>Ga0134099_1003456_pt1 | contig 11617 bp, 14 predicted proteins | sample 10_taG_2_FD_105482 | JGI IMG/M metagenome (GOLD analysis project Ga0134099, IMG submission 105482) | Switchgrass degrading microbial communities from high solid loading bioreactors in New Hampshire, USA - 10_41_5_180_A2 metaG | ecosystem: Engineered > Bioreactor > Semi-continuous > Anaerobic >...
GCCCATCCAGCCCAGCACCCGCTGCTCCAGCTCCGTGAGCCCCCGCGGGCTGAAGTGCAGCGGCCCGTCCGCCGTGGGGCGGAAGCCCATGTCCTCCAGCACCTGGGCGGCGCTCACGGCCAGCCCTGCGCCGTCCCGCACGTACTTGAACAGTCCGCGGGAGAGCGGGCTGGTGATGGGCCCCGGAACCACGAAGAGGTCCCGGTTCTGCTCGGTGGCGTGGGCCGCCGTGATCAGGGTGCCCGAGCGCTCCCCCGCCTCCACCAGGATCACCCCGTGGCTCAGCCCGCTGATGATCCGGTTGCGCTCGGGGAAGTTCTCGGGCCGCGGCGCCGTGCCGGGCGGCTGCTCCGAAAGGACGGCGCCGGTCTCCCGCATCTTGCGGTACAGGGCCGCCGATTCATGAGGATAACAGACATCGGCGCCGCCGCCAAGTACGGCCACCGTCGTACCGCCTGCGCTGAGGGCGCCGCGGTGCGCTGCCGTGTCGATCCCCCGGGCCATGCCGCTGACGACCACCGCCCCCAGCCGGGCGAGCTCACGGCCGAGCTGCTCGGCCACCGCCAGCCCGTAGGCGGTGGGCCGGCGCGTGCCGACGATGGCCACCACGGGCCGCTCGTCGCGGTTGTCGGGCTCCCAGGGCCCGTACTGATAGAGCACCGGCGGCGGCAGCGGGATCTCCTTCAGGCGGGGGGGATACCCCGGCGTACCGTAACAGCGTACGCGGAGGCCGGCACGGCGGGCACGCTCCAGGTCCCGCTCCGCCTCGCGGCGCGCCTCCGCGCTCTTCCGCACGGCCAGCAGGGCCTGGACCACCTCCGGGGTGAACCCCCGCACGGCCGCCAGTTCGGCCGCGCCCAACTGCCAGGCCTGTTCAGGATTGGAGTATGTCCGCATCAGCTCGGCCAGGCGCCGCCGACCGACGCCGGCCGCGCGCTGGTAGATCAGCCAGACCAGAGCACCCTCCATGCCCCTCTCCCCCACACGGCCGGCCGGCTGCCAGCCGCCGGCCAGCGTTTCAGCCGCTCACACGAAAAGCCCGGCTGCACGGCTACCGGGCCCGTTGCGGCAGTTCCTGCGCCCCCAGCACGAGAAGCAGGACCTGGGCCAGCCCCTTGGAGAGCGGGGTGGTATAGATGTACTCATCCAGGCGGTGACCATTGCCCCCAAGGGTGACCCCTACCGTGACCGCCGGGATGCCCATCGAAAGCGGGATGTTGCCGTCGGTGGACGAGGGGTAGCTGCGCGTCTGCAGCCCCAGCTCGCGGTGGACCTTCCGCACCAGCTCGCAGAGAGGATGGCCGTCGGGGATCGACCCGGTGGGACGGTCCCCCAGCAGCTCCAGCGTCGCCTTGACGTCGGACTCCCGCTCCTCCGAGCGCACGATGCGCACCAGCCGCTCCTCCAGCCGCACCAGCTCGGCCCGCTCCAGCGACCGCAGGTCGATGAGCGCCTCGGCCCGCGCGGCGATGGTGTTGATGGAGGTTCCGCCGGATATGACGCCGACGTTGTACGTGGTTTTCGGATTGGTGGGCACACGCATCTCGCTGATGCGGGCGATGATCCGCCCCAGGCTGTGGATCGCGGACGGCGCGCCGAAGGCGCCCCACGAGTGGCCGCCGCTGGTGGTGACCACCAGGCGGAACCGGCGGCTTCCGACCCCTTCACGGACCATCCCGCCCAGGCTGCCGTCCAGGGCGATCACGTAGTCGATCTCGTCCTTCAGCGCCTCGACCACGGCGCGCATCCCCTCCAGGTTGCCAAGGCCCTCCTCGCCGCAGGTGGCGGCGAAGATCACGTCGCCCGCCGGCTGCACCTCGTGCTTCACCAGCAGGCGGGCGGCGTGCAGCATCGTGGCCACGCTGGAAGAGTTGTCCCCCACGCCCGGGGCGCGGAGGACGTCGCCATCCTGGCGTACGGTCACGTCGGTGCCGGGCGGGAACACGGTATCCAGATGCGCCGCGATCAGCAGGGAGGGCCCGGCACCCCGCCCCCGCAGCCGGCCGATCACATTGCCGGTGGCGTCGCGGCGGACCTCAACGAGACCGATCTCCTTCATGCGCCGCTCCACGTAGGCCGCACGCTCGGCCTCGTGAAACGTGGGAGCCGGGATCTGGCAGACGGCGATGACCTCCCGCACGAGCTCAGACAGTGCCAGCTCTGCTTCGGAGACGAGGCGGCAGGCGGTCGGGTGCTCCAAGATCATGCGACATCGCCCCTTCAGTGGTTCAATCTCCGATTATAGCGGACGATCCAACGTTTGGAAAGAGTAGCTCTCATTGCCCTCAGTCCACCCGCTTGCGAATCAGGACCTCCCACTCGCCCTCGCCGACCTGCCGGACGGCGAGCACCTCGTCCCCGTACATCGCTGCGCTCCGGGGGACGTTGCGCGAGGCCGGTTCGTAATCGAGCCGCACCAGCAGAACCTCGCCGACGCGCATCTCCTCCAGGGCGATCTTCGTCTTGGCGAAGGTGATCGGGCAGACGTCGCCGCGCAGATCGATGACGTGATCCGGTTCGGGCAGCGTGCCGTGGCCTGTTGACGACATGTCATTCTCCCTCCTGGGTAGGCTCAGCGCCGGTCCACGGAGCGGGGAGGCCGGCGATCCGCGCCTCCCCGACCGCGTGCCCTATTCTTCGCCTCCGCCGGCGCCGCCCCCTGCCAGGTCGGCCTCAAGGTCCACGGTGCCCTCGTCCGACTTCGCCCGCGCAGCATGCGCCTTGTCGATGCTGGTCAGGTTGTTGGGCAGGGTCTGCATCGGGTTCTCCTTCCGCCTCCGGTCACGGGCCTCGAGCTCGGCGGCGTCCTGCCGCCATCCCGTGCCCCGCCGGTCGGCCATGGGCCCCTCGTGGACCGTGCGCCCGTCCTGTTTCGCCACGCTCGTCCCTCCCCGTGCACAGGTTGACCGCCCGGTGCGGTCAGCCCTTAGCATGCCCGGGAAGCGGGGGCGGAACCAGGCGACAAGCGCAGAAGCACTTGCGGCCGCACCCTCACGCCCACTGGCGCGCCGGCTCCCCGCCGGCGCCGCGGTACTGCAGCGCCTCGGCCAGGTGGCGGAGTTCGATCGCGTCCGAGCCGTCGAGATCCGCCAGGGTGCGGGCCACGCGGAGTACCCGGTCGTGGCCGCGCAGGGAAAGGCCGAACCGGTCGATCGCCTCCCGCAGCAGCGTCTCGCCGCCCGGTGGCACCCGGCAGAACCGCCGGATCAGGGCCGGACCCATCTCGGCGTTGCTGCTGCACCCGTGCGGGGAGAGGCGGTGCCGCTGCCGCTCCCGCGCCTCACGCACCCGCCGGCCCACCTCCGCCGAGGACTCCCCGGCGGGCGTGGCCTGGTATTCGGCGTAGCTCACCGGCTGCAGGCACACCTGCAGGTCGAACCGGTCGCGCAGGGGGCCGGAGAGCCGGCTGCGGTAAAGGTGGACGGCCGAGGCGGTACACGTGCAGGCCTGCTGCGCATCGCCCAGGTGCCCGCACGGGCAGGGGTTGGCCGCAGCCACCAGCGTGGGTCGAGCCGGGAACGTCAGGTGGCTGTGCGCCCGCGCCAGCCGCACCACGCCGTCCTCCAGGGGCTGCCGCAGCCCCTCCAGCACGTCGCGCCGGAACTCGGGCAGCTCGTCCAGGAACAGCACGCCGCGGTGGGCCAGCGTCACCTCGCCGGGCCTCAGCGGGTTGCCCCCGCCCAGCAGCGCCGCCCGGGAGGTGGAGTGGTGCGGAGCCCGGAACGGCCGGCGGCGCATCAGCCCGCTCCCCGGCAGTTCCCCGGCCACGCTGTAGATCCGGCTCACCTCCAGCGACTCGGCGTCGTCCAGGGGCGGCATGATCGTGGGCAGGCACCGGGCCAGCAGGCTCTTGCCGGCCCCGGGCGGGCCGACCATCAGCAGGTTGTGGCCGCCGGCCGCCGCCACCTCCAGCGCCCGCCTGGCGACGAGTTGCCCGCGCACCAGGGCGAGGTCCGCTTCGCCATCCGACGGCGCATCGGAGGACGGCGAAGGTTCGGGCGCCGGCAGCGCCTGCTCCCCCCGCAGATAGGCGACCAGGTCGAAAAGCCGCGGTGCGGCCAGCACGGAGGCTCCGGTGGGACATGCTGCCGCTTCCCGGGCGCTCTCGGTGGGCAGGATGAGCCGGCGGCCGCCTGCCGTCGCCAGGGCCATGGCCAGCGCCCCCTTCACCGGGCGCAGGCCGCCGTCCAGAGCCAGTTCACCGGCCACGACGACGTCCTCCAGGGACGACGGGTCGAAGGCCCCTGCGGAGGCCAGCACGCCGAGGGCGATCGCCACGTCGAAACCGGCCCCTTCCTTCCGGGTGTGCGCCGGCGCCAGGTTCACCGTGATGCGCTGCAGCGGAAAGGACCACCCGCCGTTGCGGATGGCGGCTCGCACCCGCTCCCTGGCCTCACGCACGGCCGCGTCGGGAAGGCCGACGATCTCGAAGGAGGGAATGCCCGGGCTCACGTCGACCTCCACCGCTACCGGCAGCGCTTCGATGCCCTGCAGGGCGAAGCTCCACACCCGCACAAACACCGGCCGCACCTCCACCAACACATGTTCGCCCGGACAGGCTCATCATGCCACGGATTCTCGTTCTTGTCAATATCTTCCTTTCGTTCCGGCGCGGCCAACCGCCGCTGCGCGCGAGAAAACCGCCCCGGTCCGTGACCGGGGCGGCTTCACTCACGCTGTGAACGCACCCTTGATCAAGCGGCACTGCAGACTTCCGTCAGGGCCAGGCTCCACGGAGACCACGTCGAACCGGCACGGCGGAGGGTCGCTGCCCAGGCGGGCGAGGTACAGCGACGCCAGCCGGATCAGGCGGCGCTGCTTTGCAGCGCCCACCGCCTCGTCCGGGGTTCCGAAGCCCCGGCCGCGCCGGGTCTTCACCTCCACGAAAACCAGTACGCCCCCGTCCCGGGCGACCAGATCGATCTCGCCCGACCGGAAGCGCACATTGCGGGCGACGATGCGGTACCCGAGCGAGGTGAGGAACTCCGCGGCGGCCTGCTCGCCCGCTTCACCGACGCGGCGGTTCACCTAGCCCTCCGAGAACAGCAGGGCGGCCCCGGCGGGCGTGCCGTCCGACGGCTTCCTGTGGATCGGACACGGGCCGTACCGCTCCAGCGCCAGCCGGTGCTCGGCGGTGCCGTAGCCCTTGTGCTGGGCAAACCCGTAGGCCGGGTACTTGGCGTCCATCTCCACCATGTACTCGTCGCGAACCACCTTGGCCACCACGGCGGCCGCCGCGATGGAACAGGACAGCGTCTCTCCGCCCACCACCGGAACCTGCGGCTGCGCGACGTTGGGCAGGTGAACGCCGTCGATCAGCAGGTAGTCCGGCGTGACGGACAGATCGGCCACGGCCTTCATAAGGGCCTTGTACGTGGCCACCACCACGCTCGCCTCGTCGATCCCCTCTGGCTGCACCAGGCCGACCCCCACGGCCACAGCCACCTCGCGGATGCGCTTGTACAGCTCCATGCGCCGCCGCCCGGACAGCCGCTTGGCCTCCTCGATGCCCGGCAGCTCGACCTCGCCGGGAAGAATCACGGCGGCCGCCACCACCGGTCCCGCCAGCGGTCCCCGGCCGACCTCGTCGAGCCCTGCGACGTGGCGGTAGCCCATGGACCAGAGCTGCCGCTCGTAGCTGTACATCCGCTGGAGCACAGCGCGCTGCCGCTCGCGCTCCCGCAGGTAGGTCTGGCACTGACGCACCAGCCTCTGTGCCCCCTCGCGGGGATCATCCTGCAACGCTGCGATGACCTCAGGGTAAATGTCAGGGCCCTGCTCTGCGATCAGTGCTTGTAGGCGCTTCAAGCTCATCCGTTTCAGGATGATTCGTCTCACCGGTTCACCCCCACCCTCTTCACGGCCGGGTTGCGGTCCCGCCCGATCCACACCCTTTAGGCCTTCAGCACGTTTAAGTAAGTCGTGCATGTGAGTTTCGGCGGTGTGTGAGAAAAATCCTCCTGTGGACAAAAAGACCTCTTAGGATTTCACCGTATACAAACAATAATCATCATTCGCCCTGTCTCGTCTCGTCCGGCAACTGCAACGTCACGCGCCCCAGCCGGCCCTCCCGGAACTCCCGCAGGACAAGCTGGGCCGCCGCGTCCAGGTCGACCTGCTCGCCGGCGCGCAGGAGACCCCGGAAGCGGCCGATCGCCTCCAGGTTCACCTCCGCCACCGGGTCGAGCCGGGTCAGGCCGTAGCGCTCCGCCAGGGCCGGCCCCAGCGGCGCCCAGACGATCGAGAGCAACTCGCCGGCGACGTGCCGCTGGTCGAACACCTCGTCCTTGATGGCCCCGGTCGCCGCCAGCAGGATCCCGTCCCGCTGATCCTCGAACTTCGGAACGAGGATGCCGGGCATGTCCAGCAGCTCCACGTCCGAGCCGATGCGCACCCACTGCTTCCCGCGGGTCACTCCCGGCCGGTCGCCCACCGCGGCCCGCCGGGCGCCCACCAGCCGGTTGATCGCCGACGACTTGCCCACGTTGGGGATGCCGACCGCCATCACCCGGGCCGGGCGGGGCTTCCGGCCCTTCTCCGTCCACGCCCGCAACACGGGGGCGAAGGCGCGGCGGATGGCGGCCAGCACCTCCCGGGCGCCCGTGCCCTTCACGGCGTCCAACGCGACGGCGGGCCGGCCCGGCTCGTTCAGCCGCTCGACCCAGGCGCGGGTCGCGGCGGGATCGGCCAGGTCGGCCTTGTTCAGGATGAGCACCTGCGGCTTGTGCGCCACCAGGGCCATCAGGTCGGGGTTGCGGCTGGCCAGCGGGCACCGGGCGTCGACGATCTCCAGCACCACGTCCACCAGCGGCGCGTTCTCCTGCAGGATTCGCCGGGCCTTCGCCATGTGGCCCGGGAACCACTGAATCACCGGCACGGCGCTCCCTCCCCTACCAGCGCCCCTCTGCGGCCGGCGGAGCGAGGGCGCTGATCTCGGTCAGCGGCCAAATGCGCGCGACCGCCAGCCCGCGGATGTGGCTGAGCGGCACCTCGCCGAAGTAGCGGCTGTCCTCGCTGTTGGACCGGTTGTCGCCGAGCACGAAGACCGAGTCCGGCGGAACCACCACCGGCCCGTAGTCTCCGGCGCTCAGCCGCACCGTGGGGGCCTCGGGAAACGGCTCGCCGTTCACGTACACCTCGCCGCCGCGCATCTCCACGGTGTCCCCGGCCACCGCCACGACCCGCTTGATGAAGTCGCGGTTGGGCTGGCGCGGGTACTTGAACACGATGATGTCTCCCGGTTGGGGCTCGCGCAACTTGAACTTGAAGACGAACTTGTTGACCAGAACCCGCTCCTGGTCGTACAGGGTGTTGGTGATCGAGTTCCCTGAAACCGGGGAGACCTGCACGACAAAGGTGCGGATGATGAACGCGAAGACTAGGGCCGGGACCAGGGTCTCCAACACTTCACGCAGGGGCGACTTCCGCTTGACGGCCGGTCTCTCATCCGAGACGTCTGCCATCCAGCCTCTCCTCCCCGCTCCATTCCGATGTCCGGAAACGGGGGAAACCTCCCCGCACCCGGCTTCCGGCCCATAGTGCAACGCTCCGCTCAACCCGGCGCCGGTGTCGAGCGGAGCGACGAGATGACGAACCCGAGTCTTAGGCCTCCTCCTGCTTGACGAACCGCCGCTCCCGGATGCGGGCGGCCTTGCCGGTCCGTTCGCGCAGGTAGTAGAGCTTGGCACGCCGGACCACACCGCGCCGGACGACCTCGATCGAGGCCAGCCGCGGGCTGTGAACGGGGAAGGTGCGCTCGACGCCGACGCCGTAAGAGACGCGCCGGACGGTGAAGGTCTCGTTGACCCCCGAGCCCTGCCGCTTGATGACCACGCCCTCGAAGGCCTGGATGCGCTCCCGGTTGCCCTCGATGACCTTCACGTTCACCCGGACGGTGTCGCCGGGCCGGAAGGTGGGAATGTCGCTGCGCAGGTACTCGCGCTCGATCTCACGGATAATGTTGGACATGATTTCACCCCTTATGCGAGACGTTCATACCGGTGCTTCCGAGCGTGCAAGCATTCCGGCAGCGGACCGTCCGTGATCACACGCAAGCTATTATACCAAGGCGGGTAAGCCGTGGCAATATCAACCCTCGCCTCTTCGCCAGGCTTCCACGAGCCGCCGCTCCTCCGGCGTGAGGTCGGCCGTCTCCAGCAGGTCGGGTCGCCGCTCGAAGGTGCGGCGCAACGCCTGCTCGCGCCGCCACCGGGCAATGGCGCCGTGGTTGCCGGACGTGAGGATGTCGGGCACCCGCATCCCCTCGAACTCGATGGGGCGCGTGTACTGCGGGCCCTCCAGGAGGCCGGAGGTGTGCGACTCCGCCACGCTGGACTCCAGGTCGCCCAGCACGCCCGGAATCAGCCGGGCCACAGCCTCCACCACCACCAGCGCTGCGACCTCGCCGCCCATCAGCACGTAGTCCCCGATGGAGATCTCGTCGGTGGCCAGGTGCCGTATGCGCTCGTCGAACCCCTCGTAGCGCCCGCAGACCATGATCAGGTGATCTTCCTGCGCCAGCTCCTCCGCATAACGCTGGTCGAAGCGGCGCCCCTGCGGGTCCATGAGGATGACGCGCGGCGGCCGCGCACCCGCGGGAGCGCGTCCCGCCGCCCAGCGCACCGCGGCGTACACCGGCTCCGGCTTCATCAGAAGGCCGGCGCCCCCGCCGTACGGATAGTCATCCGTCTGCTGGTGCTTGCTGAGGGCGAAGTCGCGGATGTTGACCACCCGCAGGTCCAGGATCCCCGCCTCGCACGCCCGGCCGAGGATCGACTCCCGGAAGACCGGCGCGACGATGGCCGGGTGAATGGTCAGGATCTGCATCAACATCGGGCTAGTCCTCCAGCAGGCCGGGGATCGGCTCGATGACCATGCGGCCGGCTTCCAGGTCGACCTCCTTGACGAACTGGCGCACGGCAGGCACCATGTACCGCTTCCCCGGCGCCACCTCCACCACGTACAGGTCGTGCACCGGGGTGTTGTGGTCCACCTCCACCACCCGTCCCAGGAGCCTGCCCTCCGGGTCCACGACGTCGATGCCGATCAGGTCGAAGTCGTAGTAGTAACCGTCGGGCAGGGGGTGGACCTCGGCGCGCGGCACCAGGAGGTTCGCCCCGCGCAGCTTCTCCGCCTGGTTGCGGTCGGTGACCCCCTCCAGCTCGAGGATGACCAGCGTCTTGACGAAGCCGCGAAACCTGACCCCGACCGGGCGGTCCGAACCCTCAATCAGCACCTGCCGCAGGGTGACGAACCGCTCGGGGAAGTCGGTGGTCGGGAAGACCCGCACCGCGCCCCGCACACCGTGGGGCGCGGTCACCTGCCCGATCCGAATCAGGTCCGGCCTCGACTGCCCGGTCACTACTCCTCACCCCGAATCGCGATCACCTTTCCGTCTTCCACCACGATCTCGGCCGCCATCAGGGCGTCCAGGCTGTCGCCCACCTTCACGGAGGCGACGGCCTGCACGGTGCCCTGCACTACCTCGGACCCCAGCGGCAGCGCCTGCACGCGGTTGATCTCCTCCTGGAGCTGGGCCTTCTTCTCGGCGCGCACGGCGCGCTCCTGCTCGACCAGCTGGCGCAGCTGCATCTGCTGCTGCGGGCTGATCGCGGCGCTGAGCTGTGCGCGCTTCACCTGGCTCTCCAGTTCCTCCATCTCGTGGTCCAGCTGCCTGATCGCCGCGTTCAGCTCGGCCGTCAGGCGGGCCTTCAGACTCTCGGTCACCCGGGCCTTGATCGTCACCGGTCGCAAGATCTGTAGACTCATGACATGAACTCCACCATTACCCGGCGGCCATCCTTCACGGCGGCCGCCTTGACCACCGTCCGAATAGCCTTGGCCACCCGGCCGCGCCGTCCGATCACCTTGCCCATGTCGCTGTCGGCCACACGGACCTCAAACGTGACGGCGCGGGGAGTTTCCACCGCCGTTATTTTGACTTGATCCGGATGCTCGACGAGCCCTGTCACCAGGACTTCCACCAGCCGCTTCAGCATGCGTCAACGCCCCCTGTTCCGGGGGGCTCGGGTCGGCCGCGCCCCCGTTACTTCCTCGCCTCGTCGAACTTCTTCAGAACGCCGGTCTTGGAGAGCAGCGCCCGGGTGGTCTCGGTGGGGGTGGCGCCCTTCAGCAGCCAGTTCAGCGCCTTCTCCTCATCGATCTTCAGGACAGCCGGGTTCTTGGTGGGATCGTAGATGCCGATCTCCTCGACGAAGCGGCCGTCGCGCGGCGAGGACGCCTCGCTGACCACGAGCCGGTAGAAGGGAGCCTTCTTCATCCCCATGCGCTTCAGACGGATCTTCAGAGCCATCTCAGTCCATCCTCCTCGAAAACGATAAACGATATCTATTTGTGCACACCTCCGCCCATGGAGGCGGAGATGGAGCACTGCAATCCGGGGTTACCGCCGGCCCCACAGGCCGCTGAACCCGCCGCCGGGCAGCCGGGGCAGCCTGCCGCCCCGCTTCATCATTTTCTCCATGCCGCCCATCTCTTTCATCAGCTTCCTGAACTGCTCAAACTGCTTAATCAGCCGGTGCACCTCGGCGATGGGCCGCCCGGAGCCTCTGGCAATCCGCTCCCGCCGCCGCACGTTGATGATGTCGGGGTTGCGCCGCTCCTTGGGCGTCATGGAGAGGATGATCGCCTCGACGTGCTTCAGCTCGTTCTCGTCCACGTTGATGTCCTTGAGCTGCGCCCCGACGCCGGGGAGCATCTTCAGGATGTCCCGCAGGGGACCCATGCGCTGAATCGCCCTGAGCTGCTCCAGGAAGTCCTCGAAGTCGAACTCGGCCTTCAGCATCTTGCGGGCCATCTCTTCGGCCTGCTTGCGGTCCACCTGCTCCTGGGCCTTCTCGATGAGCGTGAGCACATCGCCCATGCCCAGGATCCGGGAGGCCATGCGGTCGGGGTGGAAGGGCTCCAGGGCGTCCAGCTTCTCGCCCACGCCGACGAACTTGATCGGCCGCCCGGTCACCTCCCGGACCGAGAGCGCGGCGCCGCCGCGGGTGTCGCCGTCCAGCTTCGTGAGGATCACGCCGTCGATCCCCAGCTTGCCGTGGAAGTGCTCGGCGGTGGTCACCGCGTCCTGACCGATCATCGCATCGAGGACCAGCAGCGTGTCGTGGGGCTTGATGCGTTCCTTGATCTCCTGGAGCTCCTTCATGAGCTCCTCGTCGATCGTCAGCCGACCGGCGGTGTCCACGATGATGACGTCCCGCCGCTCCCGGGCCGCATACTGCACGGCCCGCTCGGCGATCTCCACGGGGCTCACCTGGTCGCCCTCGGCGTAGACCGGCACGCCGACCTGGCCGGCGAGGACCTCCAGCTGCTTGATGGCGGCCGGCCGGTAGACGTCGGCCGCCACCAGGAGGGGCTTCTTCCCCTCTTTCTTCAGCTTCAGGGCCAGCTTCGCCGCGTGCGTGGTCTTGCCGGAGCCCTGCAGGCCGCAGAGCATGATGATGGTCGGAGGCCGGTCGGCCATGTTCAGGCCGACGTTCTCCCCGCCCATCAGGGCGACCAGTTCCTCGTAGACGATCTTGACCACCATCTGGGCCGCGTTCAGGGTCTCCAGGACCTCCTGCCCGACGGCGCGCTCCTTCACCCGGGCGATGAA
>Ga0134099_1003467_pt1 | contig 11578 bp, 9 predicted proteins | sample 10_taG_2_FD_105482 | JGI IMG/M metagenome (GOLD analysis project Ga0134099, IMG submission 105482) | Switchgrass degrading microbial communities from high solid loading bioreactors in New Hampshire, USA - 10_41_5_180_A2 metaG | ecosystem: Engineered > Bioreactor > Semi-continuous > Anaerobic >...
TAAGCTTCCTAGTGCCGATGATACTTGGACGGCGACGTCCCGGGAAAGTAGGTCTCTGCCAGATTTATTTCGCCACCCTGTGGTTATTTGCCACAGGGTGGCGTTGCTTTTTGCGGAGAAAAAGCGGCTGATGAGTGCTGCATCATAAAATGCTCCGGCTGTGAGACTGAAACCTTTACAAAAGATTGTTAAAGTATTAAAATAAATTAAAGCCTGAAATTTTGAGCATAATAACTTGCAAGAAACTTAGGAAGGTAAGACATCATTATGGAAAAAGAGGAACTTGTAAAAAGGATTAAAGAGCTTAAAGAAAAACGAAGGGCAGTGATTGTGGCTCATAACTATCAAGTGGATGATGTGCAGGAAATTGCAGACATGGTCGGAGATTCGTTCGCTTTGAGCAAGTACTGTGCATCAAGCAAGGCGGATACCATAGTGTTCTGCGGTGTCCACTTCATGGCGGAAAGCGCGAAAATACTGTCTCCTGACAAAACGGTGCTGCTTCCCGTCCTTGACGCGGGTTGCCCCATGGCTGACATGGTGACTGCGGAGGCTTTGAGAGAGGTTAAGAAGCGTCATCCCGGGGCGGCTGTTGTGTGTTATATAAACTCTTCTGCAGAGGTAAAAGCGGAGAGCGATATATGCTGCACTTCATCCAACGCTGTAAACGTAGTCAGGTCGGTAAAGGAAAAAGACATAATATTTGTACCTGATAAAAATTTGGGCAGTTATATTGCAAAAAAGGTGCCTGAAAAAAACATTATTTTATGGGAGGGCTTCTGCATCACCCACCATAGAATTAAAGCCGATGAGGCAAAAAAGATAAAAGAACTGTATCCTGATGCGTTGCTCTTGGTGCATCCTGAATGCCGGCCGGAAGTTGTCGCTCTTGCGGATTTTGTCGGCAGCACGAAGAAGATTATAGAGTTTGCTTCCCAGAGCAATAGTTCCAGGTTTATTATAGGCACCGAAATGGGTGTTTTATATAAGCTTAAAAAGGATAACCCGCAAAAGACATTCTATTTGATGTCCCAGGGACTTGTTTGTGCCAACATGAAAAAGACGAGACTGGAAGATGTATATAACGCATTAAATGAAATGAAATATAGCATCGAGCTTGATGAAGATATAAGAATAAGAGCAAAGAAATCGCTGGACAGAATGCTGGAAATCGCGTAGAGATGTCCGTTATGAACGCCTGAGGACCCAGACGGTTTAGGTTATGACGGCCGAAGGTGATGAAAGAGGGTAAAATTTTGAATAAATACAGATATCTTATCGATTTTGATACTAGAGATATTGAATGTGAATACCATGATGTTGTGATCATCGGCAGCGGTATAGCGGGGGTCTATACAGCCCTTGAGACACCGGATATATACGATATAGCGATACTGACAAAAGAAACGATAGACATGAGCAATTCGGTGCTGGCACAGGGCGGCATAGCCGTTTCTCTTGGTAAGGAAGATTCTCCTGAATTGCATCTTAAAGATACGTTGTACGCAGGGGCGGGCCTGTGCAATGAGGAAAGCGTACGGGTTCTGGTTAATGAGGCTGCGGAGAATATAAAGCGCCTCTGCAAGCTGGGCGTAAACTTTGACAGGAAAAGCCCTGAAGAGCTCGCCCTTACACGGGAGGGAGCCCACAGCAAGAACAGGATAATCCATGCCGGCGACACTACCGGCAAGGAAGTCTGCGATAAGCTTATTTCAGTGGTAAAAACAAAAAGCAATATCACTATAAAGGAAAGGACCTTTGTAATAGACTTGCTGACCGAAGGAAATGTCTGCAAGGGGGTTCTTGCCTTCGACGAAGACTCTGCACAGTTCAAAGCGTATCTGTCTCACATTGTGGTGTGTGCTACAGGAGGCTTCGGTCAGCTTTACGACCATACTACCAATCCGGAGGTTGCTACAGGCGACGGGCTCTGCTTGGCGTATAGGGCAGGGGCGGAGCTGGTAGACCTGGAGTTTATCCAATTCCATCCCACAGTTTTATACCACCCTGAAAATAAAAGCTTTTTGATATCCGAAGCTGTGAGGGGTGAAGGTGCCCTTCTCAGGAATATACACGGCAGAAGGTTTATGCCCGATTACCATGAGCTTGGCGAGCTTGCGCCCAGGGACGTGGTTTCAAGAGCCATTTTCAAGGAAATGAGGGCTACGGGAGCCGCCCATGTATATCTGGATATAACCTTCAAAGACAGGGAGTATCTGGAGCATAGGTTTCCCAACATATTTAAGACATGCCTGGGCTATGGGATAGATATTTCAAAAGAATTTATCCCTGTCGCGCCTGCGGAGCATTACTGTATGGGCGGCATAAAGGTGGATGTCTATGGGAGGACAGGTCTGGAAGGCTTTTATGCTTGCGGAGAAGCGGCCTGCAACGGAATTCATGGGGCCAACAGGCTCGCAAGCAATTCCCTGCTTGAAGGGCTTGTTTTTGGGCACAAGATAGGAAAACACATTGCCGAAAAGCTTGAAGATCCTTCCATGCGGAAGGTGGAATTTGCTGCAAGCTACAAGACCGACAGGGTGGAGAAAGATATAGATGTAGATTCCATGATAGCTGAATTGAAGAAAATAATGACCGAGTATGTGGGCATCATAAGGAATAAGGATGGACTGCTGAAGGCCAGAAACAGAATGGATGAGTTTTATGAAACGGTAAGAGATATGAAGAATGAAACTATGAAGGCTATGGAGCTGCAGAATATGATATTGCTGTCCAGACTTGTTATAGATTCTGCCCTGAAGCGTGAAGAAAGCCGGGGGGCGCATTACCGCTCGGATTTCAGCAAGCCGGATGAAAACTGGCTGAAGCATATAATCCAGGTGAGGGACGGAGCAGAGGAATAGGTACCTGGATATAAGCAGGGGCACAAGGGCTTAACTTAGGTAGATTATTCACTATAGTGGGAGGGTTCTATGCTGGATTTTATTCAGATTGACAATATAATAATGAATGCTTTGAAAGAAGACATGCCTCTTGGAGATATAACAACCGATAACACTATCGACAGCTCCTCGAAATCCGAGGGCCTTTTTATAGCCAAGGAGTCGGGAATAATCGCAGGCCTTGACGTCGCTGAAAGGGTGTTCAAGCTTCTTGATGCGGAGGTAAGTTTTACAAAGAATGTGGAAGATGGGGCGCATGTGAACAAAGGCGATATAATCGCCAGGGTAGAGGGAAATACCAGGGCGCTGCTCAAAGGTGAGAGGACAGCCCTGAACCTGCTGCAGAGGATGTCGGGTATCGCGACAAAGACAAATGAGTTTTGCAGGAAAATAAGCGGTTTGCCTGCCAAAATAGTTGACACAAGGAAAACTGCGCCGGGGCTTCGGTATCTCGACAAATACGCCGTGAGGGTTGGCGGCGGGCAGAACCACAGATACTGCCTTTCGGACGGAGTGCTTATAAAAGACAACCACATAAAAGCTGCGGGAGGCATAAAAAACGCGGTGAAAATGGTAAAGGCCCAAATACCCCATACAATAAAAATAGAGGTTGAGACCGAGACCTTGGGCCAGGTGAAAGAGGCCCTTGAGAGCGGAGCCGACATAATAATGCTGGACAATATGAGTCTCGAAACCATGGCTGAAGCCGTAAAACTAATAAATAAAAGGGCTCTCGTGGAAGCGTCGGGCAATGTAAGCCTTGACAGGGTTTACGATATAGCTGCCACGGGTGTGGATATCATATCCGTCGGAGAGCTTACCCATTCGGTAAAGGCCTTTGATATAAGCCTAAAGTTCAAGTAGCGGGTTTGGCTTGAATCAGGGCTGACCTTTGTGATATACCTTATCCGCCGGTCAAATGTGATTTTTTAATTATCCCAATGTCAAACCGTCAAGTTGTAAAGACGACTTGTGGATAAAATGAAAAGTTATCCACAAAAAATCAACACCCCTGTGGAGTAACATAAAGTCGATGCGGTAAACCCACATAAATAGCGGTTTGCCAGGTTTGTTTGCATAAAAAGTTATCCACAATCGTGTGGAAAAGATATAAAGACAAGTATAGCTGCCCACACGGGCAGCCCGGGGCGAAGTCAGAAATTGGTGGCATATGTGGTGCTTAGTTGCTGTAACTCCCGCTTTTTTTAATTTGCCGCTGATCTATAATTGCCAGCCTATAACTTCTAATTTTCAAACTTCTAATTTTCAAAGGGGCATCCGCAGTCATCTGACGGAAGGGTACGGCAGGTCTCCTTTTAGCATTTCTTCTATTTTTTCAAACACTTTTCTGTTGCTGAGTATGGCTTTGTGGTTTTGAGACTCCATAATGCTGCCGTTAAGCAGGTTATCCACAGAGAAATTACTGTCGCCCACATTGAAGATTTCCGTCTTTATGTTCCACTGGGCAAGGCTCGCGCTTTCAAGGCTTACCACCTCGTCGTACTGCCCTATTATGTTCCCTACCTGTATGGTGTTATTCAAACCCTTATTTGCTGTTGACGGAAACACATTTGAAAATAGTTCGCTGCCGGGAACAAGATCCCTGATCGCTTTGTCATCAAAGTAAGTCATCCCCAGCGGGGCCAGATGGGAGCCCTGGTGAGGCACCGATATGAAGATGGCCTTTCTGATGTCGTTATTATTTATATAATTGTTGCTGCCTGCATAATACCTTACAACGAGCCCTCCCATGCTGTGGGATATAATGTCGAACCTCTTTACCTGTATGCCTTTTGTTTGGTACCCAGTTCTGAGACCCGCCAGAAAACTTTCCAGTTCTTTTGCGCCGGAGGCGACGCCAGCCTCGGACTTGTATGTCAAGGCAGCGCTTTGAAATCCCTTTGAGGAAAGGTATTCCCTCATGTTTTCAAAAACCGCGCCGCTGGCCTGGTATCCGTGGACAAAAACCACAGGGACGGGCATAAGCCTTACGCTTATCGACGAGCTTATTTCGGTGCCGTATAAAGCCGCTGTCAAAGTTGCCGATGGGGCATTCTTTTCGTACAGCCCGGGTGTGGTTGAGGGCGGAATATATGAGGCGATGCACTCGCCGTATTTGTCCGTCCTGCTGCTTTGCGCGTAAATGCTTCCCCTACCGTCGGCTACGCTGAAGCTTATGCGGGCCATAGGGACCGGACGGCCCGATCTGTCCCTCACTTCGGCGCGCAGCATGAGCCTGTTTGAGGAGTCGGCGGCCAGGGAATTTACGCCCTGGTTGACAAGGCTTAAATTTATCTTTAAATCGTTTTTGCTGCGGAATTCATAATTAAAATAATCGATTATCCCGTCTACAGGGAAAAAAAGGACAGACAAAAATAAGGCAGCCAACACTGCTGAAAAAATGACAAAGGTTCTGTTGCAAAAAAAATTTTTTAACGGCATAGCTATCATTCCCTTTAGTTATTATAATCAGCAAAATGCGCATCTTGTAAAGCGTTAAATTCTGTAAATCTTCCAATTGTTTTAAAATAGCGCTATTTTTAAAAGGGTTATATTCAATCTTTTAGGACAAAATAAAGATGAATTCTTCACAAGGAGGATGATAGCCATGAAGGTAAGGGATATAATGACTAAAAATGTAGCCTGTATCGATCCGTCGGCGACTGTCGTCGAAGCCGCGCAGCTGATGCAGAAGCACAATGTCGGTTCTATTCCTGTCATGGACAAAAACAATATTGTAGGAATAGTTACCGACAGGGACATAGTTGTGAGAAATGTAGCCCATAACAAGAATCCTCAAAACACGCCTGTAAGCGACGTCATGACAACCCATGTGACTTCCGTATCGCCTGATATGGATGTAAGCCAGCTTTCAGACATGATGGCCAGGCAGCAGATAAGAAGAATTCCTGTCATGGAAAACAACAAACTTGTGGGCATAGTAGCCCTTGGCGACCTGGCTACCAATAGCTGGTCGGATACGGAGGCTTCAGAAGCACTGGCTGAGATATCAAAGCCTTCAAAGCCGGAGCAGATGCCCAAACCGCGGTAAAGCAAATGAATGCTGGTGAGAGGTAATGGCCCTTCATTACTTCTCACCATGCCAATATATGCAGGTAGCGCTTACAGAAGGATAGTTACAAATTTTATTGAGTAAATATCGCACATTATTATGTCATCGGAATCTATAAGCCGCAGCAATATATAGCTGGCTCCGACGGCGATCAGGGTACCGGTCCTGTCTATCAGCGGGCCGTTTGTTCCTATCAAGAACTCTACCCTCATCCTTCTTCCAATTTGAGTCCTCAGAAAACCTGCGGTATAGAAAGTGCTTTGCAGGGTTTGCGGAGCTTGCTCGCCCATGGGAGCCGCCTGCCCCAGGCCTGCTCCCGGAGTTAACCCGGCTACCGCCGCTGTTGAGCCGCTGGTCATCGGACCGGTGGGCACCCCTGAGGGCAGCGAAGGCAGGGTTGCTGCGGATGGCTGTACGGGGTAGCCTGTTATGGTGCCTAAATTGCCTAAACCTCCCTGCATTCCCGCTGCAAGGGGGCAAACCTGTACCCCGCCTGTTTCCGTAAAGTTGCCGCTTTGTCTTTCATACAGCATAATAAAAACCTCCCTGATTGGATTAATTTTTTAAGTTTGGGCGTATCTTGGCGTAGGAATATAAAAGCAATGCTGGCCGATACGGTTGAAAAAACTCCCTGTGCGGTTGCGTGGGAAATAACTCTCACATTCGGGTGCAAAGGGGTTATAGTACCATAAACAGTCGTCTGCGCCCGGATGCTTGTTTCCGGCGAGAGCCCAATCGACTATTTCGTAATGGATTTGTTCAGGTTCGCATGACCACACCGTCTGCGGATTTGTTTGCCCATAAACTGTAGGCATCATGCAGGTAAACTGGTAAGGCTGCTCGATGACCCTGCGCAGGTCGCCCTGGCCGGTCCTGAGGTATTCGCCGTAAGACACGTGAACCCTGTTCATCACCACCGTCGCGACCGCCTTCATACCGTCTACGCCTTCACCGCCGGCTTCACATTTTATAAGCCGTGCGAATAATTCCCTTTCTGAAAAGGCCATTGTCATCACCTGCCATGAATTCTGTAATACCAGTATATTAACATAACGCTGAAAAGGTAACTGAAAGGCCTGCAAAAAATCAAAAATTTGCATCCTATATTAAAATTAAAATTGCGCATAATATTAAGGTACGCTGAAAACCCGGGCCTTTCGCCCGGTAAAGGAGGGATGAACTGTGGCTGGACGTAGGAGTATCATGTCAGACCGGTTGAAGGCTGAAATAGCTAAAGAACTTGGTGTGTACGATACTGTTGTGTCTGAAGGCTGGGGCTCAGTATCCTCAAGGGACTGCGGAAATATAGTTAAAAAGGCTATAGAGATGGCGGAAAAGGGCCTCGTAGGCAGGTAGTTTCATCCAGCGTAAGTAAAGCCGGCTTCACACCGGCTTTAATAATGGACGCAGCGGCCACGCGGTTTTGCCGTTCCTTGTTTTGTGAAGTTAAATTCCTATTATACAGATTCAATTCCATTTACCTAGGTTGAGCTGTATAGATTCGACCAAAGCAGTTCTATACTATAACTATTTTTTTGGCACTGTAGCTTTATAGAAATACTTATATTTATCAGGCCTGCGCTGCACCTTTTCAGAACAACCGTTATAGACGTACGAAACTTTAGCAACAGTGAAACATGTATCTTCAATAAATCTGATACAGTGCTTGTTACATTCAGCGCAGGAACTGTGTTGTTTTTTGCACGGTATTAAACGTTTACAAATGTTTCTGAGGCAGCAGTTACGGCGTTTGGCACAGTGGCCAAAATCAACAAAGTCATTCCGAGGAATAGAAGTACGGTGGTTTCTGGCTTCTTTGGATATGGCAGAAGGACCCTTGCAAATGTATTTAACGATTTCTTTGAAAGGCATGTTGTTATTTAAGGATTTCTCGATGTAAACCCTGTTATCCAAGGTAAGATATTTTTGATTTCCAGGTATTAATTTTAACGTAAATAAACTTCTTTCACTGTAGATTGGAAAACCGATCTAATTGCAAAGGAGTACTGGAATTTAAAAAAGGCTGAAATCACATTTGTTATTGGAAAGTGGAATTTAGTTTTCCATTTGGCGGTGCAAAATCACCGGCCCTTGGGATTGAAAAAGCCCTGGACAGGTGGTATAATATAATCTGCTAAAATATGGGATGCGTATTCCCGCTGTTGATGCCTGGAAGCAATATTACCCTCAAAACGGTAAAGATGTAGGCAGACATGCATTGTTGCAAATCTGTTACAGTTTCTTTACACTTGGGCGCAATTTGTTGACGGGCTAAAATGGCGGTGATATAATCAATTTGAATTCAGGATGGCGGAAGCTTGCCAATCCCGCTTATCCTGGGTCAAGTTGTAAAATAGTCAGGTTATTTTTACTGGGGGGAAAGGCGTAACCTGACTTATCCCTTTGTAACATGTCCTTTTCCCAAAAAAATTAAGTGAGGAGGATTTGAGAGTATGAGGAATCTCAAAAAGTTGTTGTCGGTACTCGTCGTAGTAGCCATGCTGTTTACTCTGATGGTGCCGGCATTTGCAGCTATCGATCCGCAGTCGGTGTCCGAAGGAATTACCGACGAGAATGTCAAAGCTGCTGTTGAAAAACTTGTCGCTCTCGGTATCGTAAACGGTAAAGAAGACGGCAAGTACCATCCCGAAGAAAACATCACAAGGGATGCATTTGTTAAGATGGTAGTTGAAGCCCTGGGAATGGGATCTCCCGCACAGGCACCTACTCCGTTCAGCGATGTGCCTGCTGACAGGTGGTCATCGGGGTACATCAATGCAGCAGTTGGAGCTGGCCTTGTAAAAGGTAGGCCCGACGGTACCTTTGGTCCCCTGGACAACGTAACCATGGCTGAGGCAGTAACGGTTCTTGTAAGGGCGCTGGGCTACCAGGATAGCTTCCTTACCGGTTCATGGCCGGCAAACTATATGGCTATGGCTGCTCAGACAGGCGTATCCAAAGGTGTTAGGGTTGGTGCGAACGAGGCTTTGACAAGGGGTGCAGTAGCTATCCTTCTTGACAACGCTCTGGATGCCAACATCGTTGAAAGGAACACTTACGGCGATGAAAACACCTGGAAAGAAAACAAGAATGAAACCCTGCTTTACAACAGATTGGGCATAGTCAAGGTTAAAGAGTGTGATGTAATAGCTACGCCGAAGGTGAAGAAGCTTGATGATGACCAGATTACCTATAATACTAAGGTGGTTGATGTAGACGACCCGGCTAGTGATTATGACGGAGATAATCAGACTATAGAAGTGGCCTACGAATATGTGGACATAAACAGCCTGCTTGGGTTGAACGTTAGCCTCTATATCGACGAGGACACTGACAAGGTAGTATACGTAGAACCCAGCGGTAAAAATTATAAGGTTATCTACGATGTAATCGATGCCGGTGAAAAGGTTTCAGAAGAAGAAATCACTCTTGTAAATGCTGATGATGAATACGAATTCAGCGATGAGTATACAATATATCTTGATAATGAAAAAATGAGCGATGTTGACGAGTTGGAAACCTACGTCAAAAATAGCAACGAAGACGTTGTATACGGTAAATTCGTATTGGATGAAAAAGGTGCTATCAAATTGGCAGATCTGCACCGTTTTGACGGCCATGCTTTGATCGTAGTAGATGTTGATGAAGATGAGAACGAAATAATTTACAACGAGGACGATGCAGACGATGAAGATGTCCTGGCTCTTGAAGATGATTATGATAAATTTGTCATCTATGACACTCAGGGCAATGTGATGGATATAGGAGACATCCAGAAGGATGACATCATATACCTGAACGATAAAAACTATAAGGCCGATGGCGCTCTTAAAGAAAAAAGCAGCACTGATGAAGTCGCATATGTGGTAGTTGTAAGGAATACTGTAGAAGGCGTCATTGAGTCCTATGACGAGGATGAAGTTGAAATCGATGGCGAGACCTACGACTGGTCAACTCATGGAGTAGGCGCTACAATATCGGTAGATGATGACGACACCTATTATATTGTAAACTCTACTAATGGCGAAAAGAAACTTGCTGATGCTACAGACGATGAGATTGAAGTTGTAGCTCTCCTTGACATCGTAGGAGATGTAAGGCATGTAAGAGGAACTTCAGAATCAAGCTCCGATGACATGTACTCAGTCATCACCGGTGTTGACAAAAGATATAATGACATATACATCAAGGTTATCAACTCCGAAAATGACGAAGTTGAGTATCTGATAGATGCTGATGACGAGGACATTGTAGGATATCCTTCTGAGAAATATGTTGCAGAGGGAGACCTTATTAAGTATACTCTCAACAGCGACGGCGATATAGACTCCATAGCATTCCTCGGTGAATTGTATGCTGCGAGTGGTACGATTAAAGTTAAGACAGATGCAATAGACAGGCTCCCTGTAGGTAGCACTGATTCTGCAGATAAGAGGACATTTTCGGCGCCGACTTCTGGCGATCTGAGGGTATTCTCCGGATGGGATGGTACCTCTTCTTATACTGCACTAACAGTTACCGATGATTTCAGAAAAGACAGCGTTGAAATTAACTCCAAAGATTATGTAGTAGACGACGGTGTGGTAGCCCTTGACGTATCCGCAGCAGGTGCAACGGATTCAGCTATCGACGACCTCTCAGATGCTGAGTTTGTAGATTATGCTTCTCTCGATGACAAGAGCGGCAAGAATGCTGAGGTCCTGTACGTGCTTAATGATGATGACAGCGTAGTATTTATAGCTTTCTTGGCTAATTTCGATGCTGCCGATGATGAAATGGCAGGTTATGCGGTTGACGCCAGGAAGAAGAACAAAGATTATCAGCTTGATATCGTACTGCCGACTGGTGAAAAGGTAAGATATGTAGTTGATGACGATGGCGGCGTAGCTCTTGGCGATGAAATGATAGTAGTCTTCAAGGTTACTCAGAACGGTAAAATAAAAGTTCTCAGTCCGGGCAGCGAGTGGAATAATGGATCGTCTGCTGATTACAAGACAGTTACCGGTGTTGTATATGCTATTAACGGCAAGAACGTCACTATAGCCGATGCAACCGGTGCCAAGATCGGAACCTATAAGATTGCTTCTGACTGCGTCGTATACAAAGGGGACGATTCAGACAGAACAAGCAGCCTGAAGGAAAAGAGGACCCTGGTAACAGTTGCTGTTAAGAACGGACTCATCGAAGTCATCAAGATTTACGATGTCGAAAACGGAACAAGTGCAAATGATTCCGAGGCTAGGAAGTTCTACAGTGCATACAATGCTGAGGATCCAAACAGCAGGAATCTGACCTCTGTAGACCAGTTGTTCTCTGACAAAGATTATTCATCAGGGAATTCATCAGGGAAATATGAATACAAATATTAATACTGAGATGGAATAGGTTTATACCATCGAAGTTAAAAAGCTTGTGGGGATTATCCTCACAAGCTTTTTTGTATGGCTCTACGTCAAATGTTGGGGTTAACCAAGTAAAATGGGCTCTACGTCAAATGTTGGGGTTAACCAAGTAAAATGAAGTAACCTATGAATTATTGGCAGATGATCAAGTATGGTCATCTGCCATTCTTATGTATAGCTTTAAGCCATAGCATGCAGTA
>Ga0134099_1003475_pt1 | contig 11551 bp, 6 predicted proteins | sample 10_taG_2_FD_105482 | JGI IMG/M metagenome (GOLD analysis project Ga0134099, IMG submission 105482) | Switchgrass degrading microbial communities from high solid loading bioreactors in New Hampshire, USA - 10_41_5_180_A2 metaG | ecosystem: Engineered > Bioreactor > Semi-continuous > Anaerobic >...
AAAAAATGGACGGATCCTGTTACAATAAAAACAGAATTAGGAAGTGTGGAGGTATGGAACATAATCAATACGAGTGCAGGTGCCCATCCTATACACGTCCATCTGATTCAGTTCCAGATTTTGAACCGGCAGCCTTTTGATGTCCAGGAATATACAGCAACAGGCACCCTTAAATTTATAGGTCCTCCAGTCCTACCGGATGAAAATGAAAGGGGATGGAAAGATACCGTAAGGGCCGACCCGGGACATGTAACCAGGATTATAGCACGTTTCGGAGACTATACCGGAATATATCCCTATCACTGTCATATCCTGGAACATGAAGACCACGATATGATGCGTCCCTTTGAAGTATTAAAACGCAAACGCAGAGATTAAGATTAAACAGAAAAGTCTTAAATAACTAAAACTGAGATAGAACTTGTTCAACGTCCCTGTTGATTTGATCAATATCAATGTTTTCCACCGGCTCATCCTTCAGCCTGTATTTTTGTTTCAATTTTAATATTCTGTAAACACTCTCATTTATTCTTTTTTCGGAAATCCGACCTTCTTCCACAGCATTGGTTAAGGCATTGATCACTTGCAACTCCATTTCCATGTTATGACACACCAAAACAATATCACTACCTGCATTGACCGCTTTCACCGCAGCTTCTCCCAAATCATAATTTTCTGTTATGGCTCCCATCGTCAGATCATCAGTGATAACAACACCTCGGAAGTTTAAATCTTTCCTTAAAATATCAGTAATGACAGCACGGGATAATGAAGCTGGATTTTCTGGATCTATGTTAGGTAATAAAATATGAGCTATCATCACAGCATCAGCCTTGTTTTTTATCGCATCGGCAAAGGGGATCAATTCAAAGTTTTTCAGCCTTTCGTAATCATGGTAAACATATGGCAGCCCTACATGGGAATCCACCGATGTATCCCCGTGCCCCGGAAAATGCTTTACCACGGAAATCACATTCTGCGACTGAATCCCTTTCATTGTTTGGATTCCCAATTTGCTGACAATTTCTGGGGTTGGGCCAAAAGAGCGGTCACCTATCACAGGGTTATTGGGATTGCTGTTGATATCCAGAACGGGCGCAAAATCCATATTAAAGCCGAAGGCTTTCAATTCTTTCCCCAGCAGCCTTCCTATTTCAAAAGATAGCCTTTGGTCATTGACCTCTCCTACCCTTCCGCTGGAAGGCAGCTTTTTCAACTGATCCGGCATTCTCGAAATCCGTCCGCCTTCTTCATCAACGGACAAAAACAGCGGAAACTTATTGACCGAGTTGATACTTTTCAGCTCATTGATTAAAGACAGCGTTTGTGCCGGGTTGTCGATATTGCGCTTAAAAAGGATTATGCCGCCTACATGATGCTGCTGGATCATTTGCCTTGCGTCATCACCAAGCGCCTTGCCTTCTATGCCCACCATTACCATTTGGCCGATTTTTTCCTCCAGTGTTAGGCCCTCCAGCTGTTCCTTAATGGGATCAGGTTTATCCTGCTGTTCTCCTGCACTATCATTATGCTGTTGTTGCGAAGGTTTATCGGGGAGAGGCAAATCAATTCCATTTGCCAGGAGGTACCCCACCAATGTACCTGAGCCTATAAGAAAAATTATGATTAATAACCATTTTCTAATAATAGTACCACCACTCTCCGTCAAGGTTTTTATCAATTATTAATTTTAAATTGGGACACTAATTGTTTTAGTCTTTCAGCGCTGGATTTAGCAACTTCGGTTTCTCTAACAATTTCATTGGCATGGACAGCAGCTTCCGTTGCTTTTTGAGCGATTAGACAGTATTATTGGCCCCTTCGGATACAGTTAAGGCTATCTCATTCATTGCTTTTGTAATATTCTTCACTGTACCAAAAAGTTCCTCAGTGGTTGTTCTGAATTCGCCGATCAATTTATTAAAACTGGTCGCATCCAGGCTATAATTTTCTCCTATTTCCACCATTCCTTTATAATCAATAATCACCTGTTGTTCTATAAACTGCACTACATTTTCCGCACTTTCTATCAGTTCCTGCACCGACATCAACACATTCTGGGTAATATTCTGAATCAATCCAATGGTTTCCTGGGAATATTCCACTAATTTTCTTATTTCAGAGGCAACTATATTAAAACCGCTACCAGCTTCACCGGCTCGAGAAGCCTCAATGGAAGCGTTTAAAGCCAGCAAATTCATTTGGCTTGCTATGGATAAAATGGCATCGGACAGAGTATTGATTTGTTCTACCTCACGACATTTCTCAATGGATTCTTTAATCTGTTCCTGGGTAACCGAATATATTTTCTTAGCATTTTCTTCGGAAGACAGTGCGTCTTCCTTGATCTCCAGGGCCCGGGTACTGATTTTTTGCGTAACCTCCGCCCCTTGAGCCGTTTTCTCTACTATACGTTCAATCCCTCCTGTGAGATCAGAGGAAGCAACATTATTAACCTCTTTAGTAAAGGACGCAGTTTCTTCCATTCCTTCAGACAACTGCTGCACAGCCGTCGAAACATCTTCAATCTGATTTTTCAAAAAATCATTATGTTCAAAGGCAGTTACCGCTGCACTATTCACCGCCTCGGCTTCTGTCATTACCCCACCAACAATCTCCCGTAATGCCCGTTGCATTTCTACCATAGAACGAGCTAAATCCCCGATCTCATCCGGCGACTTCAAGATAGGAGAAGGAATTTCCCCTCTGAAATCCTTATTTGCCATTTCCCTGGCATACCCAGCCAAAGCCAAAATGGGTTTAGCAATCTTAAATCGGGCAAACCAGCCTATTGATCCACCCAATAATATTAAGATGCTCAAAGCAATTAAAAAATAGTTTTTTTCAAAAGCAGACAATTCACTGTAAAAGAGATTTTTCGGTGTAGCTACACCCAGCACCCAATCAGTTCCCGCCAATCTCTGAAAAGCAATAATCTCTGTCTCATCCCCTATTTCAACAGTGATTACACCGGAATCTTCAGCCAGCACCCTTTCAAACATATTTTGCAGGTCACCTAAATCCAGCCTTTTAGCTGCTGCAATTTTTTGGATTTCTTCTTCCTGCTCCCCGGGGCTTAATATATCTAAACCTACTAATTCTTTATGGGGGTGATAAATGAAAGAACCGAAATTTTCGTCACCATATAATAAAAAAGAATATCCTTTTCCCTCCAGAACATTGGTTGCAGCCGCGCTTTCCTGTAAGGTGGTTAGAAAGATATCTGCTGCCAATACACCCACCAATTCCCCTTGATCATTGTTAATAGCCACTGAGGGAGAAATAATCACTTGCTGAGTATTTGCATCAATATAAGGATCGGAAAGTACCACACCATCATTGGCTAGAGCATTTTTATACCAATCCCGGTCAGGAGCATAAAAATCTTCAGGAGGGATCCATCCCGAACCGTCTAAAAATCTTCCATCCTAAAAACCAATATACATATCGTTTATATCTGGATCCTTTTTATAATGGATAAGATGCTCAATACCTATACTGTCAGCATCCTCATTTTCGAGCATTGCTGCTGTAGCCTGGACTAGTCCAATCTTTTCTAAAAGCCATTTGTTGAGATCCGCAGCATGAACAGCTAATTCTCTCTCCACCTGGGCATTGATTTTCGCCGTTAACTGCGAATGTATATTAAGATAACTATAAGCCGTAAAGGCAATAAGCAGAATACAGGAAATAGTGGAAAATCCTAATATCATCTTCTTGGTAAGTTTCATTAATTGTCCCCCCCCGGAAAAAATAAAGAGTTTCCTGTAGCCTTTGTGCCATAATATTTGGACCATACAATAAAATTATAAAATGTAATAAATAGTATGTGAACAAATTTTCAGTAAATCGTTTATAATTTAATGAAAACCGATTATAAATCCATATGGTACACACAAAAAACCGGGAGTTTTGATAAATTGGCTTCCGCTAAATTCACTTGACTAAAAAAAATAACCCATGGCTCAAGTTGCGGAAATTTACTCTACTCAAGCCATGGGTTTTTATATGACAAAGCTGTTAACAATTCGGAAACAGTTCAGCCGCTGCCAGGAAAAAGCTGCCAGAGTATTATATATTACCAGCCTCTGGTATAGTCTTCAAAGCAGTCGACGCATACCTTCTTACCGTCCTGCAAATGCATCTTAGGTTCCGATGCACCCTCACCACAAATTTCGCAAATGATTGTCTGAAATATCCTCGCTTTTTCAGGAGGATCGTATTTAGGTTCAGAAAAGAAAAAGATTTCATCCAAAGGCGCGTTTAATAAATATTCCTGCCACCGGGCCCGATCCATGTTCTGTTTTCTTTTTGGTTTCAGACAAACACGCAGCTTTTCTCCCGTTCTACGATTGAAAAAAGAAAAAGCCTGTTTTCCCGTTCCACGGTAGATCAGATTTCCTTTTCCTATGGTACAACTGAGAATTGCCTGGACAGCATCTACTCCGCAGGCATCGTTTTCCGTAACACATACGATTTCTTCATCGTGGGAAAATCCAATTCCCATTTTTTCCATTGAGGCCTCACAGGCCCTTACGCCAATGGCAAGTCCCGGGCATTCATGTCCGTGAAAAGCCACCGCTTTGTCCCACAGCTTACTGTTCACCGTTTAATGCCCCCTTTTTTTACGGTACCAAGTATTAAAATTTTATTAACGATAATAAAATAAAAAACCATAAAAGCAGCTGTCTTCATGTCAGCGTACCTTCATGGCAGCTTTTATCCTAAAATTCTTATCGTTTAAATTTCGCCTAACATTCCGGACCTTCATGATCCCTTTGGCGGCTTTAACTTTCATTTATTTTTTTCTATATGAATAGTTCAGCTTCCTGCCTCTATATCTTTATAAAGGCATATATTCCGTCGCTTTTATATATCTCCCAAAAAATTACTGCCTTGCTTTGCTCATTAATTCCTTTTATAACGTTTATACGCTTTGTTTTTTTATCATTTCGATGGCTGCATTTTCATCAAGGGGTTTGCTAATCAAATACCCTTGGATTCTATCGCAGCCCCAGCTAAGTAAATATTGCCTTTGTTTTTCATACTCCACTCCCTCAGCTACTACTAGATGACCAAGTTTATGGGCCATGGAAATAATATCGCTGGTTATTGCCTCCTCAGGTTTAAGGTACATAAGTTTATCTATGAAAAATTTACCAACTTTAACGCAGTTTATATTTAATTCCCGTTCTCTCGAAAGAGAAGAATATCCGGTCCCAAAGTCATCAATAAGGATACTTAATCCCGCATTTTTCAGTTTACCAAGAATGGCATTAACTTTATCAAAATCAGAAATGAATATGGATTCTGTAAGTTCAAGTCCGATATTTTCCGGATTAACTTCAATATCTTCAATCATCTCAAATAATTCCCGACAGAATTCGTCTTTCAACAGCTGAATAACTGAAAGATTAATGGTAACACCTAATTGATTATATCCTAACAACTCCACTTTTTTTAAGAAATGTAAAGCTTTATATATAATCTTTTTTCCTATGGGAATTATGAGCTTTGCTTTCTCAGCCAAGGAAATGAATTCCTTAGGAGGCACCAGCCCAAATCTATCACTGTTTAAACGGGCCAGAGCCTCAAATCCACAAATCCGGTTTGATTTAAGATCAAGTATGGGCTGATACTGCAGAAAGAGTTTACCAAGTGCCCCTTCCGAAGCAATTTGCGTAAGTTCATGGATTATCTCTTTCTCACGGCTTATTTGTCTCTCTATATCAGCGTCGTAAAAACAAATTCCAATATCTTTATCATCCTGCTCAACGGCTTTTTCCGATGCTATCAGCAATTTTTTAAAAAGCTCTTCAACTTCAAATTCATAATCCTGAGCTATTTCTAAAATCCCAATTCCTGCTCTCACTCTCTCAACTCTAAGATAATGCTCCAGAGTATTTGCAATGGCTTTGCAGAATTGAAACAGTTCAATTCTATCTTTGTAGTTTTTAATGTAAAATGCAAATTGATTCTCATATGTAGTACATAAGAGCCGGTCTTGCGTACTATGTTTATTAATGGCCTCAGCTATATCCTTAATTAATTCCCGAGTGTAATGGAAACCATATAAAACCCTTAGATTGTGCACTGCACTCAAGTTTATGCCCACAAGAGCCCTTTTCTCAGCTGTTTTCCTCTTGGCATCATTATTTAGGAGGTTATATAGATAGTTAAAATTGTATAAACCTGTTAATCTGTCGTGTTCTTGATTATATTTAAGTATGTCCTCCATTGCTTTTCGGTCTGATATGTCAATAATAATACCTTCAAGGCTTTCAACTTCACCTTCATCGTTAAAGATGCCCTCACCCATTTCAAGGACCCATTTTCGCTTACCAGTAGCAGTTATGATTTCATATTCATATTTAAAAGGCACGCGTTGAGAAATAGCACGTTCCCATTCCTTCCGAATTGTTTTCCGATACTCCGGCGCGATTACATCGTTATAGGAAAGGTCTTTGTTGTTCAAAAGAGATTCCGGATTATAACCGGTCAATTTCTTACAGCCATCGGAAATGAATATCATGGTCCAATTCGAATCGTTTTTACAACGATAGGCTAGCCCTGGAAGATGGGAAAGAAGCACAGATTTGCTGCGTTCACTTTCTATCAGTGCTTCTTCCATTGCTTTTCTTTCGGTTACATCCTGAATCAGACATATATGGTTATACTGATGTTCATCGGATAGGGCAAGCTTGGACATTATCTGGTGTACCCATACCGTTGAACCATCAGGCTTGATCAATCGTTTATCCATACTATAACTACTGATTTCACCCGACAGGAGTTTCTGATAGCTTTTTAACTCCCCCTCAAAATCCTCAGGATGTGTAATGGCCGCCCAACCCAGATTTTTGAGTTCTCTTTTCGGCCTCCCAGTAATTTGCTCAAACATAGGGTTTATTTTGTAAAATCTGCTTTTCTCAGGTGTGGTTGGTTCAACGCCACAGGAAATTGCAATGCCAATGGGTGCTTGATTGAAAATAACATCAAAAGTTAGCCCCTGTTCATGTAGTTTTTGCTCCAGTGCCTGTTGGGTCTTAAGAAGTTCTACATGAATAGCAATCCTGGCTTTTAATGATTCCATTTGAATGGGCTTCCTTATATAATCTACAGCGCCAAGTCTTAAACCCTTGATTTCATTAATCAACTCATCATAGATGGTTAATATAATTGGGCGTATTTTCTGAAACCTGGCGTCTGACTTTAGCCTTTTAAGAACTTGAAAACCGTCCATATTTGGCATATTTAAATCCAGTATAAGTAGGTTGATATCATCATGTTCTTCAAGTATTTGCATAGCTTCAACACCATCACGAGCAGTTAGAACGTTATACTCGCTAAGCATATTTTTAATAATCAACATATCCACTGCTGAATCTTCAACTACTAAAATTTTAACAGTCAATATCCATCCTCCTTTCTAATTCATCTCCCCTCTATAACACATGCTCAAAAAGGACCGTTTCCAACTTTTAACTCCTCAATTTCCTCAAGCAGTTTACTAATATATCGAGAAAACTTTTCTTGCAGAAAGAGTATTTCTTCCTCATTTTGCTCATTTAATGCTTTTTGCAACGCTATGGACACTTCGTACAGCGGTTTAGCGCCAATACTGCCGGAACTGCTCTTAACCTTATGTACAATTTGTATAGCATCCCCATATCTCTTTTCATCAATGGCATGTTTTAGCTTGTCCACAACATCCCGGTTTTCCTTAACGAATTCATTCAAGACCTGCTGATAAAGCTCCCAATTACCACCCATATTTATCAAGCCAGTCTCTTGGTCAAGAACAGAAATGCCTTCTTCAAGTATATTTTCGATTGTCTTGACCAAGCGGTCTGGATTAAAGGGCTTGCTGATAAAATGGTATATGCCACTTTGCTCACATTTTTCACTTACATCCGGATTCACATCCGCTGTCATGGCTATAATGGGTATATCTTTTGAAATTTTTCTGATTTCCTGGGCCGCTTCATAGCCGTTCATAACCGGCATGTGCAAATCCATTAAAATCAAATCTAAGTTTTCCTTATGCTGCTGATAAAGTTCCAATGCTTCTTTTCCGTTGCTGGCTAAAATCACTTCAATTCCCACCTGCTGTAAAAGGGATTTTGCAATTAATTGATTTGTCTCATTATCCTCAACCAGCATAATGCAATGGGGTTTTTCATGCTTTTCTGGACTGATCTTTTCATTAATTGACCATTGAGAATCGGGTACCACCTTTAGGTCAAAAAGGTCAAGAATTCCGTTGAGTAATATGGATGGTATAATGGGTTTACCGATTCCCATATCAACTCCATATTCATTGAGATTGTCAAATAAGTCCTCCCGCATCATGGGTAGCAGCATCAGTAGCTTTGGTTTTTTTACAATTTTACCGTTATTCCTTATGGTTTTAACAAAGTTGAAACCACCTCCGGCGGGGGTATCATAATCTATAATGAACAAATCGAAGGGTTTGGCAAATTTGCAATTAGCAGCTTCTAACATGCTCAGTGCAGTGGTTTCAGAATTAGTGAGTTTACAGTGCATTCCAAAGGCACTCAAATAACTCTCAATGAGATTCATATCCTCACCTGATTTTTCCAACACCAGTGTTCGAATATCCTTAAAGTGCTTGGAGGATAAAGCTGTTTTATACATATCTTCCCTTTCCTTATCAACATTCAAAGACAAATTTATAATAAAGGTAGACCCTCTACCCGGAGTACTGAATACCTTTATTTCTCCTCCCATAATATCCACCAAGTTCTTTACGATGGACAGCCCTAACCCAGAACCGCCAAAACGCCGGTTAATACTGACATCTCCTTGAACAAAGGGCATGAAGAGCTTGTTTATTTGTTCTTCCGTCATGCCTATTCCAGTATCTTTAAAGGTAAAAGATAGGTGGTATTTATCCTCTTCTTTACCCAGGAGTCGAATGTCCAGCGAAACTTCACCTGACTCGGTAAATTTCACCGCATTGTTCAATACATTAAGGAGAATTTGCTCAATTCGCTTAGCATCACCAAAAAACCAATTGGGAACCTGGGGGTCCTTTGACAACCTAAAAGCGATTTCTTGCTCCCCGATTTTATATGAAATAATATTTACAACGTCCTGAATCACCTGATCCATGCTGAAAGAGGCGATTTCAAGCTCCAATTTTCCTACTTCTATCTTTGAAAAATCAAGGATATCATTGATAATACCCAGCATATTATTAGCTGCCTGGATAATCCGATCAATATACATACTTTGGGTTAAGGAGACATTCGTTTCCTTCAGCAGATAGGCCATTCCGGTAATTGCATTGAGAGGTGTCCTGATTTCATGGGAGATTCTTGCCAAAAAATTGGATTTGATTTCATTTGCCTCATCCGCTTCCCGTTTTGCCTTTTCCAAATCCATTTGTATCAGCTTTCTATGCTGGACTTCCTTTTGGAGGCGGGCAATCCAGAAGAAGGAAACAACCATTACGACAGTAACAAAGGAACCGACAATAGAAAGGACTCGTTTTATTGGACCGTAATCTATATCTGTTTGCAGGTCGATCCACTTATTATTAATAGCTAGTTTCTCACTCTCAGTTATAGCACCCAACACTTTGTTAATAATACGTACCAACTCCGGCCAATCTTTACGAACGGCAAAAAACAGGGCTTGGGGTTTTTCTGCTTCAAAGGCAACAAATCTTAAATTTGTCAACCCGTTTGCCCGTATAATATAGTTAGTTTGTGCAATATTACCAATAAAAGCCCTCTCTTCCCCGGTTGCCACCGCAGTGAGGGCTACTTCCACAGAGTCATATAAACTGAGATTTATCTTTGGATATGATAACAGGTAGCTGTGATTTGAACTGTTTCTTTGTACAGCAACGGTTAATCCTTCCAAATCTTCTATACCGGATATTTGGGTATCTGTATCTCTGGTTACAATCACCCTTTTAAAGTAGTAATATGGCTCTGAAAAGAGGAAATGCTTTTCTCTTTCCTCTGTTTTCCCAATGGCAGGCAGTACATCCAGTTGACCGGCAAGCGCCATATCATAGACTTCAGGCCATGTTAGACCTTTGATAACTTCAAATCGCAGTCCGGTTTTTTCACTGATCAAGGCGAGGTAGTCTGCAGCAATTCCCTTATGATCACCATTCTCATCTATGAACTCAAAGGGAACAAAACCCGGGTCTACGCCAATACGTATCACCGGGTGCTTTTCCATGAAAGCAAGTTCCTCTTCTGTCCAACTGATGCTGCTGTCAGCAGCGTAACAGGGAGTTCTAATAACCGAAGTTATGAAAATTAATATATATAATAAGATACGTATATTTCTCATAACCTTAAATGTATAATGAATTCATAAGAATTCACTATACAATTTCCTTTCCGTTATTTTTGATCATCCTGTTTTGATCATCGACAAAATAACCCCTAAGGAAAAGACTTCTTCGCAATTAAGAACCATTTATTTCACTTTTTTCCACTGTTTTTTAACCATAACCACGATGTTTCTACTTTTTTACCAGAATATTAATAAAATATTTAAACAATTTCATTTTTTATTATAACTTATGTATAAAAGTAGTCAAAGACCCTTATGCTTCCTGCTTTGGAAAAAATTTTACTATTAAATATCTTTTTATGGATTTAATAGCATAATTTTTTAAAAATATTTTCTACTGCCGGGGAACAATTGTCCGCCGCAACGGATTGATGAAAGCAATGCTCAGTAAATCTCTGATATAGTTTGCATTAGAAATAAAAAAGGCATCCTGAACATTCAGAATGTCTTTCCAGTTGCCTTCAAAAATATTAGCAATTTTTTTAGTAGTTGTTTCCCAGTTCTTCATTTATCTACATTGACTTATATCTTTGGGATTTAAGTTGCAACACAATTTCGCCCCTTAGCTTTTGCTCTATACAAGGCATCATCCGCCATTTTTAAAAAATCTCCAATATCGTTGATATTATCGGTATTACCACTGATTGCCGCCACTCCAATACTTATCGTCAAACTAATTTCCTGCTTCCCGTAAATTACCTTTCTTTTGGCTACAGTCTCCCGTAACTTTTCCGCTACCTTTTTCGCTTCTTCCAAAGAAGCGCTATTTAAAACCACAGCGAATTCTTCTCCTCCTATGCGTCCGGCAATATCGGTTTTTCGGCAACCGCTCATTATAATCTTTCCGACTTCGCGGATTACTTCATCTCCTGCCCCATGTCCATAGGTATCGTTGATAGCCTTGAAATTATCCAAATCCATAACCAGCAATGATAGCTCCTCATTATTACTTTTAGCCAAAGCAAAGGACTTTTGGGCCAAATTCATAAATTCTGCCCGATTATGGAGGCCGCTTAAAGAATCTATGGTAGCCAGAAACTTTAGCTTATCCTGTATTTTCCTTTCTTCTGTAACATCACGGATAGATATAAGCACTTTCGTGTTTTCGTCATGGGAATCTCCCAAGGGCAACACATTAATTTCAAAAAATCGTTCTTCCCCATTTATCGACAAAGAAATTTCATGGTTATCCTTACTTTCGAAAACTTCTAAT
>Ga0134099_1003484_pt1 | contig 11530 bp, 10 predicted proteins | sample 10_taG_2_FD_105482 | JGI IMG/M metagenome (GOLD analysis project Ga0134099, IMG submission 105482) | Switchgrass degrading microbial communities from high solid loading bioreactors in New Hampshire, USA - 10_41_5_180_A2 metaG | ecosystem: Engineered > Bioreactor > Semi-continuous > Anaerobic >...
AGCCCCACGCACCCGATGTCGGCCGGCCTCACGCCACCGCTCGCGCATGCGCCGCGTATGGCGGCGCAAGTGGCGGCCCACCAGTCGTGCGGGTCCTGCTCAGCCCAGTTGGGATGCGGGGTCTGAAGGGGGTAAGTTTCCGTCGCCGAGGCCACGACGCGCCCCGTCTCGTCCGTGATGATGACCTTCGTGCCGGAAGTCCCGATGTCGATGCCCAGCAGTAAGGGCAAGGCACACACCCCCGTCGTCTAGGCAGCAGCACGTTTGAGCCCAGTTCTCATGAGTCTAGTTCCCACTCTGCACTTCACTTCCGCAAGGACGTGTCGGCGTCGCGCCCCAGGTCATGACACTGTTACATACCATAGCGTTCGCCACCGGCGGGTAACATCCTGTTGGTGTAATTGACCCGTGTTCGCGAAGATTCCAGAGCTGTGCGACGGGCTGTTCTAGACCCTCCGAGCGTCCACTCTGTGACGGCCGCTGGCCCGCCGGTCGCTCACAATATGTGTCACTCCAGGCCCGGCAACTGCAGCCCCTTCCGCCTACCTCGCCTCGCGGCACGGCTCTGCCATGGGGACAGATCGCTTAGCGGTTGTTAGAAAACCAGCACGGACAGCTTGCTGTCTGATTCGGTCTTCGTGACAATGGTCTATAGCTCCCGATACAGCGGACACAGGCCTTCGAATCCTGGTGCAAACAGCACAGCTGCCACTCTTCACAAGGACCTCGAAGTAATGGTCGAAGTCCACGAACTCCAAGCAGTAAACCCCTCTCACGGTCGAGCGCTTCCTGTACCGAAACACCGCGGATCTCAGGATGCTCCCTGTTATGGCACTCTTCGCGGCCTAGACAGAGGCAGTCGTTGAGTTCTTTGAACCTGGCCCTCAAGTCCTGTGAAGCCCGTTCCGATGTAACCCCCCACCCTTGTACGTATGCCAGCTCAGACTCGATTGCGCCTACTTGTCTGCCTGGCGAAAAGGGCTGGGCAGTCGCTATGACATGCTCATATTGGCGGCTCACGCCGTTCTCCAGCGTCCGTGTTCTACCACAACGGATCAGGAGCCCTCTAACTCGACATTCCACAAACCTTCGGGCACCCTTGTTCCAGCTTCGCTCGTGTGGAGACCAGGGGGACCGAACGCTACCAAAATGTCGGTTCCTCCAGAATGGCTAACGCGCTGCAGCAAATCTAGCCGCTACTTCAGACAGAACAACCGCCCCGATTCCCACGACTTTCATTGATCTGCTGCAGGGACGATGTGGGTCGCTCTCGCGTCAAACGACAGCAGCACTCTGTCTCCAACATTCAGCATGCTGGACGGATCGCCCTGAGCCCTCACCGGTGTCTCGCAAGCGTCCACTTGCACAGAGTACTCAGCTATTCCACCGCTGAATGCTGCCCGTTGGACAAGACCAAGGAGAGTGTTCATCCCTTCTTTCTCACCCGAATCCGGCGAAGACAGTCGAATGTTCTCCGGACGCACCATGACTTCCACGTCTGTCATCGCAGCCTGACCGTCCTTTCGACCGATTGCACGGATCATGGTACCGTTCCCTAACTGTATGTCGTAATAACCATCGCAAGCGCCCACGACCTTCCCCCTAAAGAAGTTTGCCAGCCCGACAAAGTCAGCAACGAATCTGCTAGCCGGTTCATTATAAATCTCGAAGGGAGTGCCAACCTGGAGAAGTGCGCCGCACCGCATGACGGCTATCCTATCTGACATTGTCAGAGCTTCCTCCTGGCTATGAGTTACATAAACAGTCGTGATTCCGACCCTCTTTTGGATAGCACGAATCTCAAAGCGCATACTCTCTCTCAATTTCGCGTCCAGGTTGCTCAACGGCTCATCAAGCAGAAGGATGGACGGTTCCGAAGCCAATGCCCTGGCCAACGCAACCCTCTGCTGTTGTCCGCCACTCAACTGGGTGGGGTAACGCTGCTCAAGTCCTTCTAGATTAACCAGTCTAAGCATCTCCCTAACTCGACTCTTAATAGTGGAATTTGGCACTTTCTTCATCCGAAGAGCAAAAGCTACGTTCTCGAACACGCTCATGTGAGGCCACACGGCATAACTCTGGAATACCATGCCCATGTTCCTCCTTTCGGGAGGCACCATCGTACCCTGGCCTGAAACGAGTTTATCATCGATGTATATACTCCCACTATCTGGCCTCTCCAGCCCAGCAATCAGTCGAATGGTTGTACTCTTCCCGCATCCGCTGGGACCCAACAACGTCATGAACTCGCCCTCATTGATGTTAAGGCACAAGTTCTCCAAGGCTGTAAAATCGCCGAATCGCTTTGTAAGACCGACAATCCTTAGCTTCGTATTCATGCATGTTCCTCCTTCGGGACTCAAAGGCCAAAGACGCACTCTGCCGTTTACCATCTCTTGACCGTGCGTGCGGCGGTTCTTGCCGTTCTTGTCGCTGACTCGATGAATTCGTCGAACCAAAGATGTACGCGTCTCATGCTGGGTCGTGCCGCGGCGACTAACAGCCTCCGCAGCCCCTCTAGATACCTTTCGCACTGCCCTTGTGAACGTTCGGGAACCATCCAGACACCACAAGAACGCGTCAATCGATGATTGCCCACCCCTTGGTTATGACGTGCAAACGTTAATCGGAACGTACCCTGCCAGCTATTCCCACAACGTCTACCCGTTGATGTCTCTGTCAAAAACGCTACGTCCGGTGAGTTTGCTCGTGATCAAGAAAACACTTGTTACCAGCAGGAATGCTGCGCTTCCCAGAGCACACGCCTTCTGATATCCCCCCGCACCCGACCAAATGTCGAGCAGAGCAGTGGCAACGGTGTCGTTCCCCATGTGTCGTAATACTATTGAGGAGCTCAACTCCGGGAGAGCCGACAGGAAAACGAGAACCCATGCATAGGTGACTCCTTCCTTCACCAAAGGTATTGTTACCCGTACGATTGTCTGGAACCAACTCGCGCCCGCAACCCGAGCTGCTTCTTCTAACTCCGAGCTCACTTGCATAAAGGACGTCTGTATACTCCTAAACGCAATGGGCATGTGACGTGCCACGTACGCAAGCAGAAGGATCATCAATGTCCCATAGAGCCGAAGGCTCCGGAAGGCTGGGGATGTGTACACCAATATCAGCCCTACCGCTAGAGCGGTTCCTGACACACCTTGAGGTAATGCTGTCAAGTAATCCAGGAAGAATCGCCCTTTGATCCGAGTCCGGACAACTATGTAAGCAGTCACAACCGCGATCAGGATACAAACCATTGCTGCGGCTATGGAAAGAATGAGGCTATTCCGAATAGCTCGGAGAGCAAACGGTGACGTAAACACAAATCTATAGTGTTCAAGCGTAAGATCCTCGAGGGTAGGCGTGACTCCAACTCTTTTCAGCAATGACATGAATATCAGGGCGCCGTATGGCAAGACAAAAGACAAGAATGCGTAAACAAATCCCAAGGCGGTGAATAAATGACGCCATCCTCCCATCTCCATTACAGCAGGTCTGAATCCGCGGCCTGTAACAGTCTGGAACTGCGCGTCGTTTCGGACTGCACGTCTATAAAAGCCTAGAACTACTATCGCCATGACAATGGCAAAGTTAGATAACACAGACGCCTTCTTGAAATTCACTGGCATCATCAACGCTTCGCGGATCTTAGTTGTCAGAACGTCAATACCTAGCAAATGGGGAGTGCCGTACAAAGCCAAAGATATCGTAAACGCCATTAACGCGCCGGCTAGTATAGCGTTACGAGAGATCCTAATCGTTATCATCCACGCCGTCCTCCAGCGGTTGGCCCCGCTGACCCGAGCGACTTCTTCCAGAGAAGGATCCATCTGTCGAAGCGCCGTGGACGTTAGGACAAAGACCTGAGCAATGCCGATTGGGGTGCACAGGAGGACCAATCCCGCCAGCCCGAAGATATTCAATGGCCCCTGTGTCAGTCTGGGGAAGAAGGCGTCACGGAGAAGCACGTTCACATATCCTGCGTTGGGGCCAAAAAGCAGAATGTACGCCATAGTTCGCAGAAACGGGGGTGTTATGATGGCCACGATAACCGTAGCACGAACGAGCCCTTTCCACGCCATGTCTGTTCTGCTCACCCCGAAGGCCAAAGGAACCCCGACAAGTACGCTGACGATGGCCACCGAAGCAGACAAGACGAAACTGTTCCGAGCCGACCTAAGCGCTGAGCCATCGTGGAGAAAATAGTCGAGCAAAGGTTTAAGGGATAGTTTTCCCCCTTCCGTGAAGGATGTCACCAGAATATACCCTATTGGCAAGGCGATGAATACGATGGTAAGTACTGTGGCCAAAAACCACACTATGTAGGCTGCCTGGAAATTCTCCCTCCGCCAAAGGCGACTAGCGAACACGTTGTTACTAGTACGTGAGGCCGGATTTGTCACGTGCCATTGCTCCTCCTTTGTGCGCTAACCACGGGTCCAGTTGGCTTAAAGTTAAAGAGCGGTTAATGGGTACCTGGGCGGGAGGGGGACTCCCGCCCAGGTACGTTCCCACCCTCAGCGACTAGCCTCGTCCTTCAACTTATAGTAGGTTTCGGTCTGCTCGGCTCTGAGCTGTGGTGTAAGCTCTGGACCGACAATCACAACAGGACCGAACTTGGATATCTCCTCAACCGTCTCGCCAGCAACAACCGGCACCCCCTTGCGGACTGGAAGGGTACCAATGACTTCGTTGACAGCTTTCTGTCCGTTGTAGCTGAGGAGCCAGTTAGCAAAGATTCTTGCGTTCTTGAGATTACGTGCCCCCTTGATTACACCCACAGCCTGGTAAAGTGCCGGAGTTCCCTCCTTCATGTAGGCATATCCGGTTGGCTCGCCTTCTGCAACCGACTTTATGCAGTTGTCCAGAGTCTGGATCCCAATTGAAATCTCCCCAGTAGCAATCAGGTCACGTATTGTCCTGTGACCGTCAACAAGCCTAGGCCCCAGCTTCGCGAGCTGCCGGAAATAGTCCCACCCAAACGGGGATCCAACCTTGCGGCCGAGATACTGGGTGATAAACCACATAGGGACATGCACCATACCTGTGGTTTTCGGGTCTCCCATGGCAATTCTGCCTTTGTATTTCGGATCCAGCAAGTCAGCCCACGAAGTCGGGGCCTTTTTTACGTAGTTCTTGTTGAACTGCAGGGTCACAAGCTGAAGCATGTAAGGAGCAATATACCCATCCGGGTCGAGGAACGACTTGTCGATCATCTTGACAGTGTCGTCAGAGAGATTGAGAGGGGCAAGCCAGCCATTGGCCTTAAATAGCTCGGCCCGCATTGGATCCCCGAAAATCACTGCGTCGGCCTTCACCTGCCCGGTTTGCATCTCTAGATCCAGAATTGTAAAGAGCTCCTCTATCGCAGCCCGGAAGAAGGTCGCTTCAATGTTGGGGTTATCAGCTTCAAAGGCTTTCTTTATTCCCTCCACGTCATCCAAGCTCCAGTTCGTATAGATGACAACACTCTCTTTTGCCATCACAGTCCCCGTCAACGGTGACAGAAGCAGCACCATCGCCAATATGAACACGAACCGCACTGTCTTGTTGCGCATGTTTTTCCTCCCCCTAGCACAATAGAGTTGTTCTTCAGGTAGGCGACGCAGAACAAACTACTTAGGCTGATAAGTCCCTGCCTACCACCCCCCACCGTCTGTCCGTTCAGAGCGCCGAGAGAGAAGGCGGACATGCCAAGGGTACGTCAATAATCGATCTCCAACTCCCGTATGGCATCCTCATTGATCTCTATTCCATTTCCGATGCCAGTCGGCACCGTCAAGAATCCCTCATCATCCACGCGAAACACTTCGCTGTTACTTATGTAATCACCGGTCATGAATCTCTTTGGATTCTCGTGATCGAGAACAACGGGGAATTCAACCCATCCACCTGCAAGGGCGGCGGCAATTACCTGCACGGTCCCAGCGAATTTCACTCCACCCCCGAAAGAGTGCGGGATAAAGAGCTTATGCCATACCTCGCATATCTCGGCTATTCTCTTCGACTGTGTTATGCCGCCGCAATAGTCAAGTCTTGGCTGGTAGATCTCCAACGCGTTGTTTCTAAGATACTCCTTCATCCGATATGCTGAGGTCTCAGACTGAAATCCACTGATCGGGGTCTTAACACGACGATTCAGTTCAGCCAGGCCAGTTATGTCTGTCAGGGGCAAAGGCTCCTCCAGCCAGAAGATGCCGCATTCGTCGCAGACTTCAGCAATTCGAAGTGCTGCCGCAAAATCGTCATAGTATCCATTAGCATCGACAGCAATCTTAATCTTGCCTTCAGCGGCTTCCGTCGCTCTTCTGATGAGTTCTATGTCTTCATCGACTCCCCGGCCAATCGAGAGTTTTGTCGCCTGGAAGCCAAGCTCAACGTACTTTCTTATGTCGGCCACGTGTTGGTCAATGTCCTTCTTCACAGCGCTGCACGCATAAACTCGAATCTTGTCACGAACTTTTCCGCCAAGGAGATCGTAAATCGGAACCCCTAACCACCTAGCTTTCAGGTCCCAAAGAGCTTGGTCGATTGCGCTGACCGGGCTCAGAAATCCCATTGTTCTTGCATACAGCCACATCTTTCGCCAAAGAGCTGTGATATCTCTTGGGTCTTCGCCTATAATCATGGGCGCAAAGACTGTCTTGATTGCTCTGGCCAGAACCTCCTCGTTATGTGCCCCATTTGACATTGTGGCCTCGCCACGTCCAACAATACCCTCGTCACTCTCAATCTCCACTATGGTTGAAGCTAAATCGACCTTCCAGGCCATCCCACCAAGTTGCACTCTGGGAATATGGCTTCGTATACAACGTGCTCGTACATCAACGATTCTCATGTACCATTTCTCCCTTCAGACTGCGCGCTCTCTCTATGAACGTCTTACGACTACAGACGTCTTTAGAAATTCATCTCGCTCAGCGATAGGTCGGTTCGGTCTCATTGTATGCTGTAATTGTCAGCCTAGTGTTTTCTTGCCTCTAATACCTGTAGTTTCCACGCCTTGACTCTTAAGAACGTCCTTCATGGTTGAAAGACCAACGAATAGAGGCCCGATGGCGGAGCTCACGACACCTCGCAAAACCAAGAAGTTCACAATTTGGCCCATGGACGTCCGTCTATGCTTGTTTCGCTCTCCACCGGGGAGGTGACGCGTCTTGCCCACACCAGACACACCCCTTTCACACCAGCCCCGCACACCAATGCCTCCCGGCACACTCACGCGCCAGTCGACCATGAAGAGAGACGTCTCAAGCAGTCGCGCCCGGAGCTTGCCTCTTCGGCCCGCCCCCTTCACAGGCTAACACAGTAAATCGCCGCCTGCCGAGGGCAATCGGCCTTTCATCGCTTTTCAAGGGAGCCACTCCGTACTTGCCTACGACGCCTGCGTGCGTTTGGCGTACGCGTAAAAGAGTGATCCTCACCGCACACACTCGCGTTCTGACCCAGACGCTCTCGAGAAACTGACGCCTAGCCTCTCTTGCCACTTCCTCGCCTGTCTAGCCCGAGGAGCCTTTCCTCAAATTCCCTGTCGAGACCTAGCACCTCAAACACTAGTTGGTAGCACGTCACAGCGTCATTCCGTCTCTGTGCTTCCTGGAGTCGCTGTGAATCAATTCTCTCAGCGAGTGAGTAGATGAACTCCCACTGCAGAATGCTCCGGCGTACCGCTGCAACCTGATCCTCAGTATAGGGAAACAGGTCAAACCCTACGCGTTCCCCGTTTCTGCCGTAACCGACACGTTGCAGTTCCTTGGCAACCGCAAGAGTCTCCATGAACACCAATGCCCCGACCATGTTATCATCGTCGAACGTACCCCAACCACTGTTAGCATGCTGATGTCCGAGAAGACCTTCCCTCGCAAGTACCGCAACGTACTCAGCCAAGTTTTCGCCGTTCATAATCAAATGTTGCCAGTCCATGTTCAGCTGAAGGAGAGAAGTATTGTACCCCATCTCTCTCAGCTTGTTGACCACATATATCGCCATCCCCATGTTGCGCATGAGGATCTTCATAGCTGGCTCGCTGTTCTTGTGTTCAAGGAACACCCTCACACCTTTCTGGGCCGCGTAGTCAACGACTTCTCCGACTCCTTCCAGGAAATGCCGCCACAACTCATCGTACGCAGCCTGAAACGGGTAGTTGTAGCCGTCGCCTCCAGGCCAGATTATGAAATGAGCACCAATGCCCGCCGCGAGGTCAATCCCAGCCTTGGTGATTTGGATTGCCTCCCTGCGTTTCGCGGGGTCCGGATTTGTGAACGTTCCGAGGGCAAACTGCGGTTCTGAAAAGAGACCCAGCGCGAGTGCGTAGATATCCTTCTCGCCAAGGGCGGCTTGGATTTGGGAGACATTCTGTTCGTTGATTTCGCCGGGATAGTGGTACTCGAAACCATCAACAAGATCGCCTAGCCCCTCTACAGCACGTCTGGTCTTGTCGACCGTTGTCTCGGTGGCTGCATCTGGATGATAGCCTCGGGGCATGAACCGCGTTGCATTTCCTCCAAACGCCCAGATCCCTACGCTGTTTTTGACCCTGATACCCACTGCACAAACGCCTCCGTCTTGTGTACTCCTGTTCGGGAGCCTCATTCAGGAACATTACACCGAATGACTTGGATCATGCCGTCTAAGCAGCCAGACTGCCTTTCCTCCTAGACATGATCCGGGTGCGGCAGCCCGTATCACTCCTTAGAACGCTATCTTCGGAAGACTGAGGAAGTCGCTCAAGACAAGCGACACTCCCCCGACTGCGCACGCGTCGGGACCAAGCATGGCAGGCACAATCCTGACACCCCTGACGAGCTGCGACAGCCCTCGAGCCTGCATCTCCTTAGCTGCTTCGTCGAGTACCCATCGCCCGCACTGCCCAATAGTGTTTCCGACGACGACAACCTCAGGATTGAATGCATTCACTAGACCCGCAATTCCTATCCCAAGATACCTACCTGTTTCCTTAAGAACGCGTTGCGCCGTGACATCGCCCCGTTCGCACGCTTCCACCAGTAAACCCACGGACAGCCCCGCAGCTGTATCCCCGGTCCCTCTCGACATCTCGTCAGGCGTCGTATGTTGTTGCCCTGCGTCCGTTCCATGTTCGCCGGCGCTTGCGCCCGCGCTATCCACGCTGAATGTAGGGTCACCCACTGTCCCGGCGGTGGAAGTATCTCCAGCACCAGCCCGGAGGCACTTTGCATCAAGCAGTCCCCGGAGTATAGTACCTTCTCCACGTTCGACTGCTTCTCTGGCTCGGCGCAGCGTGGCAAGCTCTGACGCGAATGTCTCCCAGCAGCCCCGGTTCCCACAACCACAAACGGGTCCATCGGGGTCAATGGTGAAATGCCCGAGTTCTCCTGCGTAACCCGTGGCACCACGGTAAAGCTCCCCGTTGAGAACCACGCCCGCTCCAAGGCCAATACCTACGCTTAAATAAACCATGTGACGTATCCCCTGTCCTGCCCCGAACCATTTCTCGCCAAGCGCACCTACATTAGCTTCGTTGTCCACATAAACCGGCATCTCGAACCGGTCCTGCAGTATATCCTTGAGGGGCACGTTTTTCCATCTGAGGTTTGGGGCGAACTTGAGAACGCCGTGATCCGTTTCCACTAACCCAGGCACGCCGACACCTATGCCCAGAAGGCCACGAGGTGTTGTCGGGGCGGCGGCCATGATTCTGGCAATCCCATCCAGCATCACATCAAGGATCCGCTTCTCCCCCATGTCCGGTCTGATACTCAGTCTGTTACGAGCGAGCACCTGCGCCCGGAGGTCCGCAAGGATAATCAAGATGTAATTGACGCCAAGATCAACTCCGACGATCACACCAGCCCCGGCGTTAAGTTGCAACATTATGGGCTTGCGACCCATGGCCGAGGTGCCAGTGCCTATCTCCTTCACCAAGCTGTCGCGGATGAGTTCATCTACCAGCGACGACACGGTACCCCGGGTCAACCCTGACACCCGCGCGATCTCAGCCCGTGAGATAGGCGCATGCCTCCATATTATGTTGAGGATGACCGCCTTGTTGAGCTCCCTAACGAGGTCCTGGTTCCCTGTTGTGGGGCCTGTTTCTTCGTGGGAGACCGTATTCATCTTTCCCTTCCCAATTAGTTTGTTCGATGCCCAAACTTTGTGAGATCTAGTTCGCCGTTCATTCCGTAATTCCTTCTTTCCGCCCATACATTCTTTCAATTTCCTCGCAAACCAGCGCACGGCCACACTATACACCCAACAGCTGAATGGGTGCCAGAGCTGCCCGTCTTGTCTGGCGCTACCTTTGGACCCGTAAGTCTGCGCGGAACGTTCCAGTGGCTCTGGCGTTACAGTTTTCTGCACAATAGGTTCCGAAACTTCGTCTCTCGTGCGTGCGTCCAATCTCGCGAGGCACTCTCAGGGGATACCGACTCTGAAGCATAGCATTGGCAGGCCTACGGGACGCGCGGGGCGGCCGCTATCGCTGGAGGCACCCGGCCCTATCGCCCGTGTGGCATCACTTGCGGTCAGATTCGTACGGACCTAGACTCACCACTGAGTATCTGGCCACAGCGCCTGGAATGTGCCCAAGGCCTCGACGTTTTCAGTACATCCCATGCAGGAGTGCTTAGTACGTTGTGCGAATTCATAGTTACAGGCGCAAGGGGGTCTGGCCTCAGGCGTCCCGCACGGTGCTCGCCCAGATCATCTTAGCTAGAATGTCTCGAGGAGGCCGGCTCTTGTGACGGCATGGCTATCGAAGTCCGCACCGCCGGTTGAAGCCGCGATATTCGACCTCGACGGCGTCGTTGTAGACACTGCGAAGTATCACTACCTGGCATGGAAGCGCCTCGCGAACGAGCTCGGATTTGACTTCTCGCCCGAAGACAACGAGAGGCTCAAAGGTGTCAGCAGGATGAGGTCTCTCGAAATCCTGCTTGAAATCGGCGGTCTCACTCTGGACGAAAGGGAAAAAGTCGAGCTGGCCGAGAAGAAGAATCGCTGGTACGTGGAATACATAAGCAGGCTCTCGCCCTCTGAGATCTTGCCCGGGGCGTCCGAGTTCATCTGTGGCCTGAGAAGACTGGGAGTGAAGACCGCCCTGGCTTCGGCTAGCAAGAACGCGCCCATCATCCTCAAGGGCCTCGGCATCGAAGCGCTCTTTGACGCGGTCGTGGACGGCAACACCGCGTCCAAAGCCAAGCCCGAACCCGAGGTCTTCTTGCTGGCCGCCGCGCGACTCGACGCTGACCCGCGCCGGTGCGTGGTGTTCGAGGACGCGGAAGCCGGCATCGAGGCCGCCCATAGAGCGGGGATGTTCGCTGTGGGGCTAGGCAAGCCGGAGGTTCTCTGCCAAGCCGACCACGTAATCCCGGGGTTCGCTGGGCTGGATCCGGCGGCAATCATCGAACTTGCATCGCGGCGTCAGGCGCACCGCGAGTCGTGGTAAGCCAGATGCGGGATGCAGTCGCGGCCGCCCGCCTCGCCGGGATCGCGGAGGAAACCGGCCCGCTTGCGGCGCGCCCCGTTCGAATAGGATCGGCGCTGGTCTCGG
>Ga0134099_1003489_pt1 | contig 11514 bp, 10 predicted proteins | sample 10_taG_2_FD_105482 | JGI IMG/M metagenome (GOLD analysis project Ga0134099, IMG submission 105482) | Switchgrass degrading microbial communities from high solid loading bioreactors in New Hampshire, USA - 10_41_5_180_A2 metaG | ecosystem: Engineered > Bioreactor > Semi-continuous > Anaerobic >...
GGCAAAGTGGTTCCAGCATTTGAATGTTTGAGAGGTCTTCAAAACGGTCATTTTCCTTTCTAGGATCTACACCAAAAGGAAGATCAATGATTGGCTTATCCTACAAAAAGTTGACACCGTCAGGCGTAAGCCCCAGTGTTGACAAGGTTTGCGCCATTGGATAAGATAGGAATAAGTGGAGAAAAGAAGGGGGGAAACCGCATTTAGATGCGGGTATGATGAAGTACGTTACAGCTGATCAGATGCGTTCCATGTTCTTGGAATTCTTTAAATCGAAAGACCATAAGATATTACCCAGTGCCTCCCTGGTTCCGCACGGTGACGACAGCCTGCTGCTTACCGGTGCAGGCATGGTTCCCTTCAAACCGTATTTCTTAGGCCAATCCGAACCTGAACATCGGCGGGTGACAACATGCCAGCGCTGTCTGCGCACTCCCGACCTGGAGAATGTAGGCAAGACAGACCGCCACGGCACCTTTTTTGAGATGCTGGGGAATTTCTCCTTTGGCAACTACTTCAAGGCTGAAGCAATTGCCTGGGCCTGGGAGTTTATAACTCAACACATGGAGATTCCCAAAGATAAACTGTGGGTCAGCGTTTATCAAGATGACGACGAGGCTTTTGCCATTTGGCAGAAGACCGGTGTGCCGGCGGAGCGGATCGTGCGCCTGGGCAAAGCGGACAACTTCTGGGAGATCGGTGTGGGGTACCCCTGCGGCCCCTGTTCCGAGATTTACTTCGACCGCGGCGAGGCGTTCGGCTGCGGCAGCCCAGACTGCAAGCCCGGTTGTGACTGTGAACGGTTCATGGAGTTTTGGAACTTGGTGTTTATTCAATATATCAAGCGCGAAGGCGAACAGTATGAGCCGCTCGCGGCCAAAAGCATCGACACCGGCATGGGCATGGAGCGGATTGTGGCTCTGATGCAGGGCGTGAAGAGCATTTTCGAGATTGATTCGATCAGGCCGATTGTGAATCATGTGGCGAAGCTTGCCCAGACCGAGTACGGCCGCGATGCCAAGAACGATGTGTCGCTGCGGGTGATCACCGATCATGCCCGGGGCATCACCTTCCTGGTGAGTGACGGGGTGCTGCCCAGCAATGAAGGGCGGGGCTATGTGCTGCGCAGGCTCCTGCGGCGTGCAGCCCGGCATGGGCGGCTGTTAGGCATCAAAGGCCAGTTCCTGAACAGTGTTGTCGATGTGGTCATCGAGCAGATGAAAGTTGGGTACCCGGAACTGCTGGACAAGAAAGACTACATCCACCGGGTGGTGGATCTGGAAGAACGGCGTTTCTATGAGACCCTGGATCAAGGTATTCATATGCTGCAAGAGATCATTGCCGGCCATCCAGCGGATCAGCCGCGGGTGATTGCTGGCGCCGACGTGTTCCGGCTCTACGATACCTACGGCTTCCCGGTGGAACTTACCCGGGAGATCGCCGAAGAGCATAAATTCACCATTGACGAAGACGGTTTCCGGTCCGAAATGGAACAGCAGCGGGAGCGGGCAAGGCGTGCCCATGTCCAGAAGGACTACACCGATCAGCAGCGGGAGATGTACCGGGAGCTGCAGAAACAGGTGGAATCGATCTTTGTCGGCTATGAGCAGACCGAGTGTTCCACCAATATCGCGGCCCTGATCCACAACGGCCGGATGGTGGAACGCCTCGCCGCCGGCCAGGAGGGCATGGTGGTCTTGACCAAGACGCCTTTCTACGCTGAAAGCGGCGGCCAAGTTGCGGATACGGGAACGATCACCAGCAAGGTGGGTCAGTTCAGCGTCAAGGATGTGCGCCAGCCGGTAGAGGGCGTGATTGTCCACCAGGGCGTGATGGCCAGCGGCGAACTGTTCGTCGGCGACCAGGTCCTGGCCAGCGTCTACGGCAAAGAGCGCTGGGATACGGCGCGGCACCACAGTGCGACGCATCTTCTGCACAGGGCGCTGCGGGAAGTGCTGGGCGAGCATGTGCACCAGTCCGGATCAGAAGTGGATCATAACCGGCTGCGCTTTGACTTCACCCACTTTGAGGCTGTGACCGATGAACAGCTTCAGCTGGTGGAGATGAAGGTCAACGAAGCGATCATGGCCAACTATCCGGTGCAAACTGAAATTCTAAGCATTGATGAAGCCAAGGCCAAGGGAGCGATGGCCTTGTTCGGTGAGAAATACGGCAGCGAGGTCCGGGTAGTTTCCATGGGCCCATCCATGGAGCTGTGCGGCGGCACTCATGTGAGCGCCACGGGGGACATCGGCCTGTTCAGGATTGTATCAGAAAGCAGTATTGCCGCCGGCGTGCGGCGGATTGAGGCTGTGGCCGGAAAGCGGGCTTTGGAATACACCGATCGGCGGGAGAAGGTTTTGCTCAAAGTGAGCGCGCTGTTGGAAACCAAGCCGGAGCATGCGGTGGAGCAGTTGGAACGGCTTTTGGATCAGCAGAAGAGGCTGCAGCAGGAACTCCAGCAGTACCAGCGCAAAGCTGTGGCCGATCTCGGAGCCGAATTGGTGCAGCAGGCGGAGGTTATCGGCGGGATCAATGTGGTGATTGCCGAAGTCAAGCTTGCCGAGGCCGAACAGATGCGGTCCCTCGGGGACCAGCTGCGGGATCGCCTGCAGCCCGCCGTAGTGTTCCTGGCTTCCCGTACCAATGACAAAGTGCAGTTGGTGGCTATGGCCAGCAAGGAAATTGCCGGCAGCCGAGTGCATGTGGGTAATGTAATCAAATCTGCCGCGGCGGCCTGCGGCGGTGGAGGCGGCGGCAGGCCGGATATGGCGCAGGCAGGCGGCCGGGTGCCCGAGAAACTGCCTGAGGCTCTGAAACTGGCCCGGGATTTGCTGGTACAGCAGTTGGAGGAAAAATAAACCACAGCGCCGAATTAGGGAAGTAGACATCACCATGAGGGGGGGCTTGGTGGGTATGGAAGAGAAGACTACTGTTTTTCGCAGCAGCACACGGCCGCAGAACAGCCTTGTCGCTCAAGTCTTGGGCGAGGTGTATCAAGCCCTGAGAGCCAAAGGCTATGATCCCGTCGGACAGATTGTGGGGTACCTGATGTCCGGCGATCCAACCTATATCACCAGCCACAACAATGCCCGCAACCTGATTCGGCAGCTAGAGCGGGATGAAATCCTGGAAGAATTGGTAGCGAGTTATCTGTACAAAACGCAAGGGGCTGACCATTAGTCTCTTGCGTAAATTTTCTGGGCATCTTTAGTGAAGGATTGAGGCTTCATGTTGAAGGATCTGATTGCGCGGATCAACCGCCGGCACGCCGGGCTTGAGGAGCCAAGTTACCGGATTGCCCTGGATGTGGGCACTGAATATGTGAAGGCAGTTTTTATTGAACAGGCGGGCGGTGTGGCGTCAATCATCGGTGTCGGCCGTGCGCACCAGGACTATGCCGATATGGACAGCGGTGCGGTAGCCAATATTGCCGGTGTGACCCGGTGCTGCCGGCAGGCAATCAGCCAAGGAGCGGTCGTTGCCGGAATCAAGCCCAAAGAAGTGGTGATGGGTGTGGCCGGGCAGTTGGTTACCGGTGTGACCCGGACAGTGATCCGGCAGCGCAGCCATCCAGAAAGAGCTTTGACCAGGCGTGAACTGTACAAGTTGGTGGGAACAGTCCGCCGGGAGGCTTTGAAACAGGCAGCTGCGGAAATAGCAGAGAAGTTCGGCTACAAGCGGATGGACCTGGAATTGGTGAACTCGGCCATCGTCGAACTGCGCATCGACGGTTACCAGGTGAGCAACCCCGTGGATTTCCGCGGCCGCAATGTGGAACTGACGGTGTTTATGGTCTTTGCCCCGCTGGTGCATGTAAGTGCCATGCGGACCATTGCGCAAAGGCTTGAGCTTGATTTGGTGGGGCTGGTGGCCGAACCGTTCGCAGTGGCGGCCAGCACTTTTACGGATGAAGCCTACGCTTTAGGTTCGCTGGTGATTGACATCGGCGGCGGCAGCACCGATATCGCCTTGATCCACCACGGCGGCATCGTGAAAACCAAGATGATAGCCATTGGCGGCAGGGCTTTCACCAAGGGGATAGCGGACATGTGCCGCACAACGCTGCGGGAAGCGGAACAGATGAAGCTGGATTATGCCGCAGGCATGGAAACGAGTCCGGAAATCCGCTCAAGCATTGCCGCTGATCTGGCCATCTGGCAGGACGCCCTGATCATGGGCTTGAAGGAAGTGCAGCAGGACGCGCAGCACAGCCAGCCGCTGCCGCCGCGGGTGGTGCTCTGCGGCGGAGGGAGCGGGCTGCCGGGGATCATTGAGGCGATCGCGTCACCGAAACTGGTGGAATCCGGTTTGCTCACTGTAATCCCGGAAGTGCGGCTGCTGCAGCCGGAAGACGTATTCGGCATTGCTGATCCTAAGCAGTTCTTATCCGAGGTGCAGGATGTTACGCCCAAAAGCATTGCGTTTCAGGCGAGTTTGTTTGAAGGAAGGAGTACCATCCTGGGAGGTGTCCAACTGGGATGATCATCTATGTTGACCCCATGGATGAGCTGAATACAATTGTGCACCGGATCCGAATGGAGACGGATCCGGAGATTGTGTTGGTGGTACCGCCCGGGAATTGGGCTTTGCGGAATGCGATCAACCTTAAATTATTGGCAAAATATGCGCAAGATTCGCAAAAGCATTTGGTGATCAAAAGCAGTGATCCGCTGGTAGTCAAGTATGCAGAGGCAAATCACATTGCAGTAATTGGCGGCGCAGAGGATGAACAACTCGACCCAGATACGGCTGCTGATGGGGTTGGGGAGGCATCTGCGCTGGAGACTGCGGCTGCAAAGGACGAGGACGAGAGTTACCAGAGGAGAGCCAGGCAGAAAAATAGCGCAAAAAAAGCTGGCTATGAATGGTTAATTGTGATATTGTTGGTGTTGGCGGCCATAATGGGCTTAGCCTATTACCACTTGCCCAAGGCCATCGTCGTGGTGGCGCCCAAACTGATGGATTTCACTGCGACTATTGAACTGCCTCTGGCGCAGATCGCAGGTGCGGAACAGGTTACTGTCCAGGCCACCCTTACCCGGCGGACACCGGCCACAGGCAGGAAAACCGTGGGCATCAGCACCGCCCGGGGTGTGGTGACCCTGATCAACCAATCCCAGTCTGAAGTACTGGTGAAGAAAGGAACGATCGTGCAGACCGGGAACGGGATCAAGTTCCAAACGGTCAGTGACGTGGTGGTACCCGCGGTGCAGACGCAGTATTTCATGGATGTACCGACCGGCTTGATCGCCGGCAGAGCTGAAGTGGAGATCACTGCCGTCGAGCCGGGCAGCCGGGGCAATGTGGCTGCCGGGCGGATTAACGCCATTCAAGGGTATGACCTCGAAGTGCGCAATGTGGAGCCTACCACCGGCGGTGAGGATGTGGTGCTCCAGATTGCCGCCCAGGAGGATCTGGAGCGGGCGCAGACAATGGTCGCGAGAGACGGCACCCAGGAGCTGCTCGATGCCATCAAATCTCGGCTTGATGGGCGGATTATGCTGGAAGAGACTTTCCGAAGCGAAATCCAATGGATCGGCCTCTCGCAGGTGGGCGAGGAAACCAGCGAGGTATTTGCCTCGGGATTGTGTTTGGGTAAAGCGTTCTTGATCGATACCAAGGTTCTCGGTGACGAAGTTGCCCAGAAGCTGGCGGCGATGGTTCCCTCAGGCTTTGCCATTGATCCGCAGACAGTCAGCCTGGCTGAGGTGCAGCTGGTCGAAAGTGACTCGGAGTTCCGGCTGCGGGTGCAGGCACAGGCGGTGATTCAAGGTATTGTCAATCCCAATGAGCTTGCCGATCTGATTGCCGGCAAAGAGTTGGCCGAATTCCAAGAGCTGGTGGCTGCAAATCCAGCGATCGGCCGAATCTATATAGAGAACGGAGCCAAAGACAAGCTGCCGACACTGCCGCGGTGGCTGAAGATCAAAATAGAGGAACCGGTATACTAGCTTTGATTGGGAGATGGCTTAGTGGAATACAGAGTTTTGGGAAACACTAGGATCAAAGTATCACGGATGTGCTTCGGGTCTTTGACCATTGGGCCCCTGCAGCGCAATCTGTCGCTATCCGAAGGAAGCCGGCTGATCCGTCAGGCCTTGGAGGCGGGTGTCAATTTCATTGATACAGCCCAGTTGTACCGCAACTACAGCTATATCCGCCAGGCACTGAGCGGCTGGCAAGAGGAGGTGGTCATTGCCACCAAGTCCTATGCATACACTAAAGAGCTGATGCAAAACGCTTTGGAGGAAGCCCTGAGGGAGCTGGACATAGAGCAGATTCCCATATTCCTGCTGCATGAGCAGGAGTCGGAGCATACCATCCGCGGCCACTGGCCTGCCCTAGAGTATCTGCTGCGGGCCAAGGAGCAGGGCAAGGTGAAAGCAGTCGGCATTTCCACCCATCATGTACAGGGGGTGGAAGGGGCCTGCAAATATCCGGAGATCGAGATCGTCTCACCGCTGATCAATGTGGTGGGGATAGGCATTCAGGGCGGTACCCGGGAAGAAATGCTGGCGGCAATCAAAAAGGCCAAGGCTCTCGGCAAAGGCATCTATGCCATGAAGCCACTGGGCGGCGGGCATCTGATCGCCAGGCAGCAGGCTGCGTTTCAGTTCCTGCTTGAGCTAGAAGATCTCGACGCGATTGCTGTGGGCATGAAAAACGAGGTGGAACTCAAGCGCAATCTGGCTTACTTTAACGGGGAAGCAGTTCCGGAAGGGCCGATTGAGTATGACGAGCGGCAGCTGCATATCGACGACTGGTGCCTGCGGTGCGGCCGTTGTGTGCGCGCTTGCCCGTCACGGGCACTTACGGAAACGCCCCACGAAATTGTGGTTGATCAGAACAAATGCGTGTTCTGCGGGTACTGCGGAGCCGTGTGCCCCGAGTTTGCCATCAAGGTGATCTGAGGAGAGACATGATGCGGGTGCTGGGCTTGGATGTGGGTGAAAAGACAATTGGAGTGGCAGTAAGTGATCCATTGGGAATCACGGCCCAGGGATTACAGGTAATAAGACGGTCGGCTCTGGAGCAAGATTTGCAGCAGCTGGCAAAGCTGGTGGAATCTTACAGCGTGGAGCAGATCGTCGTGGGCATGCCGCGGCGTACCGACGGCAGTTACGGGCCGGAAGCAGCTAAAGTGGAACAGTTTGCCAAAGCCTTGCAGGAAGCAGTTTCTGTACCGATCAGGTTTTGGGATGAACGGTTCTCAACTGTGACAGCTCAGCGAATCCTGTTGGAAGGAGATGTCAGTCGGGCGAAGCGACGCCAGGTTGTGGATAAAGTGGCTGCAAGCGTGATCTTGCAAGCGTATTTGGATCAACAAAGAGGAGGATTAACCAATGAGTGAACAGGAAAAGATTACATTGATCGACGAAGACAACAACGAAATCGAGTTTACTTTGCTGGACTATCTGGAGATCGATGATCAGCGTTATGTTGTGCTTCTGCCCGATGAAGACCCGGACAACGGTGCTATCATCATGCGGATCGACCAGGATGAAAACGGAGACGATATCTTGGTGGAGATCGAAGACGATGAGGAGTTCGACCGTGTGGTTGAGGCTCTGGAGCAGGAGGATGAAGAGTAAGGCGAGCGAATGAAGAGGCGCCGGCTATGGCGCCTGCAGACCGTCTGATTTGCATTTCGGCCAGCTTTAGTTTATAATAAATAAGCTTAGACCGAAATGCATGTCAGATTGGGAGGGTTGTGGTTGAAGCCCAAACTATCGGCAAAGGCTAAGCGGACCGTTGTTTTTCTGGTCCGTTTTCTTTTAGTAACCGCAGTCGTAATCGTCATGGCGGGGCAGATTGCCCTGGCGGTAGTTGTGCTCCTTGCCCATCAGCCAGCTAGCCGGACCGATACTTTGGACCGGATTGTGGAGATCCCAGCGGGCATGCCTGCCGGTAAGATTGCCCAGATGCTTAAAGAGCAGGGATTGATCCGTAATACTTTGGTGTTCGGCATCATGCTGCGGATCACTGACCGCGATGGCCAGCTCAAAGCCGGGGAGTATCTGCTGAATCCGGCTATGAGTACGATGGAGGTCATCCAAAAGCTGAATGCCGGCACGATTGTGACTCACCGGATCGTGATCCCCGAAGGCTATGAGCTGAAGCAGATCGCAGCTGTTTTGGCCAAGGAGGGGTTAGTGGATCCGGAGCGGTTTCTGCGCTTGGCCTTCAATGCGGAGCTGGTCTTCGACGATAACCCGCCGTTTGACCTGCCGATTTCCAGTCTGGAAGGGTATTTGTTCCCCGACACCTATTATTTTGCCAAGGAGCAGCGTGAGGAAGGGATTATCCGGCAGATGGTCAACCGCTTTGTAGAGGTTGTGATTCCCAACGTCGACTTGAGCCTGCTGGATGACAAATATACGCTGCATGAAGTGATCACCCTGGCTTCCATTGTGGAAAAAGAAGTGATCTATAATTTTGAACGGCCGCTGGTGGCGGCGGTTTATCTTAACCGTCTGAAGCTCAACATGCGGCTGCAGGCGGATCCCACGGTGCGGTATGTGATGACTGAGAACCGGAGCCGGGTGCTGTACAGCGATTTGGAAATTGACTCGCCGTACAACACTTACCGCTACGACGGGCTGCCGCCGGGGCCGATTGCCAGCCCGGGGCTGAAGTCGATTATGGCGGTGTTGGAACCGGCGGATGTGGATTATCTTTACTTTGTTGCCAAGAACGACGGGACACATGTTTTCAGCAGGACGTTTGAAGAGCATGTGGCGGCGCGCAGGGCGTTGGGGTATTGATGGGACACATATGGAAAGGGTTGGGAGTTGAGTACATGAAAGCCAAAACCCCTGAGCTTTTGGCACCGGCCGGGAATATGGAAAAGGCGATAACAGCCATTGCTTATGGAGCCGATGCGATCTATCTTTCCGGCGAACTGTACGGGATGCGGGCGCAAGCCGGCAACTTCACCAACGAGGAGCTGCGCGCGGTGGTGGATTATGCCCATGAGCGGAGCGTCAAGGTATATGTGACTGTGAACATTATTCCCCACAACCAACACCTGGAGGGGCTGCCGGAGTATCTGGCCTATTTGCGGGATATTGGGGTTGATGCGATCATCGTTACCGATATAGGTGTGATCAGCATTGCCCGGCGCTGTGCTCCCGAGCTTCCGCTGCATTTGAGCACGCAGGCCAACACGGTCAACTGGGAAGCAGCGCGGTTTTGGAGTGATTTTGGTATTGCCCGGATCGTGCTGGCCAGGGAGTGTACCCGGGATGAGATTCAGCTGATCCGCTCCAAGGTTGACTGTGAACTTGAATTGTTTGTCCACGGGTCGATGTGTGTGGCTTATTCGGGCCGGTGCCTGCTGAGTGCTGTGATGACCGGCAAGGAGGCTAACCTGGGTGAGTGCACGCAAAGCTGCCGCTGGAAGTATGTGGTGATGGAAACGAAGCGGCCGGGTGAGTATTTTCCAATTGAGGAGAATGAGGACGGGACTTATGTTTTCAACTCCAAGGATTTGTGTTTGCTGGAATATCTTCCCGAAGTGATTGCCACTGGGGTGGACAGCCTGAAAATTGAGGGGCGGATGAAGAGCGCCTACTATGTGGGAACGGTTGTCCGGGCTTACCGCAAGGCTTTGGATGATTATGCCGCGGATCCGGAAGGGTACAAGCTGGATCCGGAGCTGTTGGCGGAAGTGCATAAGGTGAGCCACCGGCCGTACTACCCCGGGTTTTTCTTCGGGGAACGGGCAGGGACTTATCCAGCGAGTTCGGCGTATCTGCAGACATATGATTTTGTCGGCACGGTAGAGGCATATAATGAGCAGACTGGGGAGGCGGTGGTTGGTGTACGCAATTTCTTACCAGCCAACTCGCGGGTGGAGATCATTCAGCCTCGGGATCAGCTGGTCGAGGTGGATGTGGCTGAGATAGTGAACGATGAGGATGGGGTGGTGCTTGAGGCGGCTCATGCCAATTACCGGGTGCGGATCAAGACCCCTCCGGTGAAGCCCATGTCCATGCTGCGCATTGCCAAAACTGATAAAGATATGATTATGCATCGTTGAGCTTATCCAAGGATGAATGCCCAATGAAACCGCAGCAAGTGCAACCAGTGATGGTACACAAGCGATATCGCATTGAAATCCATGATCTGACTCATGATGGTGAAGGTGTGGGCAGGCATGAAGGGTTTACGGTGTTTGTGCCTGACGCCATTCCGGGAGACGTGGTGCTGGCCAGGGTGACGTCTGTAAAGAAAAGCTATGCCCGGGCGGTGGTAGAAGAGATCCTTGTCAAGTCACCGCAGCGTATGATCCCTATCTGCCCCACAGCAGAATGGTGTGGTGGTTGTCAGCTGGCGCAGATGGCATACAAGCAGCAGCTGGTGTGGAAGGAGCGGTATGTGCGGGAGGCTTTGGCACGGCTGGGCAAGGTTCAGGCGCAGGTGCTGCCGATTATCGGTATGGAACTGCCGGAAGGTTACCGCAACAAGGCAGAGTTTGCGGTGGGCATGGTAGATGGGCAGTCGGTTGTGGGATTCTATCAAAAGGGTTCGCATCGAATTGTGGATATTGATTACTGCCGGATTCAGTATTCACTGACTAATAAAGCGCTGCAAAGTGTAAAGCGAGCGCTGGTGGAATTGGGTGGTGCACCCAGCAGCGGACTCAGGCATGTGGTAATCAAGGTGAGTTTCAGCAATCATACGGTGATGGTCATCTTTGTCACACGCGGCCGAGAGCTGCCTTACACAGAGCAGCTGCTTTCCCGGCTGAGGGAGGATGTACCGGAACTGGTTAGCGTTTATCAGAATGTCAATCCGCATAACACAGTGGTTGTTTTTGGTGATGAGAGCCGGCTGTTATGGGGCAAACCGTACATTGTTGAGCAAATCGGTGCGCTGAAGTATGCTATCTCGCCGCGGTCGTTTTTCCAGGTAAATCCGATTCAGGCCAAGATGTTGTATGACTTGGTGAAGGAAGCGGCGGCTCTAACTGGCCGGGAGACGATCTGGGATTTGTACTGCGGTACGGGGTCGATTGGTTTGTACCTTGCCGATGGCGCCCACGCTGTCGTAGGTGTGGAGTCTGTGGCAGACGCGGTAATTGATGCCCGCCTGAACGCAAAGTTGAATGGGATCACAAATGCCAGGTTCATAACAGGCAAAGCGGAAGAAGTGGCGCCGCAGTTGGTGCGGGAGGGGCTGCAGCCGGATGTGGTGATTGTCGATCCTCCGCGTAAAGGCTGTGAAGCTGGACTTCTTGAGACGATTAATGCGGTCGCGGTGCCGCGGCTGGTCTATGTTTCCTGCAACCCGGCGACTCTAGCACGGGATTTAGGTGTCTTGGCCGATTATGGCTATCAGGTGGAGTATGTGCAGCCGGTGGATATGTTCCCCGATACGGCGCATGTGGAGTGCGTCACATTGATGTCAAAGGTTGAGAAATAAAAAACTGAAAAGCTTGTAAATAAAGGGTTTCCAGACATTTAGTTTTTCTCGAGGCCGATCTGCCGGATGTGGCAATGTCAGGAA
>Ga0134099_1003490_pt1 | contig 11509 bp, 20 predicted proteins | sample 10_taG_2_FD_105482 | JGI IMG/M metagenome (GOLD analysis project Ga0134099, IMG submission 105482) | Switchgrass degrading microbial communities from high solid loading bioreactors in New Hampshire, USA - 10_41_5_180_A2 metaG | ecosystem: Engineered > Bioreactor > Semi-continuous > Anaerobic >...
ACAGATTTAGGATGAAATATTGCAAAAATAAAGTATATCATAGGTATAAAAAAGGGTTCCAAAACCATTGGAACCCCATGGTACGCCCGACACGATTCGAACGTGCGACACCAAGTTTAGGAATTTCAAGTTATATACTTTATAGCACTTTATCAGACTTTACCGGTTTGAGAAAGTGCTTATTTTTATACTATTTTTTAAACCGATAATGGCAATTTATGGTTAGTGACTTTTTACAACTTGATATTACCTTATATTCTTTGCAACAACTAATGTAACATCATTTTTCATTATTCCTGATCCTTTTCATGTAGGCAGCACTTTTATTGCAGCCTTTCTTACCCGTATATTTACCGCAATATTTTTCATTACCATGATTAGCGTAAAACATTTCACCGCAAACCTCGCAAGTATGTAAACGAATGTTTGCACTATCTTTGCCCGATATAAAACACGCAAGTTGATAAAAAAGCAAACTATATATTGAGGTTGCCTCATTATAAAATAGCGAATACTCCGGTATTGCCGAAAAATTTATTTTAAGACCTGCTAACATACCCTTTATTTTATACGTTAATAAGTCAAATGCGTCATTTACTGTTTCAGCCTCTGATTTTAACATCTTTGAGTACTTTTTTATATTTAAAATATCGTTATCTATTGCAGCTTTCCACAAATTATAGCAGCAGTATAATTGCATTATTTTATTAGTGAATTTGTTTACCGGAATATAACTACAAAATGCGTATTTGTCTTTTAAGGGGAAATAAGCAAAAACGTTCATTTTTGTGTCCTTAGATACGGGTATGCCGTATTCTTTTATCCAGTGTATCAATCTTGGCATATTAATTGTTAGCCTATTATTTTCTTCAATAACAATACTTAATGCCGTTGAAAACATATCCGACTGATTTGATGAAAGCCACTTTTCTTTAATTCTGGTTTTCATTTTTAATGATGTGTTGATTCCAATAATACATTTTCCTATTTTATCTCTGTCTATGAGATAAAGTTGAGTTTCTCCATATATCATAAGATTATTAAGCCCGCTGTTTTCGGTTGTTCCAGGGATAACAAATGGGATATCGTCAATTAAGACTTTCTCGTAGATTGCTGTGTTGCATAGTACCTCAGATATGTTTTTTACGATCATTTCTTTTTACCACCTCTTAATGTGGACGTAAAATGTGGACGAAATTGTTATTACCCTATAGACATTATATATTGATATTGAGGTTAGGTCAAGTGACATAAAAAATTAAGAGGTTAATAAGTGGTTAAAAGAACCTGCCATAACGGTTTAAAAAACAAGTATGGTTACAACGATTATACGCCATATTCTGCGATTAACAGGAAAGAGGTCATTCCTCATGTTGATTATCAAAGTTTTATTTTTAAAGGAGGTCGAAAGTAGATGGTTAAGCAGCGTATCACAATTGGCGAGATTCGAGACTTACCAGTATACTTAAAGCCCAGCGAAGCTAATGAGAAGATTTTGCATGTTTCTGAGAACAAGTTATATGAACTCCTGAATAGACCCGGATGCCCTAAATTAAAAATCGGAAGAAAATACCTCATACCAACAGAAAAATTTATTCGTTGGCTGGAAGAAATCTCTGTCGGTGCATAAGAAAAGCAAAAGCCGGTTGGCTACCGGCACACGAAAGAAGGTGATCTTTATAATTACTACTACACAAAAGTATTTTAACATTTTTAAGGAACTGAAAGCAAGGATCACATATGAGGATTTAAACTCACTCATGGGCTGGAAGGAAAAACGGCGAGGAAACCACATCTGGATTCATTCACCTTTCAATCCGAATGATAAAAATCCATCTCTTTGCCAAACCCCTGGTCGTGGTTGGTTCGATTTCTCGACTAATCGAAGCGGAACCGACCCAACAAGCCTTTATGCCGAGGTAAAAGGCATAAAGATGATTGAGGCAGCAAAGGAGCTTGCTGCTTTATTTAATTTACAAGTCGCAGATTGTAACCCTTTTGACATTCAGGATCAAATTAGTAAGCAACAAGTCAATAAAGGGTTTCAGGTGTGGAAAGAAACGGCTTTAAGGAGATTATGTACATTATACCGGGCAATTGAAGATCATGGGCCTGTTGATGGACTTGCAGATATTTACGATAAAGTTGACTACTGGAGCCATGTTTTAATTTATGGCTCAGACAAAGATTGCCTGGAGCTATTCCGGGAGATTGGAGCGTGGGGAATGCCATGATGACTGAACAAGAAAAACAACTATTCGCCAATCTTGCTGGAGAACCCAGGAAAATCCCCGGACTAAATGGATATACGGCTGATGTGTTAGTAAATATGCAACTGCCGCCAGTTAAATGGATTATAAATGACTTTTTGCCCGAAGGACTAACATTAATCGCCGGTAGACCTAAGATCGGCAAGAGTTGGTTGATGATGGGGTTGTCTGTTGCAGTTGCAAAGGGTGATTATTTCCTGGGAAGCATTAAAGTACAACAAAGCAGAGTGTTATACCTTGCATTAGAAGATAATGTAAGGCGCTTGAACAGCAGATTAAAGCTAGTATTAAGAGGTAAGTCCGCACCAAGTAACCTTCATCTGTATACCGAATGGCCTCGGGTAGATCAGAACGGCATAAAACTGATTGAAAAGTTTATTGAGAAATACCCTGACACTCGCCTAATTATAGTTGATACACTGGCTAAATTAAAATCCAAAGCCGTCAACCGTAACAAGACATTATACTCCGAGGACTATGAAACAATGGAACCTCTTAAAGCAGTCTCCGATAAATATGGGATTGCGGTTGTTGTCGTCCACCATACACGAAAAAGCGGTTCTGATGACAAGTTTGAGGAAATCTCCGGCACTACTGGATTGACTGGTGGAACAGATGCAATGATGGTTTTAACAAAAGACCGGGCACGATGTGACGGGGTCCTCTACATAACTGGCCGTGATATTCAGGACAAAGAACTTGCCCTAAAGTGGGATGAATCAACAACATCATGGAGCTTATTGGGTAGTGCTGCTGAATACCGTATGAGCCAGGAACGACAGGCCATAATTGAAGTGCTTAAGTCATCAAAAAACCCTATGAACAGCAAAGAAATTGCGGATATTCTGGGCAAGAACCACAACACCGTTAGATATAACCTTGCCAATATGTATAAAGATGGTCAAGTGTTTAAGGCTTCTCCCGGTAAATACACCCTATATACTAATACAACAACTACAACAAATACAACAAACAAACATATACAACAGGTACAACAGAATAGTCTGTTTGACGTTGTTGGGGATAGTATTTCAACAGATACAACAAGCTCAAACGTAGTAGAATCAAGCACTTTAGGGGGTTCTGTTGTAGGTGTTGGGGATGTTGTAGGTGATAGTAAACCGTGGTGGATAGATGACGATAAGGGGGATGATTTTGTTGGAGGAACTTAAAGTCAGATACAACAGATTACTAAAGCGACATAATGAAGGTTTTTTGTATCTAGAAGATGAAACTTTACCCATTGAGGAACGAGAGCAAAAGATTCCTGCCTTTAGGGAGATCATTAGCAAGATGAGCGATACACTTAAGAAACTTAAAGCAAATGGGATAACGGCTACGGAAGATGAGATATTGAACGGATTTAAGATTGAAAGAGAGGTGAAGGAAGATGAATGAGTTAACTGAATATGATGGTAAAAATACAAGTAATATTGACGGATACCAGCTAACACCCGCAGAACAACGATTGCTTGAAACCCTTTTAAATCCTGAAAGTGTTGGCAAATCTGTGACTGAAAAGTGTCAGATGGCAAAGATAAGCCGAGAAACGTATTACGCTACCATGCGAAAACCGGAATTTACTTGGCTATTAAGTAAGACAAGCGTTGACCTGATCCGTGACAAAATTGCTGATGTTTTGAACGCCAGCATTAAGGCGGCAACCACAGGAGGTGTCAGAGGCTATCAAGACAGGCGCATGCTGCTTGAAATGTTCGGCATTGCCGTCAAAGAAGGTGACGATAACCGTATCGTAATAGTTAATATAGGGAAAGGAGCGGGAAAATGAGACTGGAGATTAATGCAAGAGGACTAACACAGGAAGAAATCCAGAATGCCATTGACATGGCTTATGAGCTTAAACAACCTGGAGCACTTCAAAATTGGGAGGAAAAAAGGCAGAGCATCATCTCAGAATTATTGACGGTCGATGATGAAATGGCTCTCATATTCTTAAAGAATATCAAAGAGCGTCGTCCAGACTTGTTAAAGGAGATATGACCCTATAATATCAGATTATAATGTCACCGTTGAAAGCCTTTAAATAAGGACTTTTTATTTTTGTTGTTGCATTGATGCTGTAATGAAACGGCAACCGAAAGGGTGCTTTTTTATCAAAAATAAAGAAAGGAATGAGATTATGGAAAACTTGAAACCAATTTATAACCAGTTTAAGAAGGAACTGCAGGGCTACATCAAAGAGGTTGCAGAAAAGAACGGCATTGATCCGGTGGAAGCAATTAAATTAATTTCTGAGCCTATACAGAATAGCAACAATGATGATGTGATTGATGGTATAGCAGCCCGGTATAAACACGATTATGGTATCGCTCATGATGATGTTTATGGGTTCTTTTTCGGATTCATGACAGAAATTTATGAGGCGATTTGCCCCGATTGGAACAGCACCATAAAAGATGTCTCGATCACCACATACCTGAACAGACGATTGAAGGAAGAGGGTTACGACACTGTTCCTTGTGAAGCCTTGGACTTCCTTATTGACGAGATTCAGAAAATGAAGCCAGTAGAGGACAGTGAGAGCCTGTGAGACGTCCTTACTGGGAAACAGAGAATCCCGTCAAAGTAATTCGGGCCGGAAGGCAGCAATTCTCATATTACCGGCAAGCCGGAATATTGGAAGTTACAACGATTGTCGAAAAGGACGGATCCCAAAAACCAATTCGTACACAGGCCATATTTGGTGACAGACTGAAGAACAACGATGAACTGGTGAATATGCTCCTTGAGTTCCTGCAAGATGTGGGAGTGGTCCAGATCGAGGACGTATAGGGGGAGGGTATCCCCCAGCCCTATTTTAAGGGTGGGGCGGCTTCTATATATATGACCCTCGCAATTTTTCAACATATTTTCTTCTACACTTCAAAGTAAATAATTACCAATGAAAGGGTTGATTCTATGAAACCGTATCGAAGACGGGATTCCCCCTATAGATAATACTAAATACTTCAGATTACGAAAGGAGAGATTTTATGATCGAATTTGAATCTGTTATAAGCAGATACAGGATAAGAAGGCGAAAATTTATAAGGCCAAGGAACGTATCCCGGAGCTTGAACAAAGGGTATTTGATCTGGCGAAAGAGTTTACCAATGCGGTTATTGATGGCGCTTCAGACGAAAAGCTAAGCAAAATCAGGGAGAAACTTACAAATGCTGAAAAGGAGCTTGATGTATTGCAAGGCGTTGACTTTGAGGAGCAGTTAAGGGAAAGCCTGCAACGTGACGAAAAGCTCTCAAAGTTGGCTGACGATTTCATCAAGCAGGAAGAAAAAACTCTTGAAAAGATGGTTACCGAGGACGAGGAGCTAACTAACAAGGTTCTGGAGTGTTATTCGGCGCTTATAGAAGCAGTTAAGGCAAGACGCACCCACCGTAACAAAATGGTCGAGATAACAGGCAGAATCGATGACATCAGGAGCGCTATGGGTGAAAAAGTTAGCCGTGGTACTAACTTTAGAAACTATGAGGCTCGGATGAAGTCAATCGCTCATGACAAGATGTTTAATAAAATCCGTATCGCTAATGGGCAATTGCCTGAATATTAAAAAGAAAGGAAGATGGATATATGAAAACACGTATTAATTGGCGAGACTTTGCCGGAAACATCATCAACGACGAAGAACTGATTTATCCTGAAGTTCAAACTGATCACCCACTAATGAAGTGGATAACTGAAATTATTTTCCTAAACGGCATGACAGATGAAGAACGTGATGTTGTCCGTCAATATTTTGAAAAAACTGGTGCAAATCTGCCAATGAGAACATGTTACAAAATATCTAAGGGCGGAAAACCGAATATGGAAGAATTAGAAGAAATGCTGTTTACCGGGCTTATGACTGATGTGAGCTACGAGAACTATTTAGAAATGAAGGAGCGTAAGCCTGGAATCAGCGCAAGAGAATACTGGGAAAATATTTGCTTATATAACGAGAAAGATCCGGCTGTTAAAAAACTTGCTAAGATTTTTGCTGTAATTCTGGATATGTCTGAAACAAGTGAGGAACACTTGCCCCATATTTCCCGACAAGAGTTTGAGAGAATGAAACACGACGTTGAATGGGTAAAGAAAAATCTAAAAGCCATCGAAAAATCAATAATGTTATGGGACAAGTAAGCAATGGACTTGAAGTATTAAGTAACCATGATTAGATAAGGAGTGTGATAACATGGCAAGTGTAAAAGCAAAAATGCTTGAAGGTTACTTGGATGAATTAAACCAATCCAAACCAAAAACTACTACAACACCCAATACAACAAAAACCGTAGGACCTTCGACAAGCCCAAGTATTAAAGCCAGCATGATTGAAGGTTATTTAGATGAAGCACAGGCGGCAAGCAGGATAGCGCAAGCCAACCAGGGGCCTCAAATATCTTCCTACACACCAACACAGCAAATGGCTCCAGTTGTAACGCCACAGGTATCACAGACTCCTCCGGTGGTTGCGGGTAATACATATGGAAATGGTCAGCAGAACAATCAGGGGGCAAACACACTGGATACAAATACATATAATACCGGCCTTACTGATTCTAATCCATCTACATCTGCTGGATCTACTTCCTATACCTCACAATCAAACGATCAAAGCATAATAGATTTGATCAAGGAATTCCAGGAAGCGCAAAAGAGTAATGAAACTCCTCATTATCATGCCGGAATGACGGTTGTAAATGATGACGAAATGAACGAACTAATAAGAGGGTGATAGGGGGTACTTTTGCCCCCTACCCCTTATGGGGGAATCTATAATGTCAATATCCATTGGAATGTTGGGTAAAGGCTATTCAATTGTGGCCTCAGACAGCTTATTTACTCATTTAGTGACAAACGAGCAAAAAGATAATGGAAAAAAGATTTTTATGCATGATTTCGGTTGGGCTGCTGAATCCGGCGGGGTAAGATTGTCTACCAGGCTATTCAAAGATTACTTAACCAGGAAATACAGATTCAGAAACAGAAAGGACATTTATACTATATGGCTTCTTTCTATAAGGGATACAGTAGAGAGCGTTAGAAAGCATACACCAGAATATTTAAGGCTTGTAGAGAGAAATATGAGCAACAGCCAATGCGTTTATAGCCTAAATTACTTTAAGGATGGCCGGGCGCATATAAGTGTTGAAAGTATTGATTTTGCCTATGGGGTCAGAAAGATTGAGAACCACAATACCCTTATTGTAAATCCACCGAAAAGGACTAAGCGCATTGAAAGAACGATAGAGAAGTATACGGAGCTTACCAAAAAGATTTCCGGGCTTTATGAATCAATATACTTGGTAGCTTGCTGTATTGATGAAATAAGCAGGTATACAAAATTCATTAATAATCATGTCGATATGGGGATCAGCCTGCAAATATCTGATAGTAAAATCTTACTAATGGACATCAGTAAAAGCGCAACAGAGTTAAAAGAGATCTACAGGAAAACTAAAACCTTTACAGAAACGATGATGGTTAGGAAGGTGATACAATGCTGAAATATAGGGGCTTATATCGTGTAGCCTATGAGATTGATAAAGTTTGTAAACCGTGCGAATTTTGCTTTTTACTATTGAGAATCAAGAAGGGCGCAAATATATACCGACACAATGACACGACTCTTAACGCATACATACCAAGCAAAACCATTGTAAAAAGATTAGCTGAAAAATATCCTGATCTATTCAAGGTCCACAGCCTGGGCGATTTTGAGGGTATACTCCTGTTCCCCGAATCAAAGCTGCCGGAAGCTGCAGAAATATTGAAACCATATACTAAAGGAAAGTACATTTCCCCCAGGTCAAAGCGAAACCAAAGATATAATAAAAAAACGTAGGAAAATGCAAAATTTAAGGGTAGTTTTAAGTTTATTATATTAATTCCAGGTAAATTTACATTGATTCAATAATGCCGCAAGAACACGCTTTTCCAATATAAAACCAAAGAATTGTAGTAGACTTATTATTACACAGGAGGAAATTTCATTCATTTGTCGAATAATAGAAATAAAGAGAAAATATATACGTTTTTCTTTATCATAAAATGGAGGCAAATGAATGAATTACTTTAATGTTTGCCGCAAAGCATATGGACTACCTACAAATTGGCTTTGGGTCTATGTTTATGTTAGATTTCCGATTGGATTTATTATATCTATAGTTCAATTATATAATTTCTTTAATAATCTTGATCTATTGTTTTATGATACATTGGGGCAGTTTTTAATTGTATTATTTTCGATTACCGATATCTCAATGCTTGTATTAATGTGTTGGACTTATTATGAAATGAGTAAATTAACAGCAAGAGGGTATAAGTTAAACATTGTTTATTTATGGCTTTATTACTTATACTATGCTTTAACAAATGGTCTTTCACGAACTGACATAGATTATGTAACTTCTTTTATTACTGGATTAATTGCCGGTTTAATATGGTTGGTTCCGAATCTAATTTACTTTCGTAAACGTAAAAGCCTATTTATAAAACCCGAAAACACACAGACGAACATCGCTGATAATCAAGTCATCGAAAATGGTAACAATGATTCTTGGGGAAAAGAATCCGTTTTTACAACCTTAGAAAAGCTTAACGCCCTAAAGGAAAAAGGCGTGTTAACAGAGGAAGAATTTATGCAGAAAAAGCAGGAACTACTTCAAAGGATAAATTAAGCATAGTAATAAGAAGTTTTAAGGTTAATAGATTTGAGGCTGATATAGATGAGAAAAATAAGAACTGGATTATCCGCAGCACTCATAATTATTTCTTATTGCTTGATCGGATTATATCACCTATGGACAGCAATATTAGCTTATACTAACTATGGAACATTTTGGGGCGTTCTTGCATTATTCGCTCCTATAGTATCTGAACTATTTTTAAACGGAGTATATATAGCTGAACAAGGATTTTTCAATACTTATACGTTAGCCATTTTAGGGCTATTTATATTATATGGTATAGGGATTCTTATTGCACCAAAAGAATGATTATAGGAGGTTGAGCTTATGAAAAAGTGGGTTAATAAGCAAACTATTATTTCTTTTATCTTGGGTGCATTGCTATTTATCACCATTCCAGTTTTTGCAGAAACACGAACAATAAATGCATTTTACAATAATATAAAGCTTAAAATTAACGGCATGTTCATAAAGACAGATGTTGAACCATTTATTGTTAACGGCAGAACGATGGTCCCCGCACGATTCGTAGCTGAATCATTAGGGGCAACAGTAAATTATAATGATAAAGAATATTGCGTTGAGATTGTATCTGATCATGGAATCATTAATTATTCCGATGGCGCAAAATATATCGGCGAGATATCAGAGGGTCTACCAAATGGAAAAGGAGTGCTATATTGGGCAGATGGTACATATTACACAGGTGAGTTTGTTGACGGGATAATTGAAGGGAATGGATTTATAGTTTATAACACCGGAGGGATAGCTTTTGGTAATTGGATCAATGACTCAATAGAGGGTAATGGATATTATGTCGATTCGGTAGGTAATGATTATTCTGTTACATTTAAAGATAAAAAGGTAGTTAACGTGATTAAATTAAACGAAAAAACATCGGCCAACGAAAACGATAAAAGTGTATCAACAAATCCAGAATCAACACCCGCTCCAGTTTCACCAACACCACCTAGTACAGCTCCTGACCCTTCTCCAAGCCCAACGCCATCACAAACATTAACAAGAACATTAATACTTGAATACGACAATTCTGTATGCCTTTGTGGTGCAACAGGTTATGTGATGAATAGAAGGACTGTTTATGAAAACGGTCAAGAATATGAAGTTGTAGATGTGAGGTGCAAGAATCCAAAATGTAAACTATACAACACAATCATTGGTGAGGTTAAATGGAGGGTTGAGTATAAATAAAACCAGTAAATTTAAGTTTCGCTTTTTATTTAGAGCTTGTTAGCTCTATTTTTTTTAAGCAATTCTACTTGACAAATTCTATTATATTCTATAAAATACTATCGTATTCTATAATATTCCATGTGAAAGGATGTGAAACATGCAGGAAAAAATACTAACTAAAAAGGAATTGGCAGAATTCTTAAAGGTTTCAGAGAAGACAATAGACAATTTAAGAAAAAATGGACTGCCATTCTTTAGAGTTGGCAACAACATAAGATTTGACAAAGAGAAGGTATTAAATTGGCTTGAAAAAGGGGGTGATACAAAAAGGGGAGTTATAAAACGCAATCCCAAGAACATTAAGGACTATACATTGGACAAACCACTATTCAGCATAAACAACACGGATGAAGATAAACCAAGTTTACTTTTTTCTTTCGGAGAAATGAGTAAGGAAAGTAATAAGAATAAGGATTAAGATAAAGGAACCCGGTCACAGTCGGCAAACTTACCCGGATTCCTTCACACAACAAAAGCCTTAAGAAAGGCCTTGCTTTACTATTTATTTTATCATAGTAAAGCGCCTTTCTCAAGGACAAAACACCAATGATAACAGCTGTGGCAAATACTTAAGCCTACAGCAGATGGTAAAGGAGAAAGGAGCTTTTTATTATGACAGAATCACAAAGAATCAGTCTTTACTTAAAGGAAAACAATATTTCCACTGATACCTTATCCGAAATGACAGGAATCTCAGCAAAGCGGCTTAAATCTATTCTTAATAACGGCAAAACTATGAAGCTTATTGAGCATATTAAAATTATTACTGCTTTGGGCGTTGAACCAAATGCTTTTCTGAGTGTAAGGAAACCAGGCGAGAAACCATTCAATGAATCAAGTCCGATAATTGATAAACTTATGGTGAACATTTCAGCTTTATCTGAAAAGAATCTGGGATTACTTCTCCACTTATCAAATGGGTTACTGAAAAATGATTATCAAAAAGAAAAAAACATGGAGGTAGCATTATGATTAAAGGAAATGCTTTACAAATAACAGATCTTCTTTTTGGAAGTTTTGAGGAACACGATTCAAACTTGGATAATGCTATAAAAGCAAATCCGGAGTATGACGAAGCCAAAGCAAGGATTAATGAGCATTATGAGAAGTTAAGGAAGTTTGATCCTAAATTATTGCTTGATTTAGAGGCAGATCATATCACCCTGGAAGTGATAGTGTCAACGCCGGACGAATTTTGACCACTACCGCCGGGCGAAAATTGACCGCTTTCAGCCGGTCAGGAATTGACCACCCCGTTTGACATATCTCCTTGGAACTGTTGTGGAATAACGCTTCCAC
>Ga0134099_1003517_pt1 | contig 11444 bp, 7 predicted proteins | sample 10_taG_2_FD_105482 | JGI IMG/M metagenome (GOLD analysis project Ga0134099, IMG submission 105482) | Switchgrass degrading microbial communities from high solid loading bioreactors in New Hampshire, USA - 10_41_5_180_A2 metaG | ecosystem: Engineered > Bioreactor > Semi-continuous > Anaerobic >...
ATGGGGCTATAGCTCAGTTGGGAGAGCGCTTGAATGGCATTCAAGAGGTCAGGGGTTCGACTCCCCTTAGCTCCACCAGTCCGCTAGCGATCCGGCGGAACCGCGTCAGGGTCGGAAGGCAGCAGCGCACCGTCGGGTCGCTAGGTGGACAACCCGCAGATGTGGCGGAATTGGCAGACGCGCACGGCTCAGGACCGTGTCGGGTAACCACCCCCGGTGGGAGTTCGAGTCTCCCCATCTGCACCACTGAAGTGAACCTCCCCCGCTCCTGCGAGCGGGGGAGGTTCTTCCTTTACCGCACCGGCAGGGCTATCCCGATGCCGCCTCGGCCGCATCAGCGCCGTCCGCACAGGCTGTGACGCCGGCCCGGAAGACGAGGAAGTAGGCCAGGCTGTCGGTGAGCGCCTGCCACGAGGCCTCGAGGATGTTGGTCGACGCCCCCACCGTGGACCAGCGCTCCAAGCCGTCGCCGGACTCGATCAGCACCCGCACCACGGCGCCCGTGCCCTGCGAGCCCTCGAGGACGCGCACCTTGTAGTCCAGGAGATCCATCCGGGCGAGTTGCGGGTAGACCTCCGTCAGCGCCTTGCGCAGGGCCCGGTCCATGGCATGCACCGGCCCGTTGCCCTCGGCGGCGGTATGTACGACCCGGTCGCCCACCCGGACCTTGATGGCCACCTCGCTCTCCGCCGGTCCGCCGGAGGCCCCGGTCACCATCACCTTCACGCCCAGCACCTCGAAGGGAGGGCGGCCCTTGTAGGTGAGCAGGGCGAGGGATGCCTCGGCCCCCTCGTACTGGAAGCCGCGGCTTTCCCGCTCCTTCACCTGCTGGATCAGGGCCGCGGCCTCCCCGGGCGAGAGCCTGTCGCCGAAGGCGGCGATCAGGTTGGAGCGGCCGCCGACGTCGGAGATCAGGACCCGCCGCTCGTTGCCCACCGCCTCGGGGGGCACGTGCTCGTACATGGCGGGGTCCTTCAGCAGCGCGCTCACGTGGACGCCGGCCTTGTGGGCGAAGGCGTTGCGGCCCACGTAGGGCTGGGCGTCCCAGGGGGGCAGGTTGGCCACCTCGCTCACGAAGCGGCTCGCAGCCGTCAGCTCGGCCAGCTTGCCGTCGGGCAGGCAGGGAAGGCCCATTTTGAGCTGCAGGTTGGGGATGATCGCGCACAGGTTGGCGTTGCCGCAGCGCTCGCCGTATCCGTTGATGGTCCCCTGGACCATGGTGGCCCCCGCCTGGACCGCGGCGAGCGTCACCGCCACGCCCAGCCCGGCGTCGTCGTGGGCGTGGATGCCGATCCGAACGCCCGGAAACTCGGCGGCCACGCGCCGCACGACCTCCGCTGCCCTGTCGGGCAGGGTCCCGCCGTTGGTGTCGCACAGCACGAGCCAGTCGGCGCCGCCGGCCACCGCGGCCCGGAGCGTGGCCAGGGCGTACTCGGGATTGTGCCGGAACCCGTCGAAGAGGTGCTCGGCGTCGTAGACCACCTCCCGGCCGTACCGCTTGAGGTACGCGACCGACTCCCGGATCATGCGCAGGTTCTCCTCCAGGGTGGTGCCCAGGCCGCGGGTGACGTGGTAGTCCCAGCTCTTGCCGAAGAGCGCGACGACCGCCGTCTCCGCCTCGAGGAGCGCCCGGAGGGTGGCGTCTTCCTCCGGTGCGTTGCCGGCCCGGCAGGTGGAGCCGAAGGCCACCGCCTTGGCGCCGCGCAGCGGCCGCTCCTTGAGAATGCGGAAGAACTCGCCGTCCTTCGGGTTGGAACCCGGCCACCCGCCCTCGATGTAGGGGATTCCGAGGTCGGCGAGGCGGTGGGCGATCCGGACCTTGTCCTGGCACGAGTAGGAGATGCCAGCGCGCTGCGACCCGTCGCGCAGGGTCGTGTCATACAGGGTAATGGCCAACAACCTCATCGACCTCCTTGGGGAAGAATCAAGAAGGCCCCCGTCCCACGTCGGGACGGGGGCCTTGTGGCCTCCGCGGTACCACCCGGAATTGCCGCGCACGCGCGGCCGCCTCAGCCGGCACCCAGCAGTGCCGCCTCCCGGTAACGGGGGAGGGCCGGCCACGCCTACCTGAACGCAGGCTCGGGTGGCGGCTCGAAGGGGATTTTCGCCGGTTTCGCCGTGCGGGCCTCGCAGCCGGGGGCCCGCTCTCTGGGACGGCTCGGTCCGGGTACTCGCCCTTCTCATCGCCTGCAACAATCATGCGTATTTATCGACCACTTTATCCGCAGGGATTCGCCATGTCAAGCCCGAATCTCTACCGACCCACAGGAAACGTGTTCAGCGGGCAGAAGGAGGATGGATCGACGGTGAAAGCACCCCTCAGCCAGACCTGGGACCTGGATGTGTTCTTTCCCGGGGGCAGCGGCTCTCCGGAGTTCCGCGCGTTCCTGGACGAGCTGGCCGCTCGTGTGACCCGCCTGCAGGAGCAGTTGGAGGCGGCTCAGGTTCCCGCCAGCCCCGCGGAGCTGGACGGCTGGACGCCGCTCATCGTGGAGTGCCAGGAGCTGGTGCGGCGCCTCCGGCAGGCCGGGGCGTTCGTCTCCTGCCTGCAGGCGCAGTCGATGTCCGACCAGGAAGCCAAGCTCCTGCAGGGCCGGGTCAGCCAGATCGCCGCCGCGTTCGGCAACGCCACCACCCTGTTGGACCATCAGCTCAGCCAGCTCTCCGATGAGGTGTTCGCAGCCCTCCTCGCGCGGCCGGAGTTCGCCGACGTCGCCTATCCCCTGCAGGAGCGCCGGGCGCGGGCGGCCATGCAGATGGACCCGGCGCGCGAATCGCTGGCCGGCGACCTGGCCGTGGACGGGTACCACGCCTGGGGGCGGCTCTACAACGAACTCGTGGCGCGCATCCAGATTCCGTGGGAGGAGGACGGCAAGACCGTCTACCTCTCGGCCGGGCAGGCCGCCAACAAGCTGCTGGACCCCGACCGGGCGGTGCGGACGAAGCTCTTCCCGCTGTGGGAGCAGGCGTGGAGCGAGCAGGCCGACCTGATCGCCGAGGCGCTGAACCACCTGGCCGGCTTCCGCATCCAGCTCTACAAGCACCGGGGCTGGGACTCGATCCTCACCGAGCCCCTGGAGACCAACCGGATGAAGGCCGAAACGCTCGAGGTGATGTGGGCGGTCATCGACCAGAACAAGGACATCTTCGTGGAGTACCTCAACCGGAAGGCCAGGCTCCTGGGGCTCGACAGGCTGGCCTGGTACGACGTGGACGCCCCGGTGGGCGAGTCCGCCGCGAAGGTGACCTACGACGAGGCCGCGGCCTTTGTCGTGGAGCACTTCGGCCGCTTCTCCCCGGACATGGCGGATTTTGCCCGGAAGGCGTTCGAGCAGCGCTGGATCGAGGCCGAGGACCGGCCGGGCAAGCGCCCCGGCGGCTTCTGCACCTCGTTCCCCCTCAGCCACCAGTCGCGCATCTTCATGACCTTCGGCGGCAACATGGACAACGTCTTCACGCTGGCCCACGAGCTGGGCCACGCCTACCACCAGTCGGTGATGAACGACCTGCCGCAGCTCGCTCAGCAGTACGCCATGAACGTCGCCGAGACGGCCTCGACCTTCGCCGAGCTGTTGGTGAACGACGCCGCCGTCCGGGCCGCCCGCAGCGACGAGGAGCGGCTGGCGCTCCTGGCCCTCAAGGCCGATCGGGCCGTGACCTTCTTCATGAACATCCACGCCCGCTTCCTCTTCGAGACCCGCTTCTACGCCGAACGGGCGAAGGGGCTGGTACCGGCCCAGCGGCTGAACGAGCTGATGGTGGAGGCGCAGAAGGACGCATTCCGCGGCGCTCTCTCCGAGTACCACCCGCACTTCTGGGCGTCGAAGCTGCACTTCTACATCACCGGCCAGCCCTTCTACAACTTCCCCTACACCTTCGGCTTCCTGTTCAGCTCCGGGGTGTACGCCCGCGCGCTGGAGGAGGGCCCCGCGTTCGCCCGGCGGTACGTGGAGCTTCTGCGCGACACGGGCCGGATGCGGGTGGAAGACCTGGCCGCTAAGCACCTGGGCGTGGACCTGACGAAGCCCGACTTCTGGCAGGGCGCCGTTGACGTGTCAGTGGCGGACGTGAAGCAGTTCCTGGCGCTGACCGAGAAGTGACACGTTCTGACTATGTCGATTAGGTCCGATGCCCCCTACGAGGCGGGTTCGGGCCAGCGTAAAATGGAAACACAAGGAGCCATAGCGGTTCCGGCCGGGCGGCCGGAACGAGGGCGCTGAGATGCGGAGAGTCGCCCCACCAGGGCACGCCAGGCCGGCGTGTCACTGGTGGGGTTTTGCCGCGAAAGGGGAGATAGAGCGTGCTGCAAGCCATCGTGATCGGCGGCGGCGTGACGGGCGCCGGCATCCTGCGAGACCTGGCCCTCCGGGGCATCAAGGCGGCTCTCGTCGAGCAGGGCGACCTGGTGCACGGCACGTCCAGCCGCTACCACGGCCTGCTGCACAGCGGCGGTCGCTACGCCGTGAAGGACCCGGAGTCCGCCCGGGAGTGTGCGGAGGAGAACCGGATCGTGCGACAGATCGCTCCGTTCGCCGTGGAGCCCTGTGGCGGGCTGTTCGTGCGGCTGGAACAGGACGACCCGGCCTACGCCCGGCAGTGGGTGGCCGCGTGCCGGGACGCCGGCATCCCGGTCGAGGAGGTGGACGTGGACCGCCTGCGCCGGGAGGAGCCGCTGCTGTCCGAGTCGGTGCGGGAGGCGTACACCGTGCCCGATGCGTCCGTAGACGGATGGCGACTCGTGCAGGGCAACGTGGCCGCCGCCGAGGCGCTGGGGGCCCGGGTGCTCACCTACCGGCGGGTCGTGGGACTGCTGATGGACGGGCCCCGCGTGGTGGGCGTGCGGCTGCGGAACTTGGCCACCGGCGAGGAGGAGCGGCTGGAGGCAGAGATGGTGATCAACGCCGCCGGGGCCTGGGCCGGTCAGATCGCCGCCATGGCGTCTGTCCCCCTCAGCGTCGTGGCTGACCGGGGAGTACTGCTGGTCTACCACGGCCGCCTGACCAGCCGGGTGGTCAACCGGCTGCGCAAGCCGGGTAACGGCGACATCTTCGTGCCGGCCGGAAGCGTGACCCTCCTGGGCACCACTGCCACGCCGGTGCCGGACCCGGATAACATCGAGGTACCCGCGTCCGAGGTGCAGGAGTTGAAGCGGCTGGGCGCGGAGATGCTCCCGCTGGCCGCACACGCCCGGGTGCTGCGGGCCTTCGCCGGCGTGCGGCCGCTGTACGGGTCGCGCAGTGCCGGCAACACCCGTGAACTCTCCCGCACCTTCGTGGTGATCGACCACAAGGCCGAGCACGGGATCGACGGGCTGGTCTCGATCGTGGGTGGCAAGCTGACCACCTACCGGCTCATGGCCGAGCGGGTGGTGGACGTGGCGGCCGCGCACCTGGGCGTTACCGCCCCCTGCCGGACGGCGGTGGAGCCGATCCTGCCCCCGCCTGACCCCACCGCGCTGAGCCGGGTGGTGCACGTGGTGGGCACGGAGCGGGCCCGTGCGGTGGCGGACAGGCACCCGGCGATGCTCCCCGCCGTGGCCGAGGCCATGGAGCAGCCCGGAGGCGCCCAGGTAGTCTGCGAGTGTGAGCAAGTGACAGCCGGCGAACTGGTGGCCACCGCCCGGAGCCTCACCAACCCGTCGCTGGGCGACCTGCGGCGGAGGACACGGCTGGGCATGGGCACCTGTCAGGGCGGCTTCTGCGGCTACCGGGCGGCCCTGATCCTCGCCCGGGAGGGCATCATCTCGCCTGATCGCGTGCCTGACCTTGTGGCCCGCTTCCAGGCGGAGCGGTGGCGCGGGGTGCGGGGCGGCCTGGGCGGTCTGGAACTCCGGGCGGCCGAACTGAACTACGCCCTGGCCCGCAGCCAGCTGGCGATGGTGCCCCTGCAGGGGAGCGCCGGAGACGGCGCCGCCGCCCGGGGCGCCCTGAAGGCAGGAGGTGTGGCGGATGACTGAGCAGATGATCGGCACCCCGCGCTTTCGCGGCCGGGTGCGGCGCCCGCAGGTCCTGGTCATCGGCGGTGGCCTCGCCGGCATGACGGCGGCGCTGGCGGCGCGCCGAACGGGCGCCCGCGTCACCCTGGTGGCGGAAGGGGCCGGCGTGTTGGAACTGGCATCGGGCTGCATCGACCGGCTGGCCGTTCCGTCTGACGTTCTTCCCCCGGAGCACCCGTACCGGCTTCTCGGGATGGAAGCCGTAGACCGGGAACTGGCGGTCTTCCAGGAGGAACTCTCCCGGGTGGGGTGGCCGCTTTCCCCGGGCGTCGACGTGATCACCGCACTGGGGGCACGCCGTCCGACGTACCTGGTCGCCCCCGGGATGGCCGCACCTCCCCCGGACGCATCCGTGCGGGTGGTGGGCTTCCGGGGCCTGCGCGACTTCGACCCCTCCGTGGTGGCCGCCGGGCTGGGGAACGCTTCCTGGTGCTGGGTCGACCTTCCCGGGTCCCCCGAGGAGATCCACCCTGTCGCCCTCGCCCGGCTGCTGGAAGACGAGAACTACCGCGCCGAGGTCATCACCGCGGTTCGCACGGCCCTTAGCCAATCGCGCAAGGCGGCAGCCCCGCTGACGGGGTCCGTCTCCCTGGAAAGTGGCGAGAGCGAGTTCCCGGCGAACGGGGCAGGGGCCCTCGAGGGGAGCGGCAGCCAGTTCCGGGCGAGCGGGGCGCGGGCTCCCCAGAAGGGCGGCAGCGAGTTCCCAACCAGCGGGGTACGGGCCTCCGAGAGGGGCGGCAGCGAGCCCACGGCGAGCGGAGCATCGGCGCCGGAAAGGGGTGCCCCTGAGTCCCCCGCGACGGAAGCAGGTGCGCCGCGCGGGGCGGACCTACAGCCCGAATGGGTTCTCTTCCCCGCCGTGTTGGGGCTCGCCGGCGCCTCCCGGGTGCAGCAGGCCATCGCAGAGGCCATCGGCATGCCCGTGGCGGAGGTCCTGCTGCCGCCGCCGTCGGTGCCCGGCCTGCGTCTGGCTGAGTTCCTGCGCCGGGCCGTTCAGCTGGCGGGCGTTGACCTCGCCCTGAACAGCCGGGCGGTGCGGGCCCAGGTGAAGGACGGCCGCGTGGTCGCCGTCGTCTGCGAAGGGCCCGGCGGACGAGTACGGTACGAGGCCGAGGCCTATGTGCTGGCCACGGGTGGCCTGCTGGGCAACGGACTGATGGCCGACGGGCTCCAGGTGACGGAGCCGCTTTTCGGCCTGCCGGTCACGACGCCGCAGCCGGGCGAGCCGTCCGCCTGGGCCGATGCCAGCTTCCTGCCGGAGGGCGGCCACCCCTTCGTGCGCGTCGGCGTTGCCGTGAACGACGAACTGCGCCCGGAGGGTTTTGCGAATCTCTTCGTGTGTGGCCGGACGCTGGCCGGCTACGACCCCTACGCCGAGGGCTCCGGCGGCGGCGTGGCCGTCGCCACGGGCGGCGTGGCGGGCCGCAGGGCAGGGCGCCTGGCGCTGACGGACGGAGGTGAGCGGCGGTGATCGACCAGTACGATGCATGTCTGAAGTGCACCATCTGCGAGGTACACTGTCCCGTGCTGCGGGTCGCCCCCGAGTTCCCTGGGCCCAAGAACGGCGGACCCGGGCTCGCCCGCCTGCGCGCCGCCGGCGAGGTGGCCGAACTGGACCACCTGGATCTGTGCCTCGGCTGCCGCACCTGCGACACGGTCTGCCCGTCGGGCCTCCAGCCGTCTGAGCTGGTCAACGAGCCGAAGGTCCGCCGCGTGGGCGTCCGGGGGCTCGCGTTCCGGGACTGGGTCCTGACCCACACTTACCTGGTGGGTCCGATTGCGGTGCATATGCCGGGGCTGGTGAACGGCGTGCTCGCCAACCGGCCCATCCGCTGGACCATGGAGAAGGTGCTCGGCATCGACCGCCACAAGCCGATGCCCCGCTACGCGAACCGCTCGTTCCGCGCCTGGTTCGCGAAGCACGAATCACCTTGGAAGGACCGTCCTGCCCCCAACGGCAAGGTCGCCTACTTCCACGGCTGCTCGACCCAGTTCATGGAGCCGCAGATCGGGCAGCACGTGGTCGAGGTGCTGGAGCACAACGGGTTCGAGGTGATCCTCCCCGAGCAGACGTGCTGCGGGCTTCCCCTCATCGCCAACGGAGACCTGAACGCCGCCGCGCACAATGGCCGCTTCAACCTGCGCCACCTGCTCGAACCGGCGGAGCAGGGCATTCCGATCGTCGTGAGCTCGGTCGGCTGCTCCCTCGTCCTGAAGCACGACTACCCCAACGTCCTTCATCTGGACGGCGCCGACGTGGTAGCTCGGCAAGTCTACGACATCTCCGAGTTCCTGCTCGCCTGCCACGAGCAGGGAATGCTGCGCACGGACTTCCGCTACATGGACCAGCGGCTCCCTTACCACCAGCCCTGCCACCAGCGGGCACAGGGCATCGGGGTTCCCGCGGTGGCACTGCTGAACCTTATCCCCGGCGTGGAGACCTGGAACATCGACGCCGGCTGCTGCGGTTCCGCAGGGACCTACGGCTTCAAGAAGGAGAAGTACGAGGTCTCGATGAGGGTGGGCACCCCGATGCGGGACGCGCTGCTCGCTTCCGGCGCTCCCCGTGCCGTCTCGGACTGCGAGACGTGCCGCTGGCAGATCGAATACCAGACCGGCATTCGGGCGATCCATCCGATCAGCGTGATCTGGGAGGCCTACGGGCTCGGTTGCTGACCTCGGGCGTCCCCCACGAGAGCCGGGAGGCAGCGGGACCACCTGATGCCGCCTTCCGCCGGTTGCGTGCGTGGGTCAGTGATGCGAGGCAGCCGGCGCCGCGAAGCCGCCGCCGGAAGTCGTGGAGACTTCGGGCCCGCGTCCCCTGCACGGGTGAGGCGGGTTCATGGGGCGTGTTCGACCTGATTGGCGCGGGCGGTGTCAGCCCACCGTAAGGGGCTGACACCGCCCTGGACTATGTTGGACACCGACGTTGCGAATGTGGACATGTCCCGACTCCGGAGAGGGTACGCCCCAGTCATGCAACGGCGGGCGGAGCGGCCCAGAGTATGCGGGTCCCGCTGCCCTCTACCTGTTCGCCCTGGTTGGTGCATAAGGGTTCAGCCTGGTGCAGGGCATGTCAGCCTACAGCGGAGTGACACGCCGCCGCACGTGACGCTGCTGCCCGGCATGGCCGGAGTGGCGGGAAGTGGTTGCCCACCGCACTGGTCGCCCTGGAGATGTCGTTGTCGCCACCCAGTGCCTGTTCGTTCTAGCTGGTGCATAAGGGCGCAGCCTGGTGCAGGGCGTGTCAGCCTGCAGCGGAGCGGCACGCCGTCGCCCATAGCGCCGCGGTCCGGCTTGGCCGGCGTGGCGTGAAGTGGGAGCGCCACCGCACTGGGCACTCCGGAGGTGCGTTTCCGCTACCCAGCGGCTGTTCGCCTTGACTGGCGCTGGCAGTGTGAGCCTGACACAGCCGGTGTTAACCCACGGTGATTGCTGCCGTCCCTTGCTGCACGGGACACCGACGTTGCCCGTGTTGACATGTCCGGACTCCGGAGGGGTACGCCCCGACCATGCGGCGGCGGGCAGAGTGGCCCGGATATGCGGCTCCCGCAGCCCTGTACCTGTTCGCCTCGACTGGTGCCTAGGGGTTCAGCCTGATGCAGGCCGTGTCAACCCATCCGGCGTCCCGCTGCCTGCAGTGCGCGGCACGCCATCACCCGCAGCGCCGCCGTCCGTCACGGCTGGAGCGCGGGTGAGGCACAGGCACCAAAGGGGCCAGGTGCGGAGAGGCGCCGGAAAAACGGGTCGCGGGCACAGAACGAGCCAGCCTGGGCAGCCTTCCGGAAGACATGCTGTAGATGGACCGAAGGCGCTGACCTGGGCAGACCTCTGGAAGACATGGTGCAGATGGGTCGACGGCGCCGGCTTGGACAGACCTCCGGAGGACATGGTGCAGATGGATCGGAGGTGCCGGCTTGGGCAGACCTCTGCAAGACATGGTGCAAATGGGTCGACGGCGTCGACTTGGGCACACCCCCGGAGGACACAGTGCAGATGGACCGAAGGCGTCGGCTTGGGCAGACCTCTGCAAGACATAGTGCAAATGGGTCGACGGCGTCGGCTTGGGCAGACCTCCGGAGGGCATGGTGCAGATGGATCGAAGGCGTCGGCTTGGGCAGACCTCTGCAAGACATAGTGCAAATGGGTCGACGGCGCCGGCTTGGGCAGACCTCCGGAAGACATGGTGAACACGGACTGAACGCGCCAAGCCAGGGATGGGCCTGAGAAAAGCGGGGCACACACCCGTGGCGCCACCCTGGGACAGTGCTTGTGAAAACGAGCGGTACCCAACCGGAATGCAGGCTTGGAAGGGCCTTGGGAAAAGGGACCACACCCGGCGAAACCGCCACCCTGGGGCAGGTCTGGCCCCCGAGCTCCGGGACCCAGGGATGAGCACGGAGACTGACGCCCGCGAGCATTCTGCCGCGGTGAGGCGGAGCTGCCCCGCCGCCAAGACCGCCACGGGAGTACTACGCGGGCCTTTCTCGTTCCTCAAGCCATATGAACCAGGCGAGGTAACGCTCCAGGTAGCGCGTGGCAATCCCAAGAAACTGTGATAGCCATCCAAACAAGTTGGCCGCGAGCCGGTCAGCCGCACGCAGCAGGCGCGCGTCTTTGCCGCGGGCGTTGCGCGGGGCGCAACGCGCATCCCGGTACGATAGCCCGACCTGCGGGCAAGCCTCTTCGTAAGGGTTGTTGGCGATGACGGCAACGGGGTTGACCCAGACGGTTGATCCCGGAGTGAAGAGCCGGGAGAGGTGCGGGGTCAGGGTTTCTGCATTTTGGCGGCGGTTCCCGAGAATGGCCGTGGAGATGCTGTGCCCGTCGGTGGCCAGCGCCACCCGGGTGGGGCGTCCGTCAACGCAGTAGCGGAACACCGGGGCACCTACGCGCCGGGCGCGGGCGATGGGGCCGTCGCCGAAAGCCCTGGAGTCACCTCGCCGGAGTAGGCTCCAGCGGCTGTGGTAACTGCCTAGCCCCACCGTGGTACGGCTTCCTTTTTCGGAGTATCGAACGAGGGTCTCGCACAACGCCACGGTGCCGGACAGTCGCGGCTGAGGCCTGACCCGTAGGGCTTCCATGAACCGATGGCGCCACCGAAAGGCCGTGCTCAGGTGGATGCCCAGGCGGGCTGCTACTTTGCGGAGAGGCAGCGACTCGGCCATCACATTCTGATGAAGCCGCCATTCTTCCCGTTTGCGAAGTCGCGCCACAGGGGTGCCCGTGCTGGGGGCGTTGTCCCGGAAATCGTGGAAATTCAAAGTGGCGGCCCTCAAGCCCCGTTTGGTATAACGGGGGTGGACAGTAGGAAGGAGGTTGCCGACACTGATGTCATTGTACCGCGGGAAGACCAAGAAGCGCCAGATGCTGGAGGTGGACAAACAGCCCTGGTTGCCCCAGCAGGTGCAGGTGACGCTGCATGCCCTCATGGGAGCAGCCAAGGAGG
>Ga0134099_1003519_pt1 | contig 11443 bp, 6 predicted proteins | sample 10_taG_2_FD_105482 | JGI IMG/M metagenome (GOLD analysis project Ga0134099, IMG submission 105482) | Switchgrass degrading microbial communities from high solid loading bioreactors in New Hampshire, USA - 10_41_5_180_A2 metaG | ecosystem: Engineered > Bioreactor > Semi-continuous > Anaerobic >...
CGGTCCGGACTCGGCGACCGGGAGACCGCATCGCCCTGCCGGCCCGCAGGGGCCGCCCTTCCGGTCGGGGCGCAGGGGTCCGGTGGCGGCTCCTCCACGCGAGCAGGAGGGCTTCTCATGGAGCAGCTGCGTTTCGATCTCGAAGACGAACGCTCGCCGTTTGCCGCCATCGCCGCGCTGGGCGGGAGAGTCGAGGCCGAGGCGTGTATCCCCTGGCTCCGCAGGCACGACCTGATGGAGGAGGGCGAAGGTCAGCGCGCGGAGGAGGGGCGCGGGTCCGTCCTGACCGTGCGGGCGCAGAAGCGCAGTGCAGACGAGCTCAGGCGCATCAAGCAGCAGCGAACCCAACGCGGTGTCTACGACCCATACCGGGAGCAGGTCTGGTCCGAGTACCAGGACCCCTCCGGGGCGCTGGCGGCCCTGGACCTGAATCGCCCGCCCGTCGACGCGATCGCCTTCTACCATCCCTTCCACCTGGAGCCGGCGGAGGAGTGGGGGATCTACATCCGGGTGGACGGGCTCCTCGGCTACGTTCGCGACCTGGCCGGCCTCCTGAAGGGCAGGGTGTTCGCCTTCTCGCCGGACAGCCTGCTGGCGTTTGCGCTGTCTGAGGTCTTTCACCACGAGTTCTTCCACCATCTCGAAGAGTGTGCGGCGACGACGATCGAGATGCTTTCGTCCGCCCAGGGGGAGGTCAGGAGGGTCTACTGGGACTACCGCAACCACCATTACGAAAGGGAACTGGGTCCGCACCCCCACAAGCCGCTGGCGGAGGCCCTTGCAAACGCCTACGCCTACAACTCGTTTTCGTTCTACCAGCGGGCCAGGCTCAGTTTCCGCGTGGTGCAGGTGCGCATGTATCAGGCCATCATGCGCCAGTGCTGGCGGTCCGAACCCCCGGGGTACTGCCACGCCAACCACTACACCGGCGCCAAATACGTCTCAGGTGCGGCGCAGCTGCTGGCCATGATGCTCCGGAGACGGACCATGGCTCCCGAGGCCCTTTCGCTCCTGGCCAAGTGCGTGTTCTTGCACGGGCACAGCGCGTTCGCGCACAAGGCCCGGGTGCCCACCTACTTCGTGGGCTCCCGGGCGGCCCTGGAGACCTTCGCCGAGCTGGTGCCGGCGCCGGTGGAGACCTGTACAAACCTCTTTGCGCTGCAGCTCGAGGAGACGGCCGCACTCGACCTCTACCTGGCGCAGCGAAGGGTTCAGGAGGGGCAGGCTGCGAACCCGTGAGGCTCTTCCGGTGATCGAAGCTTCGCCGGCCACGGCCTGCGCGAGGCTTCGTCGCTTGCAGCCAGTCGCCGGGGCGCCGCGGGAACGGCTGGACGAGATTGTCGACTGCGAGGCGAAGCGTCGGCCCTTGTCGGGAATTGATAGGAATCTTCCGATGAAGGTGACAAGCTTATTTGTAACGAATATACCCTGCGTTCATCATAGGGAGAAAGGAGTTGTGAACCGAGTGCGTCGTTTCCTGGTTTGGCTGCTGACGCTGTCCATGCTGCTGGTTCCCGCGCTGGCTGGGGCGGAGACCTCGATCCGCCTGGTCGTGGACGGCGTGGAGGTCCAGACCGACGTGCCCCCCGTGCTGGAGGCGGGCAGAGTCCTGGTTCCGGTGCGTGCGGTGGCCGAGGCGCTGGGCTTCGAGGTGGCGTGGGATCAGGCCACCCGGACCGCCACCCTCACCAAGGGTGACAAGGTGATCGCACTGACTGCTGACAAGGCCGAGGCGCTGGTGAACGGCGAGGTAATCACCCTCGACGTGCCCGCGACCATCCGTTCTGACCGCATGCTGGTTCCGGTCCGCTTCGTCGCCGAGCAGATCGGTCTGAACGTCGATTGGGACCAGGAGACCAAGACGGTATCGGTCGCGTCGGCGCCGGCAGCCGAGTCCGAGGAGTCCGCTCCGGCGGAGGAGCCGGCGATCGATCCGGAGATTGCCGCGCTGCTGGAGCAGGCGGAGCAGGCCGCTCCGCAGCGGGTCACCGGCGAGTTCGCGGTGACGGTCGAGGCTCAGGACAAGAGCGTGGACTATACCGTGAGCGTGGAGGGATACCGGAGCGGACCTGACGAGGCGCTCCTCTACACCACGTTCAAGACGCTCGAAGCTGATCAGAAGATCGCCGTGGCCTTCTACAAGGGGCAGGTCTGGACGCAGACTCCGACCGGTGAGTGGGTCGCCAGCCCGTTGGGCGAGAAGTTCATCCCGAATGACCTCTTCGACGATCCGGGCACCCTGGTCCGCCTGTCGTACAGGGATCTCCTGAAGCTGGTGGGCGCCCAGTTCACGCTCTCGCAGCAGGCCTACGAGGACACCGAGATGAAGGTGCTGACGGTGAGCGCGGACGTGGTCGGGATGGCCACGCTGCTGCCGGTCGAGGTGACGGGCGAGTCCGAGGAGCAGGCCAACGGCCGCATCGAGATCGTGTACTGGTTCAACGCCGACAACAGCATTCACCATGCTGACCTTCTCATGGAGGTGAGCACCGAGCTCGCGGTGCCGGCCAAGATGACCGTGAAGGGCACCCTGTTCTTCGAGCCGTGGGACCAGCCGGTCCCGTGGCCGGCTGAGGTCGTCGCATCCGCCGAGGGCGGCGAGGCTTCTGAGGGCAGCGAGGCTGGCGAGGGTGCCTCTGAGGGCACCGAGGCCGGCGACGCGGCCGAGGGTAGCGAGGTCGGCGACGGCAGCGAGGCCGGTGAGGGTACCGAGGGCAGCGAGTCCGGCGAGTCGGGCGACGCCTCCGAGGGCGGTGAGTCCGGCGAGTCGGGTGACGCCTCCGAGGACGGCGAGTCCGGTGAGTCGGGCGACGCCTCCGAGGGTGGTCAGTCCGGCGACGGTGCCGGGGAGGAGGAGTCCGGCGAGGAGTCCGAGGGCAACGAGTAGCCTGCTTTACGCAGGTGGGGCCGTCCGGAGCAGCCTGATCTGCTCGGGACGGCCCCCTCGCATTGGTTTTCGCCCTGACGAAGCTACGGCCCAGCGGACCCGTCGACATTCACTGCGAACAGAGACTACGCGCCGGGGCGAGGGGACCTGCGGTGCGCCCCGGGGATGGGCTGAGGAGGCAGCCGTGCGCGGGCGGCAACGGCCGTCGCACGAGGAGGGCGGCTCCGGAGTGTTCCCGTGGAATGTGTCCGCCCTGCAGGTCAGGCCGCTCACGTGTTGAACTGTAACACCATGCTCTTCACCAGGAGGCTCCGGCGCATGCGCAGAGACCAACCCGATTCGCTCCCCCGCAAGGTGCTCTCCCTGGCCGCGGCGCGCGCAGACCATCTGGCTCACACGCTGGGCCCGAAGCTGCGGGAGTATCTGCAGGAAGATACGGTCGCCGAAGACGTGGCGTGGGGCCTGACGCGCTGCTTTCCCATCGAACTCTTCGACGAACTGGAGCCCGAGGTTCAGGAGCTCGCGACGGACTGGCTGGCCTTCGAGTTCGTTACCCACGCGGGCGATACCCTGGCGCAGCGTTTTGCCTTGAACGAGGCGCGGCTCTCCCCGGACGAGCGGGACACCCTCATCGACTGGAACGACGGGGCCGTCCCGGGCTTCTTCCGGGTGGACGCGGTCTCCGGCCGGGAGGCGAGGCTCACCCGCCTTCCCGACGATGCGTCCTTGGTGGCCCGGACGCTGGGCGCCACGGTCCGGCCGGGGAACCTGGTGATGAGCTGGCTCCTGCCCACGCGGCCGGTCTATCATCTCGGCATCCACGCGGTGGTGCTCGACGGGGATTGGACGGACGGGTTCCGGCACGTCCTCACGGTGGAGATGGACCTGCTCCGCCGGCAGCGGCCCGGCGCGACCTGGGACGAGCTGTATCGAACCTCGTGGCCGCGCATCATCTGGTATCTCCTGTTCCTGGCGAACGGCGAGGAAGCCCTGCGCATTCAGGCGCCCCCGGGCCCGGCGGTCCTGTGGGACGGCCGGTGGGTCGAGGGGGCCCCCGAGTGGTGGGAGCAGGCCGCCTACTGGGTCCGCACCTACGTGCAGCAGTATGCGCGCATCCCGGAGGAACCGGCGGCCGGAGCGGAACGGCTCTGGTGGGACGCAGCGCTGGCCCTCAGGCCGAAGCAGGCCCGGCCGGAAAGCTGGGCGGCCGGCGTGATCTACGCCTTCCGGCGGTTCGTCCTGGGCGATGGCACGGTCACCCAGGCGGAAGTGGCGGACCAGTGCGGCGTTCCGGTGTCCGCGGTGGGAAACCGCAGCCGGCAGGTGGTGAAGGCCCTGGCGGTGCAGCCCTTCGACCCCCGCTACGTGGACCTGCTGGCGCCTGACGTGCGCGTGCTGTGGGAGATGCACTGCCTGGCTTCGGTGGGCTCGGCTGGGCCGCTCACAGAGGCAGACGTGTTCAAGATGAGTCCGGAAAGCCTGCTCGCCCTTCACCGCATGCTGCGGGAGATGAGCCGCTACTTGCGGGACTGATCCTCGTTCCCCTCACCCGCCGGCTGAGTTGCCGGCGGGGTTTCAGTTTTCCGAGTCCCGGGGGCCGGCGGGGTGGCCCGGCGCGCGCCTGGCCCTGTCAGAGGTTGCGGGCGGTGCCGTCCGGCGCCGCGCTCTCCCAAACCGTACGGTGGAAGGCGTAGAACCGGTCCATGTACGTCTTGAGGAGGCACAGGGCGATCTCTTCCCAGAGCCGCACGTTGCCGAAGTTGTGGAATTCCAGCTCCTCCGCGGGGATGAGCAGCCGGTACCAGGAGGGGTCGTCCAGCACGGCCTGGATCGCCGGGGGGGCCACCATGAGGTTCTGGTAGCCACGCTCGGCCTTGTAGCGCTCCAGCTCGAAGTAGAGCCGGTCGCGGCTCAGGAACGCCAGGTGCTCCGGGCCCAGGTGGGCGACGTGGGGCCTTTCTTCCGCCTCGCCGCCGGCGAGCCCGCGCGACTTCATGGCCCGGATCTGCGGGTAGAGGTTGAGCTCCACAGGGCGCTGCCGGAGCTGCTCCCGGAACCGGTTCGGGGCGTCCCCGGGGCCGGCGAGCACGAGCCTGGGGCCGAACCGCCGGAAGGCGTCGGCCTGCACCGCCAGCCCCATCGCCACGGAGCCCGCGGGCGGCGGTTCCGGCCGATCGGGCCGGAGGCCGCCCTCGCCTCTGTCGAGCCCTTCCTCGGCCAGGAACTCCCGGAACTGCGCCATGTAGTCGGCGCGGATGCCGAAGATGCTGAGCGTCTCCAGGATGTCGAGGTGCCGGGGAACGGCGACCCCCTCGGGAAGCGGGGCGTGGGCGCTGCGCTTCAGGGAGTCGCCGTAACCCCGGAGGCGCACGCCCCGGCCGAAGAGCTGGATGACCTGCGCCCCCTCTGAACGGCCCACGTTCAGCAGCCCCATGGTGCTCACCCGCCAGCTGTTCCAGCCCTCGGTGAACTTCCGGGCCCCGATGAGCACGTGGATGCTGGAGTCCGGCGTGTTGATGGCGTGGAAGAGCGAGCCGGTGAAGAGGGCCTCGGACACGTCCAGGCCGTGTTCCGCACAGAGCCGGCACAGCCTGGCCGGGTCGCCCACGTGGATCAGGCCGAACGGCGGGTTCTCGCCCACCCGCAGGGCGATCTCCCCGGCGGCGCTCCGCAGGTTCTCCAGCCGCAGCGCTCCGCTGCCGGGGGCGTGGAAGAGCAGGGCGAGCGTCTCCCGGTAGAGCGCCTCCGGCGAGAGGCCCGTCTCATCCAGGTAGCCGAACCGGCCCTCGCACAGGTTGCGTCCATCCGCCGCCACCAGGCCCTCTTCCAGCAGGCGGCGGATCCGTGCGGCGCTGCCGCGGGCGTCCGTCAGGTACCGCTCCAGGAAGAGGAGGATCTCCACGATATCCGTGGCCTCCCGCGTGGAGAGCCCCCGGGTCACGCTGCTGCCCACGAACACCCAGAGGGGCTTTTCGATGTGGAAGGGACTGAACTCCGCCCTCCGGTCCCGGAAGAGCCGCAGCTTCTGAAAGAAGTCCAGCAGCCCGGCCGTGAGGTAGAGGTCCAGCTGCGTCCGCTCCGTGGCCGAGTCGAGGTTGAAGATCAGGTACTCCTTGCCGAAGCCGTCCGCGTAGAAGTGGCGGTAGGAGTAGTCGAAGAGGATGCTCCGGGCGTAGAGCTCGGTGAGCGGCCGGCTGTCCTTCACGGCCTGTCCGAACGTGGCCGAGTACTCGAAGGAGAAGCCCTGCTCGCAGAGGCGGTTCCGGTACTGCATCCAGGCTCCCTGGTCGCCGCTGCTCGCGCCGCGGTGCCCCTCGTCCACCAGCACCAGGTTGTGGCCCTCGAACGCATCCACGGCGATGGTCTTCTCGCCCGGCTCCTCCCTGAGCTTGTGGATGTCGAGGACCTGCACCGGGGCTCGCCGGAAGAGGGTGACCCGGTCCGGGTCCACCAACTCGGCGGCGATGCCGGAGACCGCAAACTCCCGCAGGTGCTGCCGGCTCAGCCCTTCGTTGGGCGTGAGCAGGATGACGCGGCTCAGTTCGTGCCGGCGCCCGTGGCGCTGCAGGTAGTGCCAGTACTGCAGGATGTTCATGTGCATGAGCAGCGTCTTGCCGCTGCCCGTGGCCATCCAGAACGCAAGCTTGTTCAGCTGTGGCCCGGGCTCCGCTGCCTCGTCGAAGGGGGGCAGCCGGTCGGCCGGCGCCCTGCCCTCGTTGTAGGCGGCGATCTGCCGGTTGAGGGCGGAGCGCAGCCCCCCGGGATCGGTGAAGTAGCGGTCCAGGTAGATCTCGGTGAAGAGCAGGGCGAGGTACTGGAAGTACTTCCACCGGACCGGCGCCAGCCCCCGGCGCAGGCGGGCCTCGTTCAGCCGGGCGGTGTGCCGGGCGATGTTCTGGTCGTACTGGAGGAGCAGGTCGTCGGGCAAGTCGGGCCGGTGCGGAAACCGGCCGGTGAGCACATGGTGGAAGTGGTGGACGTTGCTCTCGTCCTGCCCCTCCAGGTCGGGGCTGCGCAGGGGGAGAGCCAGCTCGTCGAACCTCTGCACGCCGAAGAGGGAGAGGAGCCACTGGTACAGGATGAGCTTCTGCGCAAAGGGGACCTGCCCGGCCTCGGGGGCCCGCGGCTGGCCCGGGCGGCGCGCAGGCGCCCCGGCGGTCACCTTGTGCGTGTGTGCGCGTGATGCTCCCGTCTCGACGGCCATCAGACGCCCTCCGTTTCGGCGAACATGAGGCGGTGGAACTCCTCCTCGATGAGGCGTACCGCAGAAGCGGTCCCGGCTCCCGGCAGGCTGCCGAGGGTGTGGCTGCCGTTTACGTAGACGAGGTCCCACCCGGGGCTCTGCCGCCGCCGGTCCAACCACCGCCCCAGCACCAGATCGTCCCGCTCGGGATCGCCCGTCAGCCGCCGCCAGATCATCAGGGCGCGCCGCCCGTCGGGGGTGACGCCCTCCACGGACCGGAACCACCAGGGGCCCTGGGGGTCCGGCAGGATGTCGCCGTCCAGGACGAGCCGCCCGTCGGCCTCACGGCGGAACGCGGCCCGGAAGCGTTCGGGGGCGCACATGCGCGTGACCGAGAGGCCGAGGAGCCAGTTGAAGGTCTCCATCAGGTCGACGGGTACCGCCCGGGTCTCTTCGCAGCCCGGTCGCCTCACCTTCAGGCGGTAGGCGGTGGGATCGGCGAAGGCCTCGACGCCCAGCAGGGACGCACGGCTTTCCACGTCCAGCATGTAGCGGAGCAGGTACTCGTCCCGCACGGCGGGGTTCTCCCGGGCGAGCCGCGCGAGCAGCTCCTCCTGCGTCGGGGTGCGGCGGAGTTCCAGGTTGTTCAGGGCGTCCTCGTAGGACTCCAGGCGCATCACCTTCACGACCCGTGGCCCCCGCCGGACCTCCTCGGGGGTGGGCAGGCGGACGGGCCGTCCGTCCCGCCAGTCCGGCGCGAAGACCGCCTTCTTGATACGGGGCACCAGCAGCGCGTCGAAGCACTGGCCTGCCTCCACCAGGATGAACCGCCGCCGGGCGTCCTCGGCCCGGTTCAGGCGGATGACCGCCTGCCCGGTGGTGCCGGAGCCGGCGAAGAAGTCCAGCACCCACGCGTCCGACCGGGACTGGGTGACGAACACCTCGACGAGCGCCACCGGCTTCGGATAGTCGATGCCCCCGGCGGAGCCGAACAGCTGGGCCAGATCCCGGCTGCCCGCGGCGGTGGTGATGTCGGTGATCACGTCCTTCAGCGCGGTGGCGGCGAAGTGTCGGACCTTCGTGTAGATCCGCACGCCCTCGGCGGTCTGCACGAACTCGAGTTCGGCGATGTCCCGGGCGATCTTCTCCTTGCTCCAGCGCCAGGCGTGGTAGCGGTGTCGCCCGTCGTTGTTGCGCCGCGGGGGGATCTTCACGAAGCCGGGGTAGTCGACGTCCTCGTCGACCGCCGAGAAGCGGACCTCGCCGGTTTCGAAGTTGTAGTGGATGTTGAAGACCAGGTTCGGCCGGGTCTCTTCATTGAACTTCGAGTTGGTGTTGTGGAGCTCGTTCTTGGTCACGTAGGGGCCGAGCGTGTCGCACTTCGTGTCGTAGTCGAGGCCCCTGTACGCGCTGGGCATCAGCTCCTTGAGCCGCCCGACGGGCGCGGTGAAGACGCCGGCGTCCGGCCCACCGAACGCCAGGACGTACTCGTGGGTCCCGGCGGCGCCCCGGCCGGCGATCTGGCGCCCCTTGAGGTTGTTCACCCAGACGAAGGTGTTCAGGTACCCTTCGGGGCCGAAGAGCATCTCCCCCAGACACTTCAGCCGCTCCACCTCGTTGTCGTCGATGCTGATGAAGAGGGTGCCGTCGGGGGCCAGCAGCTCCCTGGCCAGGGCCAGGCGGTCGGCCATCATGGTGAGCCAGGTGGAGTGGCGGTAGCGGTCCTTGTAGGCGAACCCGTCGTTGCCAGTGTTGTACGGCGGGTCGATGTACACGAAGCCGATCTGCTGCCGAAAGCGGGTCTGCAGAAGGTCGAGGGCGTGGTAGTTGTCCGCCTGGATGAGGATGGCGTCGGTGAGCTCATCCAGGTCCCCGAGGGCCTCCAGCAGCCGGCCCTTGAATTCCTCGCTGAAGTGGCGGGTGTCCACGGGGAGGGAGGGGTGCGCCAGGAGGAACTCGAGCGCGCGGTCCCTGGCGGAGGGGTGGCCTGGGGGCTCGCCGGGTGCGACGCCTGCTACGACGTCCGCCGGTTGCCCCGATGGCCCGCCGCCGACGTCGCCGGTCCGGTGCCCCAACTGCTCGCCGGGGCCGTCATCGGTCTGGTCTCCCCATTGCACGCCGGACCTCTCGCCTGCTCGTCGTCCCGGCTGCCGGTCAGGCCCGTGCTCCGTCCGCGGCTCCCACAGGAACCCGAGGCGGTGCCACTCGGCCCACTGTTCTGCGTTGGCGGCGATCTCGGCCAGGAGGCGCGAGCGGATGTCCTCATCACCAAGAGCGAGGATGGCGGCCAGCGTGACGCAGTACTGCGTGTCCACCACGAACTTCTTCTTCCGCCACAGTTTCTTCTGGAAGTCTTCGATCTGGGCGAGGAAGTCAATGATCTTCAAGGCGATCTGGCGGATGACCTTGATCTTCCCGAGGTGCTGCTCCACAAGGGGGGCCGCCCCGTCCACGAGGTTGTCCACCTGCAGGACCTCGTTCTTGAGGTAGAAGTCCAGCTCCCGCCGGAGGAAGCCGCCCAGGTCCTTGTGGATGAAGTAGTCGAAGGTGTTGCGTGCCGTGTAGCGCCGGAGGTGCGCCTCCAGCCGCGTGTAGCCGGCCGGCCGCCCATCGGCCAGGACGTGTTCCCGGCCCAGCTCCTGAATCCAGGGGGACAGGGCCGGGTCTTCCACGCCCAGCACCCGCGCCACGGCGATGGCGATCAGTTCCTTCTGCGACGGGGGCTTCGGCCGCCCCTCTCCCGCCGGCCAGTCGGCGGTGGTGGCCGGCCGGTACTCGAACCGGATGACCAGCTCCCCGTCCTCCTCGGCGATGAAGTCCCGGGCCGCCAGCACGAAGGCCCGGTCCTCCGCCGCCTTCACGTTCCCGTGCTCGCCCTCGGCGGCATTCACCAGGGTGAAGTGCACCCGCATGGGATGGGCCTCGTCGTCGGGGCGGAGCCGGAAGGCGTAATCCCGCAGGTACTCGCCGGTCTTGATGTAGTGCTGGTCGCTGTTTACCCAGTGCAGCCGGACCTCCTCGCCCTCGTAGGGCAGGGCGTAGACGCCCTCCCTGTAGACGCGCCGTGGGAGGAAGTCTCCCTCAGAGTAGTAGCGGCTGAAGAAGCGGTAGAGCTGGTCGTAGACTTCCGCCTCCAGCGCAGCCCGGTCGGGGATGCTGCTCCGCAGGTTCGTCGGATGACCCGCGTGGTCTGCCGCCGGTGCTGTCGCCCGGGCCGCCTCGACCCCTTGCTGCCGGGGTTCCGCCCGGCCTGCAACGCAAGACTGGCTGAGCGCCTCCCGGACCAGGGGCGGCAGGCGCCGCTCCAGAAAGTCTCTGATCTCGTCCGCCCGGGCGCGCAGGATGCGGTAGATTCCGAAGTCCAGGTCGGGTTGGTTGAGTTGAAAGAGCTCCAGGAGGAGCGCTTTCAGCCGATCGTACTTCTCTTCCATGCCCTACTCCTCCGGTGGCGTTGTCGGCCCCATCCAACCTGACTCCAGTCTACCACGCCGCACCGCCATGAAAAGCAGAACCGGCCCGACCTGGCAGGCCGCATCCTGTACGTGCCGGAGGTCATGGATGAGATCGATCTGAAACGGGTCTACAGTTACAGCTTCCGCTTCGTGGAACTGCACAACGGGCTGCCGGTGGAGGGGCGGCAGATGTACGTCGAAGTGAGCGCCCGCACCGGCCAGGTCAGTTACTACTACACGTACTCGGAGGATGTGTCGAACGAGGAGTTCCCGGCGGCGGAGGGCGTGATCAGCGTCGACCAGGCCGTGGAGGCCCACCTGGACGCCATCGGGCTCCGGCCCGCCTGGGTTCGCCTCTGGAACTGGGACACCGGCCAGCGGAAGCCGCCGCAGCTGCTCTGGTCCTCCGACAACCGGCTGCCGCTCACGGCCATTGACGCGTTCACCGGTGCACCCCTTGATTGGCAGGGGCGGGACCTGATCGCAGCGACCCGCCGCCCCACCGACATCGCCGGGCATTTCGCTGAGCGGGAGATTGAGCTGCTCTGGAGCCGTGGGGTGCTGGACCTGGACGACGGCAAGACGAGGTGGCGGCAAGGCCTACCTACGAAGGACGGGCCAGTCGGCGGCCGAGGCGACGTAGACGCGCAACCGCCCCGGTGACACGGCTGTGTCACCGGGGCGGTCTTGGTGTGGCCTAGCTCAAGTTTCGCGTGAATAACCCGCACTCCGTACAATGGAAACCCATTGAAAAAGCATCAGTCTGAACCAATGATACATGGTGGGATTTGCCCCTCTTAAACCACCATGTGGAGGTTCGACTGATGCAGTCTCATGGTACGACGCCCGAAGTCACTGCGCAAGCCATCAAATCCACCACCCGGCATGGTTTTCTTGTCGCTCTTGGTTGGGTAGCGCAAA
>Ga0134099_1003544_pt1 | contig 11404 bp, 8 predicted proteins | sample 10_taG_2_FD_105482 | JGI IMG/M metagenome (GOLD analysis project Ga0134099, IMG submission 105482) | Switchgrass degrading microbial communities from high solid loading bioreactors in New Hampshire, USA - 10_41_5_180_A2 metaG | ecosystem: Engineered > Bioreactor > Semi-continuous > Anaerobic >...
AGAGATACGTGCCGGAGCTAGCTAACGGGGCACGCTCCCGCGCGTCGGCAGAGAGCTGACGGATGCGGGTGCAGCACTTCGGCGGTGCGGCACGAGGCACGCTATAGGGCACAGGGGCCCATCTCGTGAGGATCGTGCGGGGTGAAAGGAGGGGAGAAGGCGGGATCAACCGGCTCGTGTGGCGGTTCCGCTCGTGTTGGAAAGCATGATCGGGCATGGAAGGGCAACGCAGGCAGGGGAATCGTACGGTGTTAATGCGTGAAGGTGTGTAAGGTAAGGACTCGACCGGCTCCGTGTCCCACGTAGGGTATCGCATGATTCGGTGGACCTTTCAAGCGGAAGGAGGAAATCCAATGAAAACCTCGTGGATTCGTGGAGTTTCGCTGTCAGTCGTTTTACTGCTCCTCCTGGGCCTCTCGGTTGCCGAGGCTGCACCGATCACCCTGCAGATCATGGCCAACGCCGTGAAGGGGGGCAAGAACACCCAGGACGCTGAATGGATCGAGAAGATGATTCCCGAGTTCGAAAAGGACATGAAGGCCGAAGGCCAGGACGTGCGCGTGGAATTCGTGGCTTCGGGAATCAACGACGAAGATTACAAAGCCAGGCTGGCTCTAGACATCAAAGGTGGAGGCGGCCCTGACGTTATCGCGTTCGACCACTTCTGGGTGCCGGAGTTCGCCGAGGCCAATTTCCTTCTGCCCCCGACTCGTATCTTAAGACGTGGCCGGATTGGAACCAGTACTACGATACCATGAAGGCCATGGGTTCATACAAAGGCAAGACCTACCTCGTCATGGCCGGGACCGACGTCCGAATGATCTACTATAACAAGGAGCTCTTCAAGAAGACGGGCATCCCCGTCCCGTGGCAGCCGAAGAACTGGAACGAGCTTCTCCAAGCCTGCAGGACCATCAAGCAAAAACTCCCCGGCGTGACGCCCATCCAGCTCAATGCAGGAGTCGAGATGGGTGAAGCCACAAGCATGCAGGGCTTTTACATGGCGCTCTATGCCGCCGGCGGATGGATCTACAACTGGGATACCGGCAAGTGGATCGTCAAGAGCCCTGCTCTCCTGGATGCCCTCAACCTATACAAGACCATATATGTGGACGAGAAGCTCGGCGACGCCATGTTGCAAGTCTCCCCCAAGGCGCGTGAGAAATCGTTCGAGCTCTTCGCCGCCGAGAAGATCGCCATGTATGTCGAGGGCACGTGGATGTGGTCATCGGTGATCGCGCCGAACGGCGCGTGGGCGATCCCAGATCGCGACACCAGGATCGGCTGGGCAGCCTTCCCCGGCAGCGGAAAGCCCGGCGCCCCGCCCATCGCTTCCGTTTCGGGCGGCACAGGTTGGGTGGTGAACCCGAACACGAAGCACCCGGATCTCGCATTCAAGCTCCTTGCCAAGCTGAACTCGGCTCAGGCGCGGATTGACTACTGGAAGATGAAACCGGGCATTCCCGCGAGAAAAGACCTTGCCGACATGCCCGAGGTGAAAGCGGATACCTTCATCTCCGAGACCACAAAGAAGCTGGTTCCGTACACCACCTATCGCCCGGGTCAGCCCGCCTATCCCGAAGTGTCGTATCAGGTGCAGCTCATGACCGAGCGGGTCGTGACAGGTCAGATGACACCGGAGCAGGCCCTCGATGCTTACGCAAAGGCGGTGACTGACCTCGTAGGCCAGGCGAACGTCGAGATCCAGAAGTAGTGCTGACATAGCACGCCAGGTTATGGTATCACCAAGTCTTCGTCTCGTTGCGTGAAGACGCTAAGTGGGGGTGCGAGAGTGCCCCCGACTCTTGGGAGGGGTTGCCGGTGGTTGCACGAGGGGTGTCAAAACCCGGCCACTGGCCCGACGGGCCGGATTCTGACGGAACGCGCGCCGCTCGGGGCGCCGTCCCCGGGTGCAACACCGGCAACCCTGGGCCGGAGCCCCATGTCCCCATGTCGAGGGGCGGCGTGAATGCTCTTCGCGTCCCGAGGTCAGCGTCGTTCTCTCGCGCCAGTGTGCGCCACTGAAAGGGGAGCCCTAGATGCAGTATGACAACCCCATCATCTCGCGGCGGACCGCGACGGTGTTCATGTTGCCGGCCCTGGTGTTTGTCGGAGTGTTCCTGGCATTTCCGGCCGTTTGGGCGATATATATCGGCCTTACTAACTTGACGCTCACGGGGCGGGCCGCCATAGAGCCCAAGGTCGTGTGGCTCGCGAACTTCGCGGCCATATTGAGAGACCCCTTCTTCCGCAACTCACTCTGGATCACGGTGCAGTTCGTGTTCGGGTCGGCCATCGTCGGTCAGATGGGGCTCGGGCTCGCCCTAGCCCTTCTCCTGAACAACAGGAAGGGGATCCTTAAGGACGTCGTCTCTAGCGTGGTGATACTTGCGTGGATCATCCCAGAGGTGGTCGTGGCTTACCTCTGGGTCGCCTTCCTTGATACCGACTTCGGGCTGCTCAACTCGGTGGTTGGCGCCCTCGGGCTCAAGCCGGTGAATTGGTTCTTTGAGCACCCCGTGCTCTCGATCGTCATCTTTAACATTTGGCGAGGGACGGCGTTCTCCATGCTGCTTTTCAGCGCGGCGCTCCAGACCATCCCGCCGTCGTACATCGAGACGGCGGACGTCATAGGCGCCTCGGGCTGGAGAAAGTTCCGTGACATCATTCTGCCGCTCATCCGTCCGCACATCGTTACGGGGGCAGTCCTCGTGACTATCTGGACCTTCAACGTTTTCACGCCGTTCCTGCTAACCGGGGGCGGGCCGGCATTCAAGACTGAGCTGCTCTCCATATACACGTATCGCAACGCATTCAAATACTTCAAGCTTGGCTACGGAAGCGCCATCTCTGCCTTGATACTTCTCATCAACCTGGCCCTGGCCACGGTGTACATGAGGCTGGCGCGAGCAAGGAGGGGATAGCTGTGAGGAGAGCACTTTCCGCATTAGCTCTGATGGTCTTGGCGGCGGCCTTCGCTCTGCCGATCTTGTGGCTGGTCACGGCACCCTTCAACGCCAAGCCGACCCTGGGGCTCTCGCTTTCCAAGCCCACGCTGCAGAATTTCTATGGGGTCTTCAAAAACCCCATGGCCGTGACGGGGCTCAAGAACAGCCTCGTGCTCTCCACCGCGACGATGCTCATCGCCACAGTCGCGGCGACGATGGCGGCGTACGCGTTTTCGCGGGCATCATTCCGGGGGCGCGAGACGATACTCTACGTTCTCATCCTCCTTTCGAGCGTGGTATCGGGCGTGTCGGCGATGGTGCCACTTTACGTGCTTATGCAGTCGCTCGGCCTTCTGGACTCCCATGTCGGACTCATACTCGTTTACGTTGGGGGCCTTCTGCCCACGAACATGTTCATCACGAAAGACTTCGTGGACTCGATCCCGCGCTCCTACGAGGAAGCCGCCCTGGTGGATGGAAGCACTCCGGCCCAGGTCCTCATGAACATAGCCTTTCCGCTGTGCCGACCGGGCATGGCGGTCATTGCTGTGCTCATCTTCGTGAACACGTGGAGCAACTTCCTGGTACCGTTCATTCTGCTGCGGTCGCCGTCGAAAGCGCCTGCGTCGGTGGCTATATACTCGTTCTTCAACGAGGTGGGCATACCCATCCTCGGGCTCATCGCGGCGTACTCGTTTATCTACACCATCCCCGTGGTGACTCTCTACATCATCGTCAACAGAAAGTTCGGGTTCAGGTTTTACGGGGGCATAAAGAGCTAGGGGGAGTCTCTATGGCCGGGGTTCGTCTCGTCAACGTATCCAAGAGCTTTGACAGGGTCAATGCCGTAAGCGATGTCAGCCTCACGATCGAGGACGGCGAGTTCTTCACGCTTCTCGGGCCTTCGGGGTGTGGGAAGACCACGACCCTCCGGATGATAGCCGGCCTGGAACGGCCTACATCGGGTAAGATCTTCATCGGGGACCGGGACGTGACGGACCTGCCTCCGAAAGCGCGTAACGTGGCCATGGTTTTCCAGAACTACGCGCTCTACCCACACATGACCGTGGCGGAGAACATCGGCTATCCGCTACGGATCCGAAACAAGCCCCCGAAAGAGGTCGAGAAGCGCACGCTGGATGTTGCACGCAGCCTGGCCATCGCCGACCTCCTGCGGCGGCGGCCGGCGGAGATAAGCGGGGGCCAGCAGCAGAGGGCCGCGCTCGCCAGGGCGATAGTGCACGAGCCGAACGTATTCCTGTTCGACGAGCCCCTCTCAAACCTTGACGCGAAGCTCCGGACCGACGCGAGGACTTTCCTCAAGCATCTTCAGCAAACCCTCGGGATCACGACAGTGTACGTGACCCATGACCAGTCGGAAGCCATGGCGATGTCCGACCGGATAGCCGTCATGAACAAGGGAAAGGTCGTGCAGATCGGGCCGCCCCTCGAGGTCTACAGGCATCCGGCCAACACTTTCGTAGCCGAGTTTCTCGGGAACCCGCCCATGAATCTCGTGTCCGGCAAGTACGACGTGGTCGACGGAAAACCCGCTGTGGTCGTGGACGGGTCGCGGGTGCCCCTCCCGCAGGGTCAGCCGGGTCTTGATCGCGTTGTGCCAGGAACCGATGTCATCCTCGGCATTCGTCCGGAGGACCTGACCCTAGAGCTCGGCGAGGAGGGAGACAAAGCGGGGGAGGGCCATCGGAACGCTCCGGAAGGGACCGGCCTCGAGGGGATACTGGGGGAGGTCTTCGTGGTGGAGCCCCTCGGGTACGAGACCCTCATCAGCGTGAAGACGCGCGCGGGCACGGTTAAGGTCAAGACGTTCGAGGACCTTGATCTCACACCGGGGCGTCCGGTGCGTCTTGTGCCGAGCCCGAGGCGGCTCCGGCTGTTCGACGCTCAAGGAGAAAGGATCTTCTGCTAGTCGCCATGCGAACGTCCTGGCGACCTGCGTCTTTCCGCCCTATGGTCAGGGCCCGGTGCTCAGCGCTCTCTATTTGGCGATGAGATTTCGATGATGAGATGTGTCCCACGTGGACCGCGGCACTTGTCAGGATGGTGACCTCGCAAGATGGATGGCAGTACCGGATACTCGCGGCTCTTCTCGGGCACTTTGACGCGCACGGATTCACACACCTTCAAGCGGTTCGAGTTCTTCGTGCCGCCCGGCGCATCGGAGGTAATGCTGAGGCTCACCTACGCTCCACGGCGTGAGGAGCTACAAGTGCCACTGACGCCCCAGGAATTCCGTGGCCGCTGGTCGAGAGAGATCGCTCGTTACAGAGGGAAGGTCGAAATGGCAGGCGACCATGAGCTCGCCGCCTTCTTCGAACGATTCGTGGACGAGGCGTCTCGGCGCGTCCAGCCGCTCCAGAACCTCCTGAACGTTGCAGTTTTCGACTCGCGGGGCTCCTTCCGGGGCCGTTGGGACTCGCCCCAGCACTTCGGACAGTGGGTGACCGTGGGTGAGGCGCACGCCGCGCGGGGCTTTGTCGCAGGCGCCATTCCTCCGGGGAAGTGGATCGCTGTCTTGGAGTGCCATGCGGTGGTGACCGACACCTGTTCGTACGAGCTCGAGGTGCGATGCGCGACCTTCGCAGGGCTCTACTGGCGTGGCGAGCTCCACGCGCATACGAACCATAGCGACGGGATGCTTTCCCCGCGGGAGCTCGTGGACGCCGCGCACGAGGCGGGGCTTGATTTCATTGCGGTCACCGACCACAATACGGTGAGCGCGCTGTACGAACTCGGGGCGGTCTCTGCCGCAGACGCCCCGGACGCGGCCGGGGCGGGGGATTCATGCGGGCCGCTCGTGATCCCGGGCATGGAGCTCACGACTTTCTACGGCCATGCAGTCGCGCTTGACGTGTCGGAGTTCATACCATGGCACGATGCGTCCAAGGGCGATGGCCTGAACAAGCAAGCGCGGGAGGTGCGCCGGATTGGCGGGCTCTTTTCCATCGCACATCCTTTCAGCGTAGGGTACCCCGTTTGCGCAGGCTGCGAATGGGAGTACGACAACACGGACCCCGCTCTCGTGGACCTCATGGAAGTATGGTCAGGTCCGTGGACTGCCCGCATAATGTGGAACGTCCTCGCCATGCGCTGGTGGGACGAGCTTTTGTGTAAGGGCTACAGGATAACGGGCGTGGCCGCGCGGGACGTGCACAGGCGTGAGGACCTGTTCGGTAGGGAGACCGCGGACACATACGTCTGGGCGCGGTCGCTTTCGAGGCGCGACCTCATGGACTCCCTCAGAACTGGGCGCGTGTACGTGAGTTCCGGCCCACGCTTGGACTTCTCGCTTGCAGTGGGCGATTGTGACAGGCCTTACATGCCGGGGGACCGCGTGCAGGTGACAAGGGGCGGAAGAGTCGGCCTGGCTGTGCGTGTCCTCTGGCCGGCGGATGCGGCGGATGACGACGGCAGACACCCTCATGCCCGTGCCCGTGCCAACGCCCATGCCGATGCCGGCCGCCTGGTGGCACGCGTCGTCCGGGGCGTCCGGGGACAAGGAGCAAACGTGGCGTTTGAGTCGCCACTTCTGCGCGATGGCGACGGGCGCGTGGAGTTTGAGGACGCTCCTGTGACTGACGCATGGTACCGCTGCGAGATCGTTGCCGACAGCAGGTCGGGGTTTCCCGGGCCGCGTTTCGTCGCTCTAACGAACCCCATATACGCCGAGGTGATTTCGAGTGAAACCTGTTGAAGCCGTCGTCGTATCCCATACTCACTGGGACCGGGAATGGTACCTGCCGTTCCAGCAGTTCAGGGCGAGGCTCGTTGCCCTCGTCGATTACCTACTCGACCTGCTCGAGAGAGACGAGTCGTTCAGGTGCTTCACCCTCGACGGCCAGGCGGTTGTGCTCGAAGATTACCTCGAAGTGCGTCCCGAGAATGAGGACAGGCTGCGGCGCCTCATCCAGGGGAGGAGGCTCCTGGTAGGGCCATGGTACGTGCTTCCTGATGAATTCCTCTCAAGTGAGGAGGCCATGGTCAGAAACCTCCTGCTTGGTGCGAGGGTGGCGCGGCGCTTCGGTGCGGTGATGAGGGTGGGGTACGTTCCGGACCCCTTCGGCCACATCCGCCAGCTTCCGCAGATACTCCAGGGCTTCGGGATCGCATCCGCGATCTTCTCCCGCGGGATGGGCGACGAAGGCGAAAGCCTCGGCGCGGAGTTCATGTGGCGTTCCCCCGACGGGAGCGAGGTGCTTGCCCTATGGCTTCCGGCCCATTACGGGAGCTTTACGCCCGTTGGAAGCTTCAATCCCTGGGCGTCCGACGCGAGGTTCGCCGCAGGTGACAGAGAAAGTATGCCACTCGACGAAGCAGTGCGATTCACGCGTGATCTGGCGCGATTCCTGGCAGCGCGGTCGAGGACGGGAGTTGTGCTCCTCGACACGGGTTCAGACCACTTGGCCCCGCGGGCGGATCTACCCGAGATCATTTCCGAGCTGCAGGCCGCGCTGAACGAGGCCGCGCTCGGGGAGGCCGCGCTGGGCGAGGCCGCGCGCGCGCGATGCTCCGGACAGGAGCGGAGCGATGGTGTTCGCGACGAGGTCAGGGCCGATGAGGCTGGTGCGGTGCCGCGAGATGGCAAGGTCCTGGCAATCCGTCTCGCGCAGGGAAGCTTTGAGGATTATGTGGAAATGGTGCGCGCACGGGTCGCGCCTGGCGGGGATGGGGACGCCGGGTGCGAGAGCAGCACGGCCATCGGCTGGCCCGAGTGCGGGTGCAGGCGACCGGTGTTGCCGGTGTACGAGGGAGAGTTTAGGGGCAGCCGTTATCAGAACATGCTCTACAGCGTGCTTTCGTCCAGGATGCCGCTGAAACAGCTCAATCAGGAGGTCGACGCGTGGCTCACGTGTTATGCGGAGCCGCTGGCGTCTGCCGCATGGCTTCTGGCTGGAACGGGATACCCGTCGGCCATGCTCGGCCTCGCTTGGAAGTTGTACCTCCAGAACCAGGCTCACGACAGCATCTGCGGGTGCTCCACGGACGAGGTCGCGGCGGAGATGACGGCTCGATACACACAGGCCCGCGAGATTGCGGTGGCGGTATGCACCGAGAGCCTGGCGAGCATCTCCCGGCGCGCGAAGACGGTTCGCGCCTCCGGGGGCGCGGGGGCCTACGGAAGCAGCACCCAGCCGGTGTTGGTGTATAACCCCAATCCGTGGCCAGTTAGCGGTATCGTGACGGTACATGTTCCGTGCGACGAGATGGCGGGCGACACGGCGTCCGTGTGCGGCAGAGCCGACTGTTCCGCGACGCAGGGCTCAGCTGACGATACGGCGGATACGGCGGGTTGCTCACCCTTGCCCGGTGCTACGGCTTCCACCTCCACAGGCGGGTGCCAATACTTCGTCTCGGCAGGGGAAGGGGACGACGCCGTGCGCGTCCAAGTGCTGCGGTGTGGCGGAGCTGAGCCAGGCTTCGACCCATCGGCCTTGTTCCACGATGCGGTGCGGAGAGGCAAGCCCGCGATGCACTTGGCGTTTCCCGTACGGGACGTGCCGGCCGTCGGGTATCGAGTGTACCACCTCTCACGTGGACCACGCGGACACGTTCAGGGCGGATGGGGCTGCAGCGCGCCCTCCGCTCATGGTGTGGCAGACGCGGATGCAGCTGCCACATTCGTTGCGGTGGGCGAGCGGTCCCTTGAGAACGAGTTCCTGAAGGTGCAAGTCTCCTTGTGCGGGGCGCTTGACATCCTGGACAAACGTACCGGGCTCACGTACCACGGCCTGAACGTGTTCGAAGATTCGGGGGATGCCGGTGACGAATACGACTATTCCCCGGTTCCGGACGAGCCGCTAACAACAAGGAACGTCACTGCCAGCGTGGGAGTAGAAGAGCCTGGACCCTACCTCGGGAGGCTTCGGGTCGAGATACCGTGGGAGATCCCCGCGTCCCTCGACCCGGGCCGGAAGCGGCGCGCCAGTACGTGTGTGCCGCTCTCGATTGTAACCCACGTGACGCTGGCGGCGGGGGCACCTTACGTAGAGATACGTACGGAAGTGAGCAACGCAGCCCGGGATCACCGCCTGCGGGCGCTCTTCCCCGCAGGGGTGAGGGCGGATCGCGTCGTGGCGCGGGGGCAATTCGACGCGGTGGAACGGGCGCAGAGGCCGCGTCACACCGGAGACGATTGGTTCCAACCCGAGGCGGCGGTTGGCCCGCATCAAGGGTTCGTCGACGTGGGCGACGGGACGCGCGGCTTGGCCGTGGCGACGCGTGGGCTTCCGGAGTACGAATGCGTAGAGGAGCGCGATGGGACGTCGACCATCGCTGTAACGTTACTGCGCTGCGTTGAGTGGCTCTCCAGGGATGACCTTGCGACACGGAAAGGCCATGCTGGCCCGCCTGTCTTTACCCCTGGAGCGCAGTGTCTGGGGAGGCACGTGTTCGAGTACGCCATCGTGCCGCACTCGGGTGACTGGTCGAACGCAGCGACAGGCTCGATCATGTCGATCGTGCGCCGATTCATGTGCCCGTGCGTAGCCTACTTGGCCACGCCGCACGAAGGCGACCTCCCGAGCGAGCTTGGCCTTCTCAGACTTTGCGACGGCAAAGGCGGAGACGATGATGAGGCTGTGTTCGCGCTCGCGGTCAGCGCCGTCAAGAAGGCAGAGGACGGAAATGCCCTTGTCGTGAGGGTTCACAATCCGGGCGAACGAGACATCGGCGCACGCTTGAAGGCTGGGATCCGTCTCGAGGGAGCGTGTCTTGCGAGGCTCGACGAGACCCCGGTTGCACCTGTGCGACTCGAACCTGGCAGCGGCTGCGAGCTGGTGGTGGATGTCAAGCCCAAACAAATCGTTACTCTCGTTCTCGTTCCCGGCAGCGCCCTCAGCCCACTCGCCTGAGGACATCCAGGGCCAGACTCAGCACGCTGTTGCCGCAGGTGCGCGTTTTAAAGCGGACGCTGCGTGCGAGCATCCGAACAAGACGCGACCTAGTTCGCAGTATCGGCAGAGCGCGCAGGAACCGGGAGAGGCGCGATCTTGCCGCTGATGCGGCGACGACATAGGCTTGAGCAGCCTGAATGAGCTTCGCCGTATAGAGGCCTATCTCGGCCCACGCCGAAAACTCCTCGAGCCAGGGCTTCACTTCCTCGACGAACTTGCGGTTGGGGTTTCCACTCAACATGGCTGCGGACGCCTTCATTTCAAGCATGTATGAGGACAGTATCCCGGCCGCCTCTCCTAGCTCCCCGCCTTCCGCTCGCTTGCGCGCCTTTTCGAGGACCGATGCGATCCCGGGCGGATCTTCCGGGTGAAGCGGGCTTATAGCACAAGCGTCAGTGAAGAGAACGCAAGCGCCCAGGGCGTCTTTACCTAGGACGTGCACGACCGCGTCTTCCCACGCAGACCTGGGGTCGTATTGGACAGGGCTTGTGAGATATCGCGCGGCCGCGGCGAGCGCGATCTTGGAGGCTTCGGCCTGGTTCATGGGGTTCAGGAAGATTCCCTTGGCCGCCTCAGGGAGGTACGGGCTCCGGCCTGTGTAGGGCCCGATGTGGAGCTCCGACTTCATGGGCCCGTCGTTCACCGGATAATTGTCCCAGTATGTGATCGGCCGATTCAGGGACCCGGCTACGGCCTTGGTGTGCTCGAGCGTAAGCTCCTTGGAACACACCGCCGGCCCCGTCCACATGACGTCGATGGCGGGGTCCAAGCCCGCCCCGAGCTCGCGGACATACTCCGTGGCCGGGTCACCGCAGTACTGCGTTGGACACACTATAAGCGAGGTTTGGTCCGAGAGTTCCTTGAGGCGGGCGAACACGGCGTTCGTGAACGAGATCTGCGCGGCTGCCAGTGAATTCCCGAAAGCCTTGCGATCTTCTTCATGGCGCAACTCAGCAGGGATATCGTCGTAGAGGAGGGCGAAGGCGTGTACCCCCGCGTCGTGCATGGCTTTCAGTTTCGCGAGGAGGGCGTCCTGGTCGCGCCTGTCCGAGTAACGCAGGGACAGCCCGGGGCTCACCGCGAAGACGAAAGTGATGCCGTGCCTCCTTGCGTGCGACGCGAGCTCAGAGAGGCGGGCAAGGAGATCCGCCGGGTACGGCGCTCGCCATCGCTGCCTGTGGTATAGGTCGTCCTTCGGCGCGTAGAGGTAGGCGTTCATCCCGACATCCGACATGAAAGCGAGCATGTCCATCCGCTCGCTGTGGGTCCACGGCTTGCCGTAGAACCCCTCCACAACCCCCCGCCAGACAAAGCCTTCGGCCATGATAACACCCCCGCCGTCCGGGCACTTTACTACACGCTGGGTGGCCACACAGCCAATCGGCCGACCGGATACTGCTTCAACCAACCTGCGCTCCTTGCGGGGTCTTTGATTCTGCGTGGCACCATACAGAAAATTCAGCGAGCATCAGCAAATTCCTGCTCTGACCCTCCTCCGAGCTTGCGTCCTGTTTGCGCCGACGTGCTGAGGTTCACCGGCCA
>Ga0134099_1003557_pt1 | contig 11372 bp, 12 predicted proteins | sample 10_taG_2_FD_105482 | JGI IMG/M metagenome (GOLD analysis project Ga0134099, IMG submission 105482) | Switchgrass degrading microbial communities from high solid loading bioreactors in New Hampshire, USA - 10_41_5_180_A2 metaG | ecosystem: Engineered > Bioreactor > Semi-continuous > Anaerobic >...
CCCTTAAGACCTCAATCACTATTTTTGCTTTTTCTTCCGGTGTAAAATTTCTTCTCTTTTCCATAGTTCCATTCTAACTTATTTTGGCCGTTTTGTCTGTCTTAATTTCTGGTATCATTATATAGAGCCATATAAAAGAACGTCAGACTGCGTCAACAGGGGATACTTGAGTCACAGTCTGACGTCTTTATTTTTATCTGCGTATGTTATCCACGATTGCTTCGATTATCTTTGGAACCAGCGACTTAGTGATACTATGGTTCATTCCGGGTATCAGTATAAGCTTTGAATTCTTGATATGCGACGCAAGATCATTGGCGTTCGCCGCATCAACAAGCACATCGTCTTCGCCATGAATAATTACAGTAGGCACATTAATATTTTTGAGGTTGTCGCGCCTGTATGAAGTGACAAATCGATCAAGGAAAACGACTGTCTGCTGTCTTTGAAGTGCATCGGGATCGTAATCGCGCATTACGCTCTCCTTTACCCGTTTGACGATTTCATGCTCGCTCCAAGGATAACCGGGGCTGTCAAGCACCTTATCCGACTCAATCTTATATCTGATATATCCGTCGCGATCTCCGGCCTTCGGAACCGGCGGCACTTTTGCAAACGCTTCCGGCTTTGCTATGACCGGGATTTCCCTGTTGCCGGAATCCGAAGCGATCAGGCAAAGAGAAAGCACACGTTCCGGAAAGTTGATGGCTGCCAATTGTGCAACAGCTCCGCCCATTGATACTCCAACAAAATGGGCCTTTTGAATATTAAGAGCGTCAAGCAGCGCAACGGCATCCCCTGCCATATCAGACAGTGTATAAGGGATCGGTACCGGTTTGCCCTGTTTCAGCGCATTAGATATTGCTTCGGCGTCCGGCAGACCGGCTTCACTGAATTTTGTCGAAAGGCCGCAGTCCCTGTTGTCATATCTGATCGCTTTAAACCCCTCTTCAGCTACTCCTTCCATGAGTTCATCCGGCCATTCTGTCAATTGCATTCCAGTGCCCGCTATAAATACAACAGCATCGGCATTCTCCGCTCCAAAGATTTCATACGCGATCGTGATACCGTTGGCTTTTGCAAATCCGGCAACAGGCTCAATCGATTTGCCGTTCGAAGTCATGATCCAAACCCCGTTTCTATGTGGCATTTTTATATTAAAAAGCTACGATGCAATATAATCGGCTTCGGCCTGGACCTTGCAAAGCCTGCGGTATAACCCTTCCTGCTTCATAAGCTCCGCATGGGTCCCGCGCTGCAATATCCTGCCTTCCTCAAGTACCAATATCATGTCGGCGCGGCGTATGGTGGAAAGCCGGTGTGCTATGGCAATTATCGTGCGGGTACCGGCCAGATCCTGTATAGCCTGCTGTATCTGTGATTCCGTTTCAACATCCACGGAGGCGGTCGCCTCATCCAGTATAAGGATCGGGGCATTCCTCAGGATCGCCCTAGCGATCGCAAGTCTTTGCTTCTGTCCGCCGGACAACTTTACTCCCCGCTCTCCCACACATAGCAATGTTTTCCTTTTTTATTCATAAGCACGCATATTGACTGTACTATAAATCACATATATAATTGTTCATCATAGTTGTTATAGTCGCTATATAACAGCATCGTGCTGTTATTGCAGATAAGGGGTGTTATAATGGACCTGCATTACCTGAAAATTTTCAATGCGGTCGCCCGCCATGAGAGCTTCACATTGGCGTCCAAGGAGCTGAAAATAAGCCAGCCCGCCCTCTCCATCCAAATAAAGAGATTTGAGGACGAGCTTGGCCTGAAGCTTTTCAACCGCATCGGGAACCGTATCAAGCTCAATGAAAACGGCCAAACACTGTTCAAGTACTCCCAGGCCATTTTCGACATAGTGTCCGAGGCTGAACACGTACTTCAAAACAAACTCGAACATATTACCGGAACAGTCAATGTAGGAGCAAGCAACACGCCAGGAACATACATCCTCCCGATAGTTATTGCGGAATACAGAAAACGGTATCCCGATGTGAGCATAAACCTGCACGTGGGCAACACCTCTGAGTTCATTCCGGTACAGGCCATGGAAAAAATGGTGGATGTCCTCACCACACTTGTCAGAGTCAAATAGCAATATGTAAAGACGGGAGTGATCACTTTGTCTGTCCAAAGTGAAAAGCTCCCCTTTATGTTTTTGACTATCTCACTTTTACCCTTCATTTTCATTCTGTTACTCTTTTGCTTATCTCAGGAAAAAAGCAATTTTTGCATAGTTTAATAAGAACACAGCAAACTTAGCTCTTTAAATATAAAGTGATATTGACTAATATTAACTTAGGGTAATATAAAAGATAAGAATACAGGGGGAGGATATAAATGAAAATCAAAACCGATTGCAAATACGCTCTCATTGCTCCTACAAGTATGGGGGTCAGGATCACGCCGGTCGACAGGCAGCCCGTACATATTTCAAGATTGTATGAAATGCAGGCGACAAGCGCCGAGACAAATGTACTGAATATTTCAGCTTCCCTCGGGCTCCCCGTAAAAGCTCTGACAGCTTTTGTAAAGGACAGTCCGACCGCAAGTTTCATCAAAAGCGAGCTGAGAGCGAGAAACATAGACTACGAAGCCATGGAAGTCATTCAGGAGGGCCCATGGGGTGCCCGTCACCAGTTTAATATTGCCGACAGCGGCTTTGGTCCCCGAGGTCCCCGTGTTTATAACGACCGCGCGGGTGAAGCAGGAAGGTTGCTTGATATATCCGCATTCGACGCGGAACGGATTTTTGGGGCTGACGGATGCGGCATCCTCCATATTTCCGGACTTGTGGGAGCCCTCTCGCCGCAGACTTCGAATTTCTGCCTTGAACTTGCGCGGGCTGCCAGGAAATACGGCACTTTGATCTCTTTTGACCTCAATTACAGGGCATCATTCTGGAAGGACAGGGAAGAGGAACTTACGTCTATATTTTCGGAGATCGCCTCCATATCCGATATTCTGATCGGAAACGAAGAGGACTTCCAGCTGGCCCTGGGTATCAGCGGACCCGAAGCCGGCGGAAAGTCCATTGCGGATAATATCGAAGCGTTCAAAGGCCTTATCGGAAATGTCAAAGCCGAGTACCCGAACGCAAAGGTCTTTGCGACAACCCTTCGTGAGGTCATAAGCGCAAACAGGCACCTTTGGGGCGCTATACTGCACTGCGGAAACGAATGGTTCGTTGAACAACCCCGTGAAATCGAAATCCTTGACCGTATCGGCGGTGGCGACGGTTTCGTAGGAGGACTGCTGTACGGAATACTGAGAGGCTGGACCCCCGATAAGTGGATCCAATTCGCCTGGGCAACAGGTGCCCTTGCCGTGACAATGCTCACCGATTATGCATCTCCTGTCAGTGAGGATCAAGTGTGGAGCATTTACAAAGGTAACGCACGTGTAGTCAGATAAATAACCAGGTATATCCTCCTGATAAAATCGTATAGCTTTACTAAAACTGAGCAGCGTGCAGTATTGTGTTGTATTGCATCCAAGTTATACTCCGGAATATGCCGAAAAACCGCCATCGACAGGTATGACTACTCCTGTGACAAAACCGGATGCTTCTTCACTTACAAGATACAGAAGCGTACCTATCAGATCCTCGCTCTCGCCAAACCTCCCCATGGGTGTGGCAGCGAGGATTTTACCTGTCCGCGCCGTAGGTGTGCCGTCTTCATTAAAAAGCAATGCCCTGTTCTGTTCCGTCGCGAAAAATCCGGGCGCAATGGCATTTACCCGAATGTTTACCTTTGAAAAGTGCACCGCAAGCCACTGAGTAAAGTTGGAAACGGCGGCCTTTGCCCCTGAATACGCAGGGATCTTTGTCAGGGGCGTAAACGCATTCATGGAGGATATGTTGATTATCACACCTCCGCGCCCGACCATATACTTCCCGAAACTTTGAGTGGGGATCAGCGTCCCCATAAAATTGAGGTCGAATACGAATTCTACTCCGGATTTGTCCAGGTCAAAAAAGCTCTTCACATCCGAGTCAATGTCACCTGGTTCATAATACTCCTTGTCGGTTGTGGCTCTCGGATTGTTCCCGCCGGCCCCGTTGATCAGAATATCGCACCCGCCAAAATCGGAGATGACCTCTTTGCTTACCCTATCGACTTCTTCCCTGTCAAGCACATTAGCTTTATATGCCTTAGCTTTTCCGCCCGCTGCAACGATCCCATCAGCCCGCTTCTGCGCCGCTTCAAGGTTTATATCAAGCAATGCAACATTGGCACCACATGCGGCAAGTGCTTTTGAAAACTCACTGCAAAGCACTCCACCCGCACCGGTAACGACCGCGGTCTTTCCCGTCAGGTCAATGTGGAAAGGCAACTTCATCTTCTACTCTCCCTGTACAAAAATTCGCGTTAGATCAGTACTGAATTATCCATTTGAATCCTGTGTGCTTATCAGAAGGAGGGATTTGAACCCTCACGACATATCACACTCATATTCATAAATCATACATCAATCACAGTTAAAAAACCTAACCGCATTGTTATAGCAAATATCACGTACCATTTCACCCAGAACTTCATAATCGGCCGGATATTCCCCGCTTTCCACCAGTTCACCCAGGAAACTGCAGAGTATCCTCCGGAAGTACTCATGCCGGACAAACGAAGTAAAGCTGCGGGAATCGGTCACCATTCCCACAAACGGCTGGAGCAACCCGGCCTGTGCGATTTCGTTCAGCTGTGCCCTAATCCCGGAAGCGGTATCGTTAAACCACCAGGCACTGCCCACTTGAACCTTGCCCGGACACTGTCCGTCGCAAAAGCTGACGGCTATACCGGACATGACGGGCAAGTCCGCGGGGTTCAATCCGTAAAGGATCGTCCCCGGCAGGCTGTCTGACATCATAAGATCATTTAAGTATGCGGCAAGATTTCGTGGATCAGTAGCAATCCCCATATTGTCATAACCACTGTCCGGTCCCAGTTTCTCGAACATCCTTGTGTTTACGTTGCGCATTGCTCCAATATGAAGCTGCATACATAAACCAAGATTTGCATATTCCTTCCCGAGGAATAGAAGCAAGCTGCTTTCAAACGCGTCAACTTCGGCCTCGGTAACAGCCTGACCGTTTATTGCCTTTTCAAAGGCTATACCCGCAACCTCTTCCACATCCGGCCTGTTCGTATACGCAAAGCGGGAAAATCCCATGTCGCTTGCTGCACACCCCGCTTCCTTGAAGCGCAAAAGTGCTTTGCGCAGCGCGGTTTTCAAATCCCCCATCGACCGGATCTCCATCATTTCAGTTTCGCCCAACCGCCGGACCGAGCCCGACCATATACTGCTATCTATACGAAGTAATTTATCGGGTCTGAAAGTGGGGAGGACACGAAACGGCAACCCCTTATCTTTGATACTGCTATGCCAATGCAGTCCGTCGAATGGCTCATCGGTAGTACAGAGGGCTCTTACCCCCGACCTGGCAAGTATGGATACAGGTCTGAGCCCGTCATCCCTGAGCATTTCACCGCACTTATGGAAAATCTCTGCAGCATTTTTTGATGTCAGAGGTGTATGGATATCAAAGTAGCGACTAAGTTCCAGGTGCGTCCAGTGGTAGAGAGGCGATCCCGGCAAACGCTCCAACACTTTCACCCACATCCTAAACTTATCAAGGTCGTCGGCATCTCCGGTTATGTAATGCTCGTCAATGCCCGCAGCACGCATCGCCCGCCACTTGTAATGGTCCGCTTTCAGCCACAGCTCGGTAATCGATCGGTAGTTTACGTTTTCGCAGATTTCCTTTGACGGCAAGTGGCTGTGAAAGTCAAAAACGGGCATCCCCTCGGCATATTCGTAAAAGAGCCGCTCCGCCGCGGGGTTCGAAAGCATGAATGCCCTTCCCATAAACTCCTTCAAATCAGATCTCCTCGCCTTAGCAATAACTCCCGGCCTTGGCCGGCCAATCTTTTATGTTTAAAATCGCCCGATCTACACATTGTAGGTGGTGGAAGCAGTTTTTCCTCCCCGGCCGGTCCAGTTCGTATGGTAAAACTCTCCCCGCGGTCTGTCAACACGTTCATAGGTGTGTGCGCCAAAGTAGTCGCGCTGTGCCTGCAGGAGGTTTGCCGGCAAATCAGCACAGCGGTACCCGTCAAAATAGCTCAAAGCCGATGTCATAGCCGGTACCGGTATACCGCTCAAAATTGCTGACGAGCAAACTTCTCTCCAACTTTCCAGCGACTCAGACAAAGCGTCACGGAAATACGGAGCAAGTATCAGGTTGCACAAATCAGGATCCTCCTGAAACGCCTTGCTTATCTGGCCCAAAAACGCACTTCTGATGATGCATCCTCCGCGCCACATAAGGGCAATATCACTGTAACCGAGGTCCCAGCCGTAGGTCTTTGCTGCGGCCCTCATAAGGGAAAAGCCCTGGGCATAGGAGATTATCTTTGAAGCATATAACGCTTGTCTGATCTTCTCAATAAAGGTCTTCCTGTCACCTTCAAACTTTTTGACACCCTTGGGTAATATTTTTGACGCATATACCCTTTCATCCTTGAGTGAACTGAGGCATCTCGCAAAAACGGCTTCTGTGATGAGCGTGAGCGGGATACCTTCGTCCAGTGCAGCCCCGGCAGTCCACTTCCCTGTTCCCTTCTGACCTGCCGCATCCAAAATCCTGTCCACCAGAGGGGCCCCGTCATCATCCCTGTAAGCAAGTATATCCGCCGTTATACCGATCAAATAGCTGTCAAGCTCCGTTTTGTTCCACTCAGAAAAGATCCCGGCCATTTCATCGGCGGTAAGTTCCAGATAATCCCGCATCAAATGGTACGCTTCCGAAATAAGCTGCATGTCTCCATATTCGATTCCGTTGTGCACCATTTTGACAAAATGCCCGGCACCGCCCTTTCCGACCCATTGACAGCACGGTGTGCCGTCCTCGACCTTCGCGGCAATTGCCTGAAGGATGGGCTTTACGCGGGGCCACGCCTCCGGTGATCCGCCGGGCATGATACTCGGACCTTTCAGCGCGCCCTCTTCACCGCCTGATACACCGGTCCCGATATAAAGGAGCCCTTTGCTCTCGACATACTCACACCTTCTGGCAGTATCCATGAAGTTGGAGTTCCCGCCGTCGATTATTATGTCTCCCGGCTCAAGAAGGGGTATGAGCTGCTCAATGACCTCATCCACCGGTTTGCCGGCCCTTATCATCATCATCACTATGCGCGGCTTTTCCAAAGCATTTACCAGTTCCTCAAGGGAGTAGGTGCCTACTATATTTTTCCCGGCACCCCGTCCCCCGACAAATTCCGTAACTCTCTCTGTCTCCTTGTTGTAAACGGCGAGCCGCAGCCCCTTGCTTTCCATGTTCATGACAAGGTTTTCGCCCATGACCGCAAGTCCGATCATCCCTATATCAGCCTTTTTCATACAGTTCTCCCAATATTGCCCTCTTATAACAGTTGCGTATATAAACTGCCTAAAATGGCAAATTGCACATATCTATCTTATCATAATGAAAGTTGAACACAATTGCAGTTATTGCGTATTTGTCCCGGAGTATTGTAAATATTGCTTATAAGGTCGTGTTATCACTGGCCCGAATATACTCAACAAACTCACGCGGTGAGATGCCATACTCGGACCTGAACGACCTGTAGAAATTCGCATAATCAGAAAAGCCGCTCATCGTGCACACCTCCGATGGGGCTACCCCCTCGGAAAGGAGCTGTTTTGCCGTTATCAGCCGCTTTTTCTTTATATACTTATGGATCGATATGCCAAAGTGGCGCATAAACTCCCGCGACATATGGTACTTGCTGATATAAAACTCCTGTGACAGAAAATCAAGGGATAAATTATTAGTATGGTGCCTGTTTATGTAATTTACGATGTCGTTCATCACACCGCCCAGGGATGCATCCGTTTCAAAGTGGCCTGTATAACCGGCAAACTGCCGGTTCAACTCGGCAACCAACCGGACGATGAGAGAGCGGCAAATCAAATCGCTGTATTCCTTTTGATTGCCCGTCTCGGCAAGCAGGTCCGCAAAGAATCTCTGCACGACTCTCAGATCTTCCGGTGCAAGTCTCAGGAGGTTGGTACGGTCGTTCCTGTCAGGATCGAAACAACGCGTCAAATCACTTCTTTCCGTCGACAGCCTCTTGAGGTAATTGCAGTTTATCCAGAGTACGAAACGCTCATAGGGCTGTTTCTGATCGATTATGGGTTGGTGAAGTTCCCGGGGGGAAATGAGAAGGATATCCCCGGGCTGCAGGTTATAATTGCGGCTCTCGATCGTATAGCTCACACTGCCGGATATAAAGCAGTAAATTTCGTAAAAGTCGTGGTGATGCAGCGCCACGTCTTTAAGATATGAATCCCTGTAGTGGAATATCTCATAATTTTCCGAAAGCATATGCTGCCGGGAATCCCATTTCTGTGTTAAGGCTATATGACCCACCTCCCAATTGCAACGACTCAAGCCACGCTCTACCCACGGAATCCAACTTAACCACGATCCGATTATTATAAGTCAGATCACTTTCTTCATAACCATTTACCCATATTATTTTCACATAAACCTCCCCGCAAAGCAAGAATCTATCATCGAATGTTGAATAAAACAGCATCCATGTACAACATTATTAATCGGTATCTGACCGCAAATATTATCTGACCAACATTTTATTACAGACAAAAAGTATGATAACGATTTATATAATCTTGATATGTTTATGCCCTCAACGACAGGCTGAACAAAATTTCTAAAAGCAACGGATGATCAAATGGCTGATCAAACTACAACCTCAGTGGCTGCAGTTTTTAATTGAACCATGGTACACATTGAATCAGAATGCTGTTACACTGACATCATGGTGTATGTGTAAGCGCCTTTTGCCTGTCGCTTTGGATTCCCAACAACCTGAATGAAAGCAGCAAATGCAGCAGCCTTTCAGTGTCTTCAGGATCTATGCCCGAAATCTCCTTTATCCGCTCAAGCCGTCTGATAAAGGTGGTCCGATGCACGAACAGCCTCTTTGCCGCAAGGGAAGTATTATACTTGCAGTGTATGTACTCCAAAAGGGTCGTCACATACTCGGTCCCGTTGATTCGGTCATGCTCCAGAAGCCTTAGCAGCGGCTTGCTGCATAGTTGTTCTTCGGGAAATTCACCAGTTATCCGCTCGCTTATATAATCGAGCACATAGTAGTCGAAGCGGTAATACCAATAATGGGGATCCCTCTTTTCCCCGAACTCAAGGGCCCTTTCCGCCTGTTGGGCAAGGACCGGAGCCATAAACAGGTCCCGGGATATATTGCTCACTCCCGCCTGGCATACATAATCCCTGACTATATAGGCAAGGGATTGGTAGAACGGCAGATTGTCCCTCTGCAACCTGCTGCGGCTGAGGTTCACAGTCCATAATACATGGGCGTCAACCCTCAGCGCGCATGAGTGCTGCCACTCACTCTCAAGCTGGATGCAAAGGTACTGGGCCGTACTCTCCCATTCGGCCCCTTCCTTGAACCTAAGCTTTACCACCAGATACTCATGGTCGGGCTCCCATCCGTAATCCTTCAGGATGTTCGTTATCTTCTGGACAGGTTGTTCACCGCCGTTTGCAAACAGACTTCTCAGTGCCTGGTGCAGCCGGTCCTCCTGATGCCGGATAAACCGGTCGTCGGCATACCGGAGATAGAGCTCCTTTACATATCCGCAAAAGTGGCGGTAAAGCAGCTCTTCCCCCGGATGCAGCTCAAGTTCTCCACCTCTGAGGGGCGATATGATCCTTGCCAAATACTGTTCACCGCTGTAGATATTGTAGCAAATGAAGCGCCCCTCACATCGGTAATCCGGGTAGTAGAACAGCCCTTCCTGCTGGAAGTCGCTGTGGAAGACTTCATCGACCATTAAATCGTTGATTATATTTCTGACGAAGAAGCAGAACAAACACGGGAAGTACCTAGGGTTGGTGTAATCTATGCAATGTTATATCAAACTGACTGAAGTTGATAATTAAAATTTTGAGTGTTTATTCTGATACATCTAAAAGAGGTGAATACTATATATGTATGATAAGCGTTACTTCGAAAGATATGCACTTTTGTCAGTTTGTCACATGTTTAATTATGATATAGAAAGATTTATGAAGTGCTGCGAAAAACCGGATCTGCAAAGCGAAGAATATGACATTGGTATTGAGGTCACGCAATCCATCACAGAACACGATGGCACAACAATCATGCTAATTAATTCATATTTTGGAAGAGGATTATCAGGAAATAAAATTCTTGAATCTATAAACCAAGCCAATAAAAAGAATAAATTTAAAGGTTCATGTACAATTGTTGACGATGTTGCTATCATTTCACCCACTAAAGGACTATATGATTCAAGTAAACACAGAGAATTAATTATTAGGAGTATTATAGAGAAGAGCGAAAAATTTAGTGGATATAAACATTTCAGAATAAATGGTTTGTACTGCTTTGCACACACTGGTTTAATAGGTGAATCAGACTACCCATGTATATTGGATGCATGTAGAAATAGTGCTTTTTCTCTAGTTCTCATTAATTGCATTGATAGAATACTACATTGGAATGCTCTATACGATTCGTTTTTATCATACGATATTTCTTATGATCTATTGACCAAATGGAAAAAGGAAGCTTTACAGTAGAGGTGAAAGCTTTGGCAGACATCATAACTTTTCAGGAAGAATACCCATCAATCGATTCTTACTGGCGTTCTGTCATTCTTTTTGGTCGAAATGTTGCTTCGTATAAGTTTGCTTTAGCCAAAAGCCTTCTTGAAATCGTTGAAACAGGGAAAACAATAATTACGCTTGAGGATTTGGCTGTTCCATTTTCAAAAAATCTGTGCGAACATATAGCAAATAGTCCAAAGCAGGCCACTTGTAAATCAAGCAAATTTTTAGATGCGTGTAAGCAATACAATTCTGGAATAATAGAACATGATCAGCTAATCAACATAACAGTACAATTAGGCTTCAACAACGTTCTTGATGCTTTTCATACAGTGAATTTCAAAAAAGTACCTGTTAAGTTTTTTGAGAAAGATTTTTCATATGGACGAAAAAGAATTATCTTGACCGATAGTATATTTAAACTTCAGGAAGTTGCTTTCTTTGATAATTTTATGTATGAAGCAGAAGCCAGATGGAACTTAGTAGAAACCTCTTGGGAACTTTGTATTTCAAGAAATCTTCTGAGTATAGAATACGATGAGAATAAGAGAATGTCAACGCCGGAATATTTTTGACCCAATCGCCGGTTAAAAATTGACCCAAACGCCGGTGATCAATCGCCGGCTTCAGTAGCCGGTCACGCATTTTTCGAGTTACCCTTCACCGATATATC
>Ga0134099_1003563_pt1 | contig 11363 bp, 11 predicted proteins | sample 10_taG_2_FD_105482 | JGI IMG/M metagenome (GOLD analysis project Ga0134099, IMG submission 105482) | Switchgrass degrading microbial communities from high solid loading bioreactors in New Hampshire, USA - 10_41_5_180_A2 metaG | ecosystem: Engineered > Bioreactor > Semi-continuous > Anaerobic >...
ATATGCTTTGTAGAAGACAATGACTACGGAAAATATATAAGGGAAAACACTGATGCTGAGATCACCCCCGGCGACTTCGTCGATACAAAAGGCAACATTCTTGGAAAGCACAAGGGGATAATCAATTATACGATAGGACAGAGAAAAGGGCTGGGTATATCCCTCGGAAAACCGGTTTATGTTGTCGGAATAGATGTAGAAAACAACAGGGTCATACTGGGTGATGACACTGAAGTCTTTTCTGATACCCTTATTGCGGAGGATTTGAACTTCATTTCCATTGAGAAACTGGAAAGGGAGATGAGGATTAAGGCAAAAATAAGGTATTCAGCAAAAGAAGCCGATGCTGTTATTTTCCCTTATGAAGACGACAAGGTGAAAGTGGTGTTTGACCGGCCACAGAGGGCAATCACTCCGGGTCAGTCTGTGGTCTTCTATGACGGAGACACGGTGGTTGGCGGAGGAATCATAATCAAGTAATTAGAGAAAAATTGAGCAAAAGCTCTGGAGCCAATTCCAGAGCTTTCTGTTTTTTTGGGAACTTACATACCGATTAGATTCAAATCTGAGGAATTTCCCGTACAAGCTCAAATCGTATCAATTTTCTCGAAAACAGGATTTCTGTTTTCATAATGGGCTATATACCTGAAACCAGCCTTGCAAAGCATATATTTAAAAAATTCGAATTTATAGCCTATATGAACAGGGGTATGGGAGTCGGAACCCAGGGTTATGATCTCACCGCCCAGTTCCCTGTAGCGCTTAAGAATATCGATATCATACACAGGCGTTATGGTGCCTTCTTTTTCCCTGAAAGATGAGGTGTTTACTTCAAAACCTTTGCCTTTTTCTATGAGGCCTTTAAAAATCTCATCAAAAATATCGGAAAACTCGTTGTATCTTAAATTCCTGTCTTCATAGGGAGCTTTCCTTATAACATAATCGAAATGACCCACAATATCAAAATCATCAAAGGTTTTCACCATATCCAGGATTGCCAGCATATCCTTCAGGTATGCCTCATGTTTGGACAATCCATCAAAATATGCAGGTTTGTAAGTATCAAAACCATCAACTACATGAACGGATCCTATTACAAAGTCAAAATCATGGCTGTTTATGACCCCTTTGGTCTGTTCCAGTACATGGGGCTGAAAACCCGCTTCAAGACCTATCAATACCTTTAACCTGTTTTTATACTTCTCTGCCAGCTTCTTCATGCTGTCAAAATAGATGTCGAAGTCTATCATGAATTCTTCTTCGTCTGGAAAATCTATATCCATGTGATCGGTAAAAGTAATTCCATTTAATCCAATTTCGCAAGCTTTTTCACATGCAACTTCTCCAGGCATTTCAGAATCGCTTGAGAAAGTGCTGTGAACATGACAGTCATACATTTCTTTCACTCCATTTGTTTTTTATAAATACAAGATATAATTATATCATTTAATCAAAAAATGATCATCTGAAAATTACTGATTAATTTTAGTACTATTGCCTATTGGCGGTAAAAATACTCATTTTGCTTACTGACTGATTTTATGCCGCAAGCCTGGAAACAAACAGCTTCAACAGCCGAAAGGAAGAGTAAGCCGGCGAGCTGCTTTATACAGCTATTCTGCTTATTTGTATAGCATGACAGCTTCATGAGCGCATTGTTTTAATACTTTCAGTTCATCTTCCGGAATAGGGGAGCGGGTTTCTTTGTCAACCGGTACATATGGGTTTTCCAGGATGCTCTTGCCCGTAAGAACTTCATACCAGACTGCTCCCAGCAAATACCTGCCTTGCGGAATGCTGGCATGGAAACCGTCGCGGCAAAGGGATTTGCCTCCGTTGGCATAGTCAAACAGGGAAAAAGACCTTGCTTTCTGCATGGCTTCACCACAAGGTATGATTCTTGCTTTAAGCGCTTCTGACGCCTGCTTGTATGCGTCTTTAAGAGCTGAAAACATCTTAATCTGATCCCTTTCATAGTTTAAGAAACCCTCATGGGTGCTGTCGATTTCATATGCCCAGGTCTGATGGATAATCTGTTCGGCTCCGGGCACCAGGCTTTTTACATAGCCTGAAAGGTTTGAGAGGTAGGGTTCGTATGAATTGAAAATGCCGCTTAAATAACTTGCCTGCTGCATCGTAACGTAATCCCAATCCTCGCTTTCGAGAGCCTCTTTTATTGAAACTTCGTTGAAAACTTCATTGGTTTCGCCAAACTTGTAATATTCATACGCTTTCAAGTCAGAAACGGCATTTTTCCAATGGGTTTCCAGACTGCATCCACCAATGTACAGGTTGCCCACCATCATGTCAATACCTCCGGATGCTGCAATTTCCCTCAGGTATTCTACAGCGTCAGCAGAAAAGCTGTTTCCTATGGCAATTACTTTTATCATTTCTTCACCTGCTTTTTTATGTAATTAAATTATGGTAACTAAACAGTATATTAATAATGAAATAATTCAATGATCATGCCTATAATTATATAACATACATCCATATTATTAAATAGCATAAACATAACATAAAAAAGAATTTGTACCGCAAACTCTTTCTTTTTAACCAATACTTGTATATAATAAAGATATACCAATGTTTTTTTCATAAGGAGGTTTACATATGAAACTCGGAGTTTTTACCGTACTTCTGGCAAACAAGTCTCTGGAAGATGCATTAAAATACCTTTCTGATTCAGGAGTGCAGGCTGTTGAAATCGGTACCGGAGGATTCCCCGGCAATGCCCATGCAAATCCGGATGAATTGCTGGCCGATGAAAGCAAATTGTCTTCCTTTAAAGATTTGATAAAGAAGTACAACATGGAAATCAGCGCATTAAGTTGTCACGGCAATCCTGTTCATCCCCAGAAAGAGATAGCAGATGAGTATCACAAGGTATTTGAGAAAACAGTATTATTGGCTGAGAAATTAGGAATAGAAAGGATAAATACGTTTTCAGGATGTCCCGGAGATGCGCCCGGCGCAAAATATCCGAACTGGGTTACCTGTCCATGGCCTGATGATTTCCTGAAAATCTTGGATTACCAATGGAACGAAGTTTTGATACCCTATTGGGAAAAAGCAGTAAAGTTTGCTAAAGATCATGGAGTGACAAAAATAGGTTTGGAAATGCATCCGGGATTTTGTGTATATAACCCTGAAACCCTCCTGAAACTCAGAAATGCTGTAGGAGATGTAATAGGTGCCAACTATGATCCCAGCCATCTGATATGGCAGGGAATAGACCCTGTTGCATCCATAAGAAAGCTTGGCCCTGCAATTCATCATTTCCATGCAAAAGACACTAAGATTGACAGGATAAACACCTCAATCAACGGAGTCCTCGATACCAAGCACTACAGTGATGAAATCAACCGTTCCTGGATATTCCGTACAGTAGGATACGGCAATGATTACGCTCTCTGGAAAGACATCGTAAGCAACCTGAGATTGGTTGGTTACGATTATGTAATGAGCATAGAACATGAAGACAGCCTGATGTCAGTGAATGAAGGACTGCAAAAAGCAATTTCATTCCTTAAAGAGGTAATGACTTTTGAAGATGTAAGCGGAATGTGGTGGGCATAATTAATTCCGGAAATCATCATAAAACCAATAGGCTGCTTAAAAAGCAGCCTATTGGTTTTATTTAATCAAAAAATAATTAACCCTTGGAAAGAATATATTCAGATAAAATAAATAATTATTTTTCAAGAATGTATTCAAATATTTCGTAAATTGGGTAAAATAAAGTATATTGGGTATAAACCAAAAAGTAATTATTAGAAAATCATTGTCAGATTTCATGATTACTGTCCAATACCATAAAGGCAATCAAAGGAGGTACATAACATATGGAAGAGAAAAAAACAGAAGGGCAGCAGTTATTTGAAAAATTGTCCCTGAACTACAAAAACGCATGGGAAAAATCTACTGATGAATATATCAAAAAGGCATTTGATTTCTGTGATAATTATAAGGCTTTTTTGGACTCAGCGAAAACAGAAAGGGAATTTGCCCGGGAAGTGGAAAAAGAGGCAGTTAAAAAAGGATTTATATGCCTGGATGATATAATAAGTTCCAATAAAAAGCTATTGCCGGGAATGAAAGTGTATAGGATCGTCCGGGATAAAGCCGCATTGCTGGCCGTTATCGGAAAAAGGCCAATGGTGGAAGGTGTAAATATTGTTGGAGCCCATATTGACGCTCCCAGAATTGACCTGAAACAGAATCCCTTATATGAAGATACAGGGCTGGCTATGTTTAAAACCCATTATTATGGAGGCATAAAGAAATATCAGTGGGTTACGATACCTCTGGCTCTGCACGGGGTTATAGTCAATTCCAGTGGCGAAAGAATAGAAGTAAAGATCGGAGAAGATGAAAGTGATCCGGTATTCACAATTACGGACCTGTTACCGCATCTCGCTGCTGACCAAATGCAAAAGAAGATGAGCGAAGGAATAACAGGAGAAGGCTTAAATCTTCTCATTGGCTCAATACCATACAAGGATGAAAATGTAAAGGAAAAGGTTAAGCTGAACATACTGAAACTTCTACATGACAAATACGGTATCACCGAAGAAGATTTTGTTTCCGCGGAACTGGAAATTGTTCCGGCTTTCAAAGCCAGGGACATTGGTATAGACAGGAGCATGGTAGGAGCTTATGGACAGGATGACAGGGTATGCGCCTACGGTGCCTTTAAAGCCATCCTGGATATATCCGATGTTGAAAAGACCGCTGTATGCATACTTTCAGACAAAGAGGAAATCGGAAGCATGGGCAATACCGGCGCCCAGTCCTCAATGTTTGAAGATTTCATGGCATCTCTGTGCGCATACAGTACGGAAAACTATAATGAATTAGTCCTGCGCCAGTGCTTTAATAATTCCAGAATGCTTTCCGCAGACGTAAGTGCAGGTGTTGATCCCAATTACGAAAGCGTGTATGAAAAGAGAAACTCCTCTTATCTTGGCAAAGGCATAGTGCTTACGAAGTATACCGGTTCCAGGGGGAAATCCGGCAGCAGTGACGCCAGTGCTGAATATGTTGCTTATGTTCGAAACCTGTTCAACAAAAACAACATAATATGGCAAACAGGAGAACTGGGCAAGGTTGATCAGGGCGGAGGAGGCACCATCGCCCAGTATATAGCAAATCTTGGCGTTGATGTTATAGACAGTGGTGTGGCCGTGCTTTCAATGCATTCACCCTATGAGATAACCAGTAAAATAGATGTATATGTAAACTATGAAGCCAATAAGGTATTTTATCAGGCAGATTAGGTAAAGCTCACTTCCTGGGCTTAGAGACCTGTTAGCATATGGCTTGCAGAATTCATATGGACAGATCAGGTTCATATGGAAAAATACAATTGGTTCCGTAAAACATACAGCCATACAAAAAAGTGGAGTAGAACCTCCACTTTTTTGTATTCAAAATTTTAACTTAACAGATTTAAATGCGGATCAAAACCTGCATCAATCCTGTAGCTGCTTGATAACATATATCAAGGCTTTGGCTGCGCGGAACCTTTTATCGAAGTATCAGCATTGGATGGATTTCCTTTTGTAACATCATTATTCTTACTGCTGGATTTGCTTTCAGTGGATTTTGTACTTTTTGATGACGATCCACCGGATGATTTTTTCTTGCCGGTACCTGTCGAAGAACTTGTGTATTTTCCTGTCCCGCTGAAATATTGCTCCATTATCTTTGCAGTTTCTTCCTGGTCGCATAAGTAATACCACGGGGAGTAATCATAGGTAGTTCCGGGTATTGTTCCCATGAAATTTACCTTATCCATGCTGAAGCTCATTATATTATGCGTCATTTTCAATACTTCGCTGGGAGTCAAGTTGGTTTCTATGTTCTCAAAGACTTCGTACAGAATATCATCTATTTTGGCAAAGTACTTTGGATTAGCTTTTTGCCGTATCAGCTCTTTCAAAAATCTTTGCTGTGCTTCGATTCTCTTTAAATCAGAACCGTCGTAGTACTCCAGCATTTCTTTTGTATATCCTCCGTTGGGCATCCTGAAACGCATGAATTGCTCAGCCTTGGCTCCGTCAAAATCCTGGACGCCCTTTTTAATATGGATATGAAGATTCTGGGTTGGATCATCATAGTCCATATCCACGGGCACATAGAAGTCTTTTACACCACCAAGCAAATCTATGATGTTTCTGAACACCTTGGTGTCCACATATACATAATACTTGATATTAACCCCCAGAAGATCGCTGACTGTTTGGATGGCCAGGTCCGCTCCTCCATGAGGATACGCATAGTTGATTTTCTGATAGTTTCCGTTTATTACAACTCTGGTATCTCTAGGTATGGAGATAATATTGGCTTCCATGGTAGACGGATTAAAGTTCACCAGCATCATGGTATCAGTATTGCCTGCCACTTTGTCTCCACCCAGAAGCAGGATGTTAACCGGCTTTTTCTGAATGGTAATGGCTTTTAAAAAGCTGCCGCTGCTCTGGTCATCCTCGTCATGAACATCGGATGCAACCGCGGTATTCATATAATTCAAAATATATACACCCGCTGAAAACAAGAAAACAAGCAATATACTGCTTATAGTCAAGTAAAATTTTCTCAGATTCATATGACAACCCCATCAAAATAATATTGTTAGAAAACCCCTTTAAAATTTTCTTATCAGTTTATCTCATTATAAGTAAACGATTTAATTCTTGTTATCTATTCTGTCTGTTTAACTCGGAACTTACGGATAAAAATGCCGGCATATCGAGTTAAAATAACAAACTAATACAGTATATAACATTATCTATACATTTGTCAATTTCAGTTCTCAGACAATATAAGGAATGCCCAATCATCAAGGCTTTTTACTTTCTTCAAAGCTTGCTGCGATTTCCGCCAGGGGATTGCTGTCGACAGCATTCTTAAGCTGCTGGTTATCCACATGAGTGTATATCTCTGTGGTAGATACACTTTCATGTCCCAGGATTTCCTGCAGAGCCCTGATGTCAACATGGCCATGCTTATACATCAGGGTGGCGGCTGTGTGCCTTAACTTGTGGGTGGAATACCTTTCGGGATCCAGCCCGGCCGCCTTAATGTACTTTTTTACTATGTACTGTACTGTCTTATTGCTTATCCTTTTTTTCCTTTCGCTCAAAAACAAGGCATTCCTATCCTTGACCCCATCTACGGGCCTAACCCTGAGGTATGCATCTATAGCGCTTTTACATGCCTTGTTGAGATAAATGGTTCTTTCTTTATTGCCTTTACCTATTACAGTAAGGGTATCATTTTTTATTTTATTTATATTTATGCTTACAAGCTCAGATAATCGTAAACCACAGTTTAGAAATAAAGTGAGTATGGCATAGTCCCGTTCCTTGTTTTCACCCTCAACCGCCGCCAGAAGCCTTTTGCTTTCCTCAATGTTCAGATATCTGGGCAGCCGTTTCATAATCTTTGGTGATTCCAGCTCGCTGGCCGGATTGTAATCCAATAGTCTTGCCTTTGAAGTCAGGTAATTGAAAAATGACTTAATGCTGGCAACTTTCCGGGCACGGGAGTTGGCATTGTTATCCCTTTCCCGGCTGATATAGGACATAAATGAATAAAGGTCGCTTAAAGTAATTGTCCGGATTAAATCAATGTCCACATCGCTGATGTCAACTTTATCCATATCAGTTTCCCCGGTAAGCTTTCTTTCCATTTTGATAAACCGCAAAAAAAGCCGCAAGTCATAAAAGTATTCTTTAACGGTGTTTTTTGATTTTCCCTTTATGGTCAGCATATAATTCAGAAAATCCTTTACGATTAAAGGTGCATCTTCCATAAAACATTTCTCCTTGGTAAATTTTATGACATGTATATTATCTCATAAAACCGCCCCTAAATAAAGTACGGTTAAGAGTTATTGTGCTATGCATACGAACATCTCATATTCTGCCTTTGGAAAAGTTTAAATTCATAAAATGTTCATAATTTGATCACACAACGGTCACAAAATCGGGAATGATATTTTTATGGAGGTGAGTTAATGAAAATTGGAAAAATTCTGTCCACAGTTGCTGTTATTACGTGTTTTTCAACAACCTTAGCTTTTGCGGCTCCTGAAATATCACATCCTTCAAACGCCACTGCTGTACAAAGCCAAAGTGACACAAAGGATGAAAAGGAGCAAAAAATCGATAGGATAGAGCAAAAGGGCGAATGCAAGAAAGACAGGCATGATTTCCACAAGGATCCTGTCAAGGATTTGGAAAGAAGAAAGAAAGAAGTCAAGTCCCTGTTAAAAGAGGGGAAAATATCAAAGGAAAAAGCCGATGAAACTATAAAAAAACTGGATGACAGGATTAAAAAAATCAAAGAGTTTAACAAGTTACCTTTGGAAAAGAAAAAAGAAAAGCTGATTAATGATTTTAAAGCCCGTATTGATAAAGAAATAGAAGAAGGAAGAATAACTAAAGAAAAGGCTGATGAACTGCTGAAAGAGTTCACCAAAAGAATTGAGCAGTGGGATGGCAAAGGGTATCCGATATTTCACGGACCACGGCAGGAAACCAGGCATGGAATTGGAAAAAGGTATTAGAACAGATACTCATTAGCATGAATTGTATATGGATTTAAAAATGCCAAACATAAGGGATCTGAATTTTCAGATCCCTTATGTTTATGTGGTAACTCTCGTATTTTCTCCGCTTATCCTCAAGTATGCAAAAGAAGAATATGCAGAATTCCGAATAAATACTATATATAATCTAATTAATGGGACCATCAGACTGTTGGAGCAAATTGAAGTCAATTAGTAATGTATAGAGGGGAAGCGGTTATCATTCTTATATCAAACCATGATTTGACATACAGAAGGCTGGTTATGTTATAATATTGAAATAATCGCATTAATAGAGTGAAGAAAGGGCGTACTATGGAATACTGGGACCTGTATGATTCAGAACGAAAGCCACTCGGGAGAACAATAGCAAGAGGCAGCCAATTAGGAGAGGGAGAATTCTACATATGTTGTGAAGTTTGGGTCGTTAACTCCAAAGGGCAATTTCTCATCACAAAGCGCCACCCGAATAAAAAAGCAGGAAACTTGTGGGAATTCATTGGGGGTGGAACGCTTTCCGGAGAAACGACGCTTATTTCGGCTCAGCGAGAGCTATATGAAGAAACAGGGATCAGTGCAAATGCAGATGAGCTTACACTTCTGGCGACATTTACTCATAAAAACTATTTTATGGATATTTACGTCATCCATAAGGACATTCAACTGTCAGACCTTGTACTTCAGCCTGATGAAGTCGTTGATGCTAAATGGGCAGATATAGCTGATATTAATAAAATGATAGATAACGGTGAGTTCGTCCATTCGGTTGGGGTCCGATTTGAAATGTATAAGGACAAAATTGGATTTAATATTAAATAATAATTAACTAATAATTAGGTAAACACTTATGTTGTAAAGGTTGCTGTTTTTTTCCAATAATCAAAAGGAACCCTTGAGATAACCAGATTTTATTTATAGTTATTATTGATTTTATACTAGATTATTTATATTTCAGGGTAGTATCCTAATACCTATAAGCATATAAAGTATCACTTCTGCTGTAAATGAGCAGGTTTCATCCCTACTGATAAAGGCAAAATTCTTTGAGGCTAATTTTAATACCTCTTTCGCAAAGTAATAGAGTAATCTTTAAAAAGGAACTGGGGTAAGGTCTATGGGGAGCTATCGATCATGTATGAGGGCAGGTTGCCATAGTAAAAAAGCAAACGGCCAGTCAAGGGTAAAATACACGCCCTTTTTCAAGGACGCTCTTGACATGCCATTTGCTTTTTACTATTTTTTACTATATTGTAACCAAGGGCTTGTAAGCCATTAACTGGCCTGCAAGCCCCATTGTAAACTATCGTAGAAAGTCATTTACAGAAAAAGTTTCACACAGCCTATTTATCTACTCGTTCGAGCCAATGATTTCTCCTGAAAAACTCTCCGGCAATATTTCAATTACACCTGTTTCCAAACTATAACGAAAATAATTCCTGTAATCAGAATAACCAGAGCCAACAATGTAAAGCCATCCGTTAGATATTTTCAGGTCAGAACCGCGCTTATGTATTATTGGGATGGAATTATTGCCGTTTGAATCCATTTGGTATATATGATCATTATCCTCAGGGTTGACATATAGAATTTTATCCCCGTAAGTTACACAAAATTTCGCTCGGGATGATATAGGTGTGGATTTACCTGTGGTTCGGTCATAATGATACAGTAGTTTTTGTCCATTATCATAAAAGCTATATATGCAGCCATCTTCAACTAATCCAATAATTTCAACCCCATCCCGGCTGACCAGTTTTTCATTTGTGTTATCCGCTAAATGATAATAATAAAGTCCCGATAGTTCCCGTTTCTCATATGAGTCGATTGAATAATATAAAAAATTTTCGTTGACTATGTAATCATAAATTTCATTGGTTATATGAGCTATGCGTTCGGTGTTTCCGGTTTTAGTATCGTATTTGTAGATTCCGTCGCCATTGACCCAGTAGTACAAGTTGCTACCTTGCATATAGATTCTAGCTTCAATTCCATCGACTAAAGCAACCGGCTCTTTCTGTTCAGATGATACATCCATCATACCGGGTCATGCCCTGTGTAATATACAATATTGTTGGAATAGTCTGCCATGACATGTGAAATCATATACACTCCGGTTGCCGTATAGGTTTGTATCAGTTCTCCGGTCGAGCTGTATTTTTTAATGGCCATGCGGTCATCAGAGAGGGTAAATATGTTGTTTTTTTCGCTCGGTTGGGACGAGTTGTCAGAAACACTGGTTCTTTCTGATTTTGAGGTATCATAAGCTTCAGTATCATCAAGTTTTAAGGTATCAGTAACTTCGGTGCTTTCATAATTTGAATTGTCTGGTAATGTTGCTGATTTCTCTCTGTCCATGCAACCGGGCAATAACGTCATAGCCAAAAGCAGTATGGTACAAATGGATTTTTTTAGAATAGTAATCACACCTTTCATCAGTTTTAATCATCTTTCAGAAACCAGCTCCTTTCCTATTATAACAGACAACAAGAAGCCTAATATGCAATACTCATTAATAAAAATTGTGTGGGCGCTGCATATACATGCGGCCGAAAACACCATCAATGCGAAACCTGGATCTTTTAAGGCTTGTGTCACTAAATGTCAGAAAGCATTGACCCCGTGTTGTCATTGATTATGTTTTCTATAATAATCAAAAAACAAGACCAGCTAATTAAAGTCAAGAGTTTATAATAAAAATTTTGAGAAATTTTTTTAGGCTCCTGACGTTAATGAAACGCATGACAACAAGACCACCTAGGTGAGG
>Ga0134099_1003566_pt1 | contig 11352 bp, 8 predicted proteins | sample 10_taG_2_FD_105482 | JGI IMG/M metagenome (GOLD analysis project Ga0134099, IMG submission 105482) | Switchgrass degrading microbial communities from high solid loading bioreactors in New Hampshire, USA - 10_41_5_180_A2 metaG | ecosystem: Engineered > Bioreactor > Semi-continuous > Anaerobic >...
TAATGCCAATCGGTTCAAGGTATGTGTCTCAGTTTGAAAAATAGTTTTCCTATGTATAGTTTAGTTGGTTTCACTCTCGATAATTGAACGGACAGTGCAATACCTGTTGCCGCTCAGCCTACCGAGAGCGTCCAATTTGGACCAAAATTAATGGTTGACACCCAGGCAATCGGCCTCGGTATAACGATATTGATCCGGTAATAAATAGAAAATCAAGTTATATACTCCGCAAGAGTGGTAAATAGTATAAAAAGATGGTTCTACTTTATCAGTGAAGGATAGTTGGTGTTATCATATGAAATATATAGCACACTTCAGAGAAACTGATAAGGCTATCCATGAATTGAGAGTTCATCTCTTAGATGTCGCTGCAAAATGTGATGAGTATGGTTCTAGAATAGGCATTGGCAAAATTGCCAGGCTAGCAGGTGTCCTGCACGATATGGGGAAGTTTAGCGATGAATTTCAAGACTATATTCGATCAATAATGAATACCCCCAAGCAAAATAATCAGGAAGAACCACTAAGTAAAATAGATCATGGTAAAATAGGAGCCCTTTATATCTATAATAAATTCCATGATTCATGCAGTATTTCAGAGAAAATCTTATCTGAAATATTAGCTATGGTTATTAGCTATCATCATGGTGGGCTTAATGATTTTATAACTATGGATTGTCAAGTTCCTCTGCTTAATCGTCTCAAACCAGAAAACCTTGATACACAATATCATACATGTATTAATCGTTTTTTTGATATTGTCTGCAGTGAAAAAGATATAGATAGCCTTTTCTCAGAAGCATGTAATGAGTTGAACAATATTATGAGAAAAGTAAAAACAGAGAGATTATCTGTTTCGTTTACTCTTCATTTATTGATAAAACATCTATATAGCATTGTAATAGATTGTGACAGATTGGATACTTATTTATTCATGGAGGGAATAGAGGAATTACCGTGCTTGGATACAAGTGATCTCTGGAAAAATTATCTAATGCGACTTGAGGATAAAATTAATGAGTTAAAGGCAAAACCGACGAACACTATTTTAGAAGAAAGAATTAAAAAGTTAAGACTTAAGGTTTCTGACGAATGTGCGGATTTTGCACAAAGAGAAAGAGGTATTTATTTGCTCACTGTACCAACTGGAGGTGGTAAAACTTTTTCTAGCTTAAGGTTTGCTTTAAAACATGCAATAAAGCACGGCATGAAAAAGATAATTTATGTTCTTCCATTTACTACTATTATTGAGCAAAATGCAAGTGAGGTCAGGAATGTACTTAATTGTGCTGATAATCTCTTAGAGCATCATTGCAATGTAATACAAACAGAACATGAAAAATATAAGCTATTGGTTCAGCGTTGGGATTGTCCTATTATTTTCACAACCATGGTTCAGTTTTTAAATACTTTTTTTGAATCTGGAACTGTCTCAATACGAAGATTCCATCAATTAGATAATTCAATATTTATATTCGATGAGATTCAAGCATTACCAATTAAATGTATTTCATTATTTAACGATACAATCAATTATCTAATAAAATATGTCATTGCACTATTGTTTTGTCTTCTGCTACACAACCTAATTTATCGGAGGTTGTCAGACCAATTATGATTTCTGATAGTCCCAATATTATTTCGACCCCTTCAAAACTTTTTACTGAATTTAAAAGGATGAACATTATCCCTCGACTTATTGAGGGGGGATACACAGTAGATACGGTAGTAGACTTTGTTTATAATCTGAAAGCTCGCTATAACAGTGTATTAGTAATATTAAATACTAAAAAAGCAGCAGAGAAAATATATAAAGTTGCAGAAGAACGTAATGTAGGAAATATCAATCTTTATTATTTAAGTACGAATCTATGTCCTGCTCATAGAAAAAAGGTGATTAGTGAAATCAAGGATAAGCTGAAATCTAATGAACATATTATTTGTATTAGTACACAGCTAATAGAAGCTGGTGTGGATATTAGTTTTGAAACCGTAATTAGAAGTTTGGCCGGACTTGATTCTGTAGCGCAGGCATCAGGTAGAGGAAATAGGCATGGAGAGGGGGAAATAAAAGAGACCTACATAATAAATGTCAGGGATGAAGTGCTTAAGAATTTGAAAGAAATAGAACTTGGACAAAAGCATACCCGTACAATACTACACGAATATAGTAACAATCCCGAAAAGTTTGATAATGATTTATTATCCCCGGCTGCAATCCTTCAATATTACAAATACTATTATTCAGATTCAGAAATAAGCACTCAAATGGATTATTATTGTAAAGAAATAAACGAAAAACTGTACAGCATATTATCAGGTCAAAAGCAAAAGGAAATGGCATACGAGGACTTGACGGGAAAGCAATATCCTTTTCAGCTTCTTCATATGTTCAGAACTGCTGCTGATAATTTTAGGGTAATTGATGATAACACAAGAACTGTTTTAGTACCATATGGTGAGGGAAGACGAATAATAACTGATTTATTGGGAAGTAAATCACTTTCTGAAAAGTTAGAATGTCTGAAAGAGTTGCAGCAGTACGCCGTAAACATTTTCGAAAGTCAATTCAGGCTATTGGAAGAAAAAAGAGCTTTTGTCAATTCTCCAATTGATGGAGTATTAATCCTGAAAGATGGATTTTATCATAGCAAATTAGGTGTTATAGAAGAAAGCAATATGGAACTACTCTTATATGAATAGCCGCCTGTATGTATCATAAGAAATATACAAGCGGCAATTCATAATCTCCATTTTAAAATTTCAATCCACATCCTAGGATGACGAAATAATTATACCATACAATAATCTCGTTTTCTAGTTGACATAATAAACCAGTTGTTCTATTATTGTAAATAAAATGATGCGTATAATTTCTATTTTAAAGAAAGGGATATATATGAGAAATCAGATAACATATAAGGTTTATGGTAAATATGCATTATTTACTGATCCGGTTACGAAAATCGGAGCTGAAAAGATGAGTCTTACTTTACCAACATATCAGGCTCTTAAGGGCATAACGGAAAGTATATATTTCAAACCTACAATTATCTGGTACATAGATAGTGTACGCATTATGAAACCAATAAAAACTGAGTCGAAAGCGGTACGTACACTTAAACCTGGTGGAGGGAATGATCTATCCTATTATACTTATTTAAGTGATGTTGAATATCATGTCAAGGCACATTTTGAGTTCAACATGAACAGACCTGATCTCGCTGAAGATCGAAATGAAAACAAGCATTATTGTATAGCCAAAAGATGCATTGAACGAGGTGGAAGGCGCGATATTTTCTTAGGAGCACGTGAATGTCAAGCGTATGTCGAACCATGTGAATTTGATGAGGGAGAAGGATATTATGATAACATGGGTGAAATGGATTTTGGTCTTCAATATCACTCCATTGTATATCCCGATGAACAGTCCAGCCATGAAATGACCGTAAAGTTCTGGTACCCCAAAATGGTTAATGGTGTCATCAACTTTTGTAGACCGGAAGAGTGTCCAAAAGAAAGAGTTATTTCTAAGATGACACCTAAAAAATTCATTAATGGTAGGAACTTTACGATAATCGATGTCTCTGAGTTTCTAGATGATGCTTGTGGGCAAAGGGGGGATTAATAAATGAGTTGGCTTGTCATGTTGAATGAGACGTATAACAATGTGTTTGAAAAAGGAACGAATGGACCATTGCCAATTGCGCATACAACACAGAATGCTGATATTGAAATTATTGTTGATTCAGATGGCAATTATGTAAGTAGTAGGGTGTTGTTTAATGACAAGGAGACACTTATTCCATGCTCTGAGGCATCTGCTAGTCGCTCAGGGAAGAATCCTGTTTCTCATCCACTACATGATAAGCTTCAATATGTAGCCGGTGATTATTCGCATTTTGGGGGGAATAAAGGTTCCGAGTTTCATAAAAAGTATATGGAGCAATTAGAGGAATGGTGTAGTTCGTCTTATTCCAATAAAAAGGTATGTGCAGTTTATAATTATTTGAAAAAAGGATGTCTAGTTCATGACCTGATTAGAGAAGGTATTCTGGTATGTGATAATAACAATAAGCTGATAGATAAATGGACTGGAAATAAAGACGAAAAACCTCCAATCTTCAAAACACTGGCTAGTAAGCAAAATCAAAGTGATGCATTTGTTAGATTTGGAGTTGCCGGGTTCGATAATATTGTCAACCTTTGGGATGATCCAAAGGTATGTCAGGACTATATAGATTATTATCTCAGTAAGCAAAAAGAACGGCAATTGTGCTATATAACAGGAGAAATGGTGCCATGCTCAAATAATCATCCTAAAAAAATAAGGCATCCTGCTGATCAGGCAAAAATTATATCTGCAAACGATGAATCCGGATTTACATACAGGGGTCGTTTCAGATCGGCTGAAGAAGCTGTGCAAGTGGGCTATGAGGTATCACAAAAGGCGCACAATGCCCTTAAGTGGTTAATAGCGAAACAAGGCAAAAGCTTTGGCGATAAGGTGTTTTTACTATGGGGAACAAAAGCTCAAAAAGTGCCATCCCTTACAGGAGACACATTCGATGAGGCTTTTCTATATGAAGATGAATTAAACTCTAATGAACCGATGATATATACGAAGGAAGAAATAGCTCGAAGATTTAACAGAGCAATCTCTGGTTACAAGGCTAGCATTGATAGTCATACAGATTTGGCGTTAATCGGATTGGATTCTGCTACTCAAGGCAGATTATCCATAACATTTTATCGCGAGTTTCATGGTACGCAGGGAAATGAACTATTTGACAATATCAAAGCCTGGCATGAGGAGTGCTCTTGGATTCACACATATAAGAAACACAATAATAAGTTAATAGAATTTATCGGTGCACCTGCTCTTGACGACATTGCAAAGGTTGCATTTGGAACTGAACAGAATAGAGTGATAAGGGCTGAGAGCAAATTGATTGGTGCTACTGTGGAAAGATTATTACCCTGTATTGTAGATCATGCCCATATTCCGGTTGATATTGTCCATGCTTTGGTCAGAAAAGCAATCTGTCCCCAAAACTATAAAGAGAATTATAACTGGAGCAAAGTTGTGACCATAACATGTTCTGTCTATAAAAGACACAGATTTGAAAAAACCAATTCTAAGGAGGTATGGAACGTGAATGTAGATAATGATAGCATGGATATTGTTTACAACTGTGGACGACTATTGGCTGTTGCAGATGAAATTGAGAGGCATGCGTTATGGCTTCAGAACGAGGATAGAGAAACGAACGCCATAAGGTATTTCACGAAATTTGCTGTTGAACCCTGCAAAACCTGGAGAATTATTAATGACAAGCTTGTTCCTTATATCAGACGTTTAGGAAGCAAAGCGGCAATGTACTGCAGGATAAAAGAAGAGATATCAGCAAAAATACCACCGGATAAGTTTGCTGAGTTAAAAAATCTGGATGGAAGAATGATCTTAGGGTTTGATGCACAAAAAAATGAGTTTAGGAGAATAAAATCAGGAGGGGATAAAAAATGAGTGTACTTCAAAACAAAATTGATTTTGTTGCTATTATTTCAGTTAAGAACGCTAACCCAAATGGGGATCCATTGAACGGTAATTTACCCAGAACAACTTATACCGGTTTGGGTGAGATTTCGGATGTATGTATTAAGAGGAAGATAAGGAATCGGCTTTTGGATATGGGGGAGAAAATATTCGTTCAATCAGATGACAAGAACGTGGACGGATATCAGTCATTACGTGAACGTGCTTTGGCTAATGAATTACTCGTAAAAGCAGAAAAAGCAAAAAATAGGGATGAGTTTAAGCGAATTGCTTGTGAAAGCTGGTTGGATGTGCGTAGCTTTGGGCAAGTGTTTGCTTTTAAGAGTAAAAAAGAAGAAAAAGATGAAAGTGGAGATGGGGTATCTGTTGGTATCAGAGGGCCTGTCTCTATACATCCCGCCTTTAGTGTTGATCCCATTGATATTACCAGCATTCAGATTACAAAAAGCGTGAATAATGAATCGAACGACAATTCAAAAAAATCGTCTGATACAATGGGTATGAAACACCGTGTTGATTTTGGAGTATATGTTCTAAGAGGCAGCATTAATGTTCAACTTACAGAGTTGACCGGGTTTACAGAGGATGATGCAGAAAAAATAAAAGAGGCTATTCGTACACTGTTTGTCAATGATTCCAGTTCTGCGCGTCCAGAAGGAAGTATGGAGGTAGTAAAACTATTCTGGTTTAGGCATAATAATAAACTTGGTCAATATTCTTCAGCCAAAGTTCATAATTCTGTTGTAATAACAAGAAAGCAAGGTGTAGAAACACCATCGTCAATTAATGATTATGAAATAAAATTAAATCCTTTGGCTAACCTAAGTGTTGAAGAATATGAAGGTGTATAGTGAAGAAGAATATCTAAATTTAGCAGGAATACAGCATTATGCCTTTTGTCCAAGGCAGTGGGCATTAATACATATTGAAAAGCAATGGCAAGATAATCTGAGAACTGTAGAAGGCGAATTGCTCCATAAGAATGCTCACGAGGGACAAGCATTTGAAAAAAGAGGAGACATATTGATTACCAGGGGTATGCCTGTATTTTCTGCATCTCTGGGAATAAATGGTGTCTGTGATGTTGTCGAATTCCACAAAGACATCGCAGGCGTTGAGTTGTTTGGAAGAGAGGGAAAATACATGCCATACCCCATAGAGTATAAGCGCGGAAAACCAAAGGAATCTGATATTGATATCCTACAATTAACAGCGCAAGCAATGTGCATTGAAGAAATGTTATGTTGTAAGGTTGAAATAGGATATCTCTTCTATGGCGAAATCAGGCATAGGCAGAAAATAGTAATAACTTCAGAGTATAGAAGCAAGGTAAGAGAAATAACTGAGCAGATGCATATGTGTTACAATCGGCAATACACACCAAAAGTAAAGCAAACGAAAAAATGCAATCTATGTTCCTTGAAAGATCTATGTGTTCCAGCACTCGGACGGTTCAGCACAGTTGAAAAGTATATAACTAAGATGATAGATGAGGATTGAAAGTGAAGAAATTATTAAATACTCTCTATGTTACATCCCCAAATAAATACCTTGCCCTGGATGGAGAAAATGTTGTTGTTCTGGAAAGCAACGAAGAAGTGGGGAGAATACCTTTACACAATATTCAGGGGATTGTTACATTTGGGTACATAGGAGCAAGCCCTGCACTTATGGGAGCCTGTGCTAGCAGGGATATTTCTTTATGTTTTTTGTCTTCTAGCGGTCGTTTTTTAGCTCGTATTGTCGGGTCAGAAACAGGAAATGTCGTGTTGCGTAAAACACAATATAGAATCTCAGATGACGAAAAAATGTGTACAGTAATTGCAAAAAACATGATTATCGGCAAGATTTTTAATTCTCGATGGGTTATAGAAAGGGCTATTCGGGATCATGCTTTACGGCTGGATGTAGAAAAACTCAAAAGAAAATCGGCCTTTCTTAAGGATGCTATCTTAAAAGTAAAATTGTGTACAGATACACAACAACTCAGAGGAATAGAGGGAGAAGCATCTAGTATATATTTTTCTGTTTTTGATGATTTAGTTCTTCAGCAGAAAGAAGATTTTTATTATAAGAATCGTAATAAGCGACCTCCATTGGATAATTTGAATGCTCTACTCTCATTCTCATACACACTGCTTGCCAATGAATGTGCATCTGCATTGCAAACTGTTGGGCTAGATCCATATGTAGGTTTTTTGCATAAAGATAGACCAGGTAGAATGTCTCTAGCCTTGGATCTTATGGAGGAATTACGCTCTGTCTTTGCAGATAGATTTGTTCTATCACTTGTTAATAAAAAAATAGTTTCGCCAAATGGATTTTCAGTTAAAGAGAATGGAGCTGTAATCATGAATGATGAAACCAGGAAAATAGTTTTATCCAATTGGCAAGCAAAAAAGAAAGAGGTTATAACACATCCTTTTTTACAGGAAAAAGTTGAGTGGGGAATTGTACCACATGTACAGGCCTTGCTACTCGCCAGATATATCCGAGGAGATATTGACCAATATCCTCCATTCTTATGGAAATAGGTGATAGTATGTTGGTATTAATAACTTATGATGTTAATACAGAAACAGAGAGTGGAAAAAAGCGTTTAAGAAAAGTAGCAAAGCAATGTGTAAATTATGGGCAGAGAGTCCAAAATTCTGTATTTGAATGCGTTATGGATGAGGCAAAATGCAGGCAAGTAAAAGAAATACTCCTAAAGATAATTGATGAGGAAAAGGATAGCTTGAGGTTCTATTATCTCGGAAATAATTATAAAGGTAGAGTGGAACATTTCGGCGTTAAGAAAAGTTTTGACATTGAAGGTGATCTTATTCTTTAAAGTGCGAATGGTATGCTTACATAAAAATCCTGGATGATTCGCACCAGGGTTATAACAATTAAATGTTATAATATTACCATTAGCACCTTGAAAAAGGAATATTTTGGTGCCAGATTTAAAGAAATTTTGTGCCGCCTATACAAATACATATTTATTTTTTGTCTATTTTTGCTGTCGCTCCCCGTATGGGGAGCGTGGATTGAAATCTGCATCAACTTGTGGTAACAATGATATTATGCCGTCGCTCCCCGTATGGGGAGCGTGGATTGAAATGTTTGTACTCTTCCACGGGATCCGCCGGCCGGAAGTCGCTCCCCGTATGGGGAGCGTGGATTGAAATGCTTATACTCGGCCACAGGATCCTCGGGCTTGTGTCGCTCCCCGTATGGGGAGCGTGGATTGAAATCTTCTCCCCACTTTCCCCCTGGCAAATTCACTGTGTCGCTCCCCGTATGGGGAGCGTGGATTGAAATCAGGATGTGCTGTGCCATCAAACCATCACCAACCGTCGCTCCCCGTATGGGGAGCGTGGATTGAAATCTGCCCGCCATCTGTGATGCGGATGCGCAACACATGTCGCTCCCCGTATGGGGAGCGTGGATTGAAATAAGTAGCCCCCGGTGGTTTTGTATTCTGGGTGTTCGTCGCTCCCCGTATGGGGAGCGTGGATTGAAATATTTATTGCCGTGAGCTTTGCCGTCCCGATCTCAGTCGCTCCCCGTATGGGGAGCGTGGATTGAAATTTCTATGGAATTAAATAAATACTCTTTTATGACGTCGCTCCCCGTATGGGGAGCGTGGATTGAAATCGGTGCACTGTCAGGATATACGATACACGTCCAGGTCGCTCCCCGTATGGGGAGCGTGGATTGAAATATATTATCACCCCTTCTGGTCATCTTTCGTAATTCGTCGCTCCCCGTATGGGGAGCGTGGATTGAAATCGAAGCATAGTTCATCTTTTGGATTGTGTCGGTGGTCGCTCCCCGTATGGGGAGCGTGGATTGAAATTTAGCATACAATTATATCACGCCAGCGTGACACTCGTCGCTCCCCGTATGGGGAGCGTGGATTGAAATCACATCTCAGTAGCCTCGTTGATCATCATTAGGCGTCGCTCCCCGTATGGGGAGCGTGGATTGAAATCGAAAACATGTTACCAATACTATTAAGCCAACCGTCGCTCCCCGTATGGGGAGCGTGGATTGAAATCTCAATGAAACAACGGGCCTTTGGTACTGCGCTCGTCGCTCCCCGTATGGGGAGCGTGGATTGAAATAAGCACCTTTAACATGATTTATCCATCCTTTCTAGTCGCTCCCCGTATGGGGAGCGTGGATTGAAATAGCTTATCCGTAACTTCTTTCACCTGCTCATATGTCGCTCCCCGTATGGGGAGCGTGGATTGAAATCTGAAAGAGATTACCAATATCACGCAACCAACCAGTCGCTCCCCGTATGGGGAGCGTGGATTGAAATCATCGCCCGGGCTTTTAGTGCGTTGGGAACGCCGTCGCTCCCCGTATGGGGAGCGTGGATTGAAATATCCTCGGCGAGACCGAACTTCTCCATGTCTTCGTCGCTCCCCGTATGGGGAGCGTGGATTGAAATATTTTTTGTGTTCTCAGGGGTCTGGTTTGCCTGTGTCGCTCCCCGTATGGGGAGCGTGGATTGAAATGTTGCGCACCTTGCCGAGAGCATCAATGACCTCGTGTCGCTCCCCGTATGGGGAGCGTGGATTGAAATTTTGCCGTTGCCGTGACCAGAATCGGCTCCGATGGTCGCTCCCCGTATGGGGAGCGTGGATTGAAATAAGAAGGCTTGGGACTTCTTGCGCAACCAATTGGTCGCTCCCCGTATGGGGAGCGTGGATTGAAATCTACATCAACCTTTGGCAATAATGATAATATGCCGTCGCTCCCCGTATGGGGAGCGTGGATTGAAATTCTATAGAGATGCAAAAGGCCGAAAGATGTACGTCGCTCCCCGTATGGGGAGCGTGGATTGAAATTCATTCGGGATCGGCCGCAGCCAACTGAGGTCCTCGTCGCTCCCCGTATGGGGAGCGTGGATTGAAATTTTATTGATAGCATACACGGTACTATTCAATAACGTCGCTCCCCGTATGGGGAGCGTGGATTGAAATCCGCCTGAGATGATAACGGAAATATCTCAGCAGAGTCGCTCCCCGTATGGGGAGCGTGGATTGAAATTTCTGCGTCCACAACGTAAGCATAATCTCTCTCAGTCGCTCCCCGTATGGGGAGCGTGGATTGAAATGGACGCTCCGCAAGGGAGTTAAACCCGCTAATTGGTCGCTCCCCGTATGGGGAGCGTGGATTGAAATTGCTTGATGTTGAAGTCTTTGGTCCGGTACCCTTTGTCGCTCCCCGTATGGGGAGCGTGGATTGAAATTTCGCACCTCCTTGCGATAAACTCATCATTCAGTCGTCGCTCCCCGTATGGGGAGCGTGGATTGAAATCTTATTGTGCCTTTTTTCTTGCTTTTTGCATAGCGTCGCTCCCCGTATGGGGAGCGTGGATTGAAATATTGCGGTAGGTTCCCCGCCAACGCCCATTGTGCAGTCGCTCCCCGTATGGGGAGCGTGGATTGAAATTTTTTTGGTATTTCGAGGTAGGAATATCGATATGTCGCTCCCCGTATGGGGAGCGTGGATTGAAATCGGTTCATCATAGGTGTAAAAGAAAAAGGTGAGTGTCGCTCCCCATATGCTTATCTGTGAGGTGATAAATTCAATCGATTCCAGGAAGGAGGAAATGGTTGATGCATTAAGTTGACAAAACCTCATATTGACCTTATCATATTATTTGCATCAAATCATGCGGACATGGCGGAATTGGCAGACGCACCAGATTTAGGATCTGGCGGGAAACCGTGGGGGTTCAAGTCCCTTTGTCCGCACCAAGTGAAGGGAAAACCCTTCACTTTTTTGTATGGACA
>Ga0134099_1003572_pt1 | contig 11337 bp, 15 predicted proteins | sample 10_taG_2_FD_105482 | JGI IMG/M metagenome (GOLD analysis project Ga0134099, IMG submission 105482) | Switchgrass degrading microbial communities from high solid loading bioreactors in New Hampshire, USA - 10_41_5_180_A2 metaG | ecosystem: Engineered > Bioreactor > Semi-continuous > Anaerobic >...
TCACTCCGGGAACTTCCATGGCGGCGATCCCTGCTATTATTGCCACAACCTCATCGGTTATCTTTATAGTCCCTATATCATTGCTCACGCTCTGTACATTCTCTTCCATCGCTTGCCTCCACAGGTTTGTTTATTTCTAAATTATAGCACGTCTGACGTTCAAAGTAAATCGGCCGCGGACAAAGGAGCGACCGGCAGCATCAGAACATCGTGCTTATGTGGATATCCTCGACATCTACATCGGCCTGGCGCATTACTATATCGGTGATCTGGGCCGCCTGGGAACTGGTAAGGCTGGGTGTCTTCACGATTATGTCGACGCTTCCGTTATCGGCAAACAAAATAAAACTGTCTTCGAAGCCCATCTTGTTGATCAGTATCTCGATCCTCGATTCTTTCTCGGCAGTTTCCGCCAGTGCGATCATTTTGCTGTGCGCTTCCTCCCTTACCTCAGGGCTTACCGAGGCATCTTCCGCTATTGCCTTCAGCGAATCGGCCGCTTCGCTCCTGCTCTGTTCTTTGTCGAGTTTAGCCTGGATGAAGTAGTCATTTGCCATTTTGGATGCCGTAACATTTACCTGGTCACCAAAGCCTTCATCGGCCAGGTCGGAATCCGAGCCGCCCATTCCTTCATTTATTATCTCATTGTCGACATACAATGCTTCCCCAAGCTTGCCCTCCGAATCAGCCGACGTATTTCCCTGCCTGTAACTGTACTGCAGGTAGCCCGCTACGACGATCAGCAGTATCAGCGCCAGGATGACTATCTGCTTCCTTTTCAATATCATCATCACAATGCCCCCTTTATGATACTTGCGACATTTGAACACTCTATCTGTCCATCTCAGTTAATAATATATTCAGCACTTTTTGCGTTTATAACGAATCTGTTCAAAAGAAATGCTTTCAGGGAACTTCATTTTTTCCTCTGTACCACCTGGACCCTGTTGGCGGATACGTCCAGCACCACTGTAACGGCTCTGCATATCCTGTCTCTCACCTCGACATTCTCAGCGCCTTCGGCTACCACCAGTACGCCACGTATTTCCGGTTCCAGCTTTTTGAGTATCACGGGCGATTTCCCGCCTGAAGACGCATCCTCATATGCCAGGGCGCTTTCATACTCCTCTCCCCTTATCTTCCTGGTCCCGCCTGCACTGTCCTTTTCTTCCGTCTCATCCTGGCTTCTTTTGATATCATAGGCCGGTACCTTTTCCGCTGTAGAAGAATACGTGATCATGACATCCACTTTTCCGACCCCATCGATCTGTGATAGTATCGATTTCAGCCGTGCTTCGATATCTGCTTCTTTCTCCGCTTCCTGCACGGTGTCAGCCGGAACCGTCCCGCTACGGGCTGTTTCCTGTACAGGAGCGTCTGACCTGCTTTTCCCGGGAGCCAGTATTGCGGATCCTGCTATGATTATGATCACTCCGATAATTATCACGATTGCTGTATTCTCGGCCAGTTTTTTCCTGTCCTGTCGTGCTATCCATTCCTTTATCCTGCCGATGATCTTATATAAAGTTTCCATGGGATCACCTCTCAACCCGTGTTATGACTATTTGTTCACGGCTTACACCGAACGCATTTGCAATGCGTTCCGCCAGTTGTTCCTCCAGTTTGCTGTCAACTGCAGACTTCCTTTGCACTCCATCCTGGTCTCCGATCCTGATGCGTTGGACTTCCCGGATGCCGGTAATCCTGACCGGATCCGTGTCTTCGTCATTTGCAGGCATGCTGCCGACGGACGCTCCGCTTCCGTCCTGACTGTCCGGGCTGCCATGTCCCACCGGTCCGTCTTCGACTTCCGCCTCGATATAAATACGCTTGATCTCGCCAAAAGAAGGCGAACTGCTGTCCTCGTTTATGATCACGTCAGCTCTTGCATCCTTTACTCCTTCCACCTCCCGCGCCTGGTGCTCTGTCTGCTCTATTATCCTGTTCCTGTACAGCCTGATGGTCTGCTTTACCTGCTCCTCCTCAAGCATCCTGCCTGCCTTTTCAATTTCTTTTTTATCGATGCTGCCCGCCGTCACTGCCTGGGAGAAAGTGAAATCAAAGGACTTTCCGAACAGGCCGGTGACAGGTTCGATGATGGCGATGATCAGTATGGTGCCTGTCATCAGGTTTGCATATTTCCTCACTCTGCCTTTTGGCAGCAGCATTTCAGTGATTACGATAAACAGCACCAGAACAACGATATTGACAGTCCAGTTTTTTATGAATTCAAGCATTGCCGACCATCCTTCCGCGATATTTGCCTATCTCAGCATAGCGCTTATGTTCCCCGCACTTATCAGCGCAGTAACGCTCACAACGAACATGAATGCCACCGAAGCTGATAATGCAAATATATGGATCATCGAACCGGCTATGTCATTTATGCAGTTCGTGATGCGGCTCTCCGATATCGGCTCGAGCAATGCCCCGGCCGCTTTGAACAATCCTGCAAGGGCAATGATTTTGATCAGCGGCAGCACGCATATGAGCAGTATGCCCGTCATTACCCCGATCCCCGCTGCATTCTTGATCATCAGCGTGCAGCCTATGACTGTGTCTGCTGCATCTGAAAGAGTCTTGCCGACTATGGGTATGAACGTGCTTATGGCGAATTTAGCCGCCTTTTGGGTCGCGCCGTCTATAACCGCCCCTAAAGACCCCTGTATCGAGACGGCAATGATAAAAATGGTGAGTATGATGCCAAGAGACCATGACACGATCTGTTTTATCAGGCTAACAAGTCTCGTAAGCTGTATTTTTTCAGATATGTTGTTGACGATGGTCAATATCGCGGAAATGAAAACAAGAGGGACGAATATGTTCCTGATGAGTGTGGCGGAAATTTCCACTATGAGCAGCATAACCGGGTGCAGTATACCTCCGGCGGTGATGTTTCCTCCCGAGATAAGCAGTGCCATCAGAACAGGTACTGAGGCATACATGAAGCCGACCATGCGGTCGATGATGCCAATGCCCATTTTTATTACCGTGCCGAAACTGACAAGCAGCATCGACACCAATACTATATAGCAGACATAAAAAGCGATCTGTCCGGCGCCTTCACTCATAAAACCCGTCTGAAGGTTTTTCAGCAGTGCGCAGATCACCACCAGCGCAGTGATCTTTACCAGTATCCCGATGTTCTGGTAAAGCTCGCTGAAAAAAAACTGCAGCAGCTTCCGGCCTGTTCCTTTCAGATCCATATCCGCCGTTCCGGCCGCCAGGTCGCTTATCAGCCGCTCAGCATCAAATCCTTCGAACAGTTCCATTGTTTCTTCGTCCGTATATTTATCAAGCTCGTCGCTTATCCTGCCTATACCGCCTGCTTCGATCTGTTCTCCGATTATATCGGCAGTTTCGGTTTTCATGGCATCCATGGCATTTGCATCTCTTTCTGCCAGGCATTCGTCCGCCATGAACAGGACAACTGCCAATACTGATATAAGCACGGACAGAAATGTTTTCATAGCCCTTATGTAAACCATATTGCTTTATCCTCCGTTTACGGCATTATTTTCAGCACAAGGTCAAGCAATGAAGCGATTATTGGTATTGCCAGAGCAACTATGATCACCTTGCCGGCCAGCTCAATTTTTGCCGCTATGGCGCCTTCGCCCGCGTCCCTGCATATTTCAGCGCCGAATTCAGCAATGTATGCTATTCCCGTTATCTTCAGCACGGCAGAGAAGTACATCGGCCTGATATCAGCCCTGGCAGCGTACTCCTCAAGCAGGTCGACCACTGCTGACAATTTGGCGGCAATAAGCAGAAACATGAGCGCTCCCGCAGCTATCCCGGCCAATACGGCAATCTCAGGCCTCTGCTTCCGCAGTATGATCATAATAACAGTAGAAACCAGGCCGATCCCTATGATCTGAACAATCTCCATACATTATCCCTCTGTGCTTTCAAGGTTCCTGCATATCACACGCTCAATCGAGCCTGAAAATTGTTTTTACAGTGTCGAACAGTACCGCTATCTCCTTAACGATTATCAAAAGCACCACGATCAGTCCTGCCAGCGTGGTCATCATTGCCTGTTCTTCCCTGCCCGATCTGATCAGCAGTTGATTGAGCACCGCCACCAGGATACCGATCGCAGCTATCCTGAAAATCAAGTCAATACCCATAGATCTGCACAGCTCCTTTACGAAGTGATTCTTTTGTTCGTCGATCATTCCTGTTGCTACTTTATTACAGACCTCTTCCGGATATGAGCGCAGCAACGGAACGCAAATCTATATCAGAATGATGACCAGGGCCAACCCTCCGAGTACCCCGAGGCTTTTATACATCGATTCGTTCTTTTTCCTGTTCTCTTCCGCCTTTTCTACCTGCAAGGCAAGCTGACCCAATGACAGGCGTATATTTTTAATCTGCCCTTCAAGGTCGGTGTTTCCCAGCGATTTCCCAAATGACAGCAGTATCTGTTCATCATCCCTTTTCAGGGCAGTCCTGCCGATGCACTTCCTGACAGCCTTCTCCCATGCTTCCGAAGCATTTGCAGCACTGCCGTCTTTCAGCAGATCTACGGTTGTCCTGAAGAAAATCCCTGTCTCGCCGCCAGCTCTGCTTATCCGTTCGAATACTTCGGCCAGTACATCAGATGAATAAGATATCTGGTTTTCGAACATCTGCAGGAGGTTTTGCAGGCTGCGAAGCTGCTGCGGTCTTTTGCTGCAGTCCCTTGACAGTATGTATCCGAGAAAGCTGCTGGACAGCAGCACGATAATGCTCCCTAAGACTTTAAGAAACATGACGGCCGGACCCCCATATGACTCTCATATCCGTTCCGTCCACGACTTCCGACAGTGTGCCCGGGCCGTCCGAATCATCAAGCACGATGTACCTTTCAAACACCTTGTCTTCCAAAAGCATGAGGACTTCCCTCCTGCTTTTGAGTTCAGAAATGTTGTAGCCGTGGGCGGTGGTTATTATCCTGATGCCTGCGTTCAATACGCTGTGAACTGCCTCCCTGTCCCCGTCATTGCCAATTTCATCAGTAATTATCACTTTAGGGGACATGGACCTTATCATCATTTTCATGCCGATGCTCTTGGGGCAGCCGTCGAGCACATCCGTCCTCAGGCCGACGTCGTTTTGCGGCACGCCCCTTAGCATTGCTGCTATCTCGGATCTCTCATCGACTATTGCCACTTTGACCCCTTTGAAGCCTAGTTCCGGCACCCCGTTGCTGATATTCCTGGCAATATCCCGAAGGATGGTCGTTTTTCCGCACTGGGGAGGCGATATGATGAGCGTATTGTAAATATCGGCAGCGTTTTTTATCAGATATTTCAAAACCTTTGAAGAACAGCCGAATATCTGGTTGGAAATACGGATGTTAAGCCCCGATATGTCTTTGATGTTCTTAATCGACTCGCCGTCGAGAACGGCTCTTCCTGCAATGCCGACCCGGTGCCCTCCCCTGATCGTTATGAACCCGTTTTTGATCTCGTCCTGATAGGCATATATCGAATTTTCGCTCATAAGTTCCAGTGTGGTCCTTATATCTTCCTGGGTCACTATAAAGCTGCCTGCCGGTTTCGCAGAAGGCAGTCCGTCGCTGCCGATGAACCATTCCCGGGACCAGTTCTGCAGCACAAGGGGTTTCTCAGCCCTTAGCCTTATCTCCTCAAGCGGTTCCAGTCCATAGATCAATGCTCCTGAGATGGCTGCTGCAACTCTCCCGGAAATCATCGGAAGTATATCTTTCCTGAGGCTGCTCATCGTTTTGACTGATAATTTGCCGTCGGAGTTTTCTTTCATAGCCGGTTCCCCGCATCGATCGTATTCAGGCTCCGGAACGTTGGACGTCCTTGCCTGTTTACTTATAATTATTAGGCTTTGTCCACTTTTATGACTTAAAGCGCACATAAAAAACAGGCCCTGCCCAAAGGCCTGTTTTCATTGTATCTGTGTGCTGTTGACCCGTCACTTTGTGTACGGTTACTTCAGGGTACCAAACCCGGACAGCGGCCAGAACCGAAATACCGCCTTTCCTTCTATCTGGCTGCGGTCTACTGGTCCGAACGTCCTGCTGTCCTTGCTGACCTCCCTGTTGTCACCCATTACGAAATACTCGTTCTCTTCCAGTTTTACAGGCATAGGCTGTTCTCTCTGGAATGTCACTCCCTTAACGTATTCTTCCTCGAGTTCGACGCCGTTCACAAATACTTTCCCGTCGCGAATATCCACTTCGTCGCCCGGGATTCCTATAACTCTTTTTACCATCCTGATATTGGTCTTTCTTTCAGGAGGTTTCAGTATGTCTCCCACGTCGGTGAGAAATATCCTGATCCTGTCGATATAGTTCTCCGGATACTTGTTCTCAAGAAACACTATGATATCGCCTCTTGAAGGGTCACCGAAAGCATAGCTGATCTTTTCGATCAGCAGGTGCTGGCCTTCCTGCAGCGTATCCTGCATCGACGTCTGTTTCACCTGCGTGGCTGAAAAAACCGCTGTGTTCAGCAAAGCCACAAGTACGAAGGCCGCCCCGAATATAACGATCCATTCGAGTATTTCCCTCAACAACGCTTTGACGCTCATACCGTTCACCCCAAAAAATCAAAAGGCGGGCCGACTGTCTCCAGGTCCCGCCAGAATCATCACGATATCTGAGTACTCATGTAAAATCCGGGTATTTCAGTCCTCAGTATCTTCTTCGCTGTCTTCACAGTCTTCGCAGTCACAGTCGAATTCGATTTCGATCTCTTTACCGCAATGAGGACAAAGGACAGTATTTCCCCTCATGAATGCTTCTTCCAGATTGACCGTCTCTCCGCAATGAGGACATTCAAGTTCGACTATTTCTTCGTCATCATCGTCATCTTCATCATCACAGCAGTACTCTTCTTCATCCTCATCATCCGCACCATATAAAAGGTCCTCTATCTCAGCAAGATCCTCGTCTATTTCATCAACCTGCTCGCTGAGCTGTTCCTGGGCCTCTTCGATGTCATCGACAGCCAGGGCCATATCATCCAGCACTTCCAGTATGGCTTTGAGAAGCTTGCCTTCATTGGTGGAAGTATCCAGCTTCATTCCGTCTGCCAGCCCTTTCAGGTATGCCACTCTTTCCCTCAGATAGTTCATAAGCACCTCCATGATCACTGCTCGGTACAATGACCGGATCCGTAAGTTATATCAGACAATGTACTGAATATTATCTCCCCGTGCAGGAAGTTTATTCAAACACTTATGCTCTTTCAAGATACTCTCCGGTCCTTGTGTCGATCCTGATCATATCGCCCTTGTTGACAAACAGCGGCACTTTCACGATAGCTCCTGTCTCAACCGTTGCAGGCTTCGTTGTATTGGTGGCAGTATCCCCCCTGAAACCCGGTTCCGTTTCGACAACCTCGAGTTCCACGAATGTGGGTGGCTCTATGCCGAATACGTTCCCTTTGAATGACAGGATCTTTACATTCATGTTCTCCTTGACGAATTTCAGGGAATCACCCACGGTATCAGCTCCCAGAGGCACCTGCTCGTAGGTTTCCATATCCATGAAATAGTACAGATCTCCGTCATTGTAAAGATACTGCATGTCCTTCCTTTCGATATGGGCCTCAGGCATCTTGTCCGTGGGGCTGAATGTCCTTTCAATGGTAGCCCCCGTAATGACGTTCTTAAGCTTCGTCCTGACAAAAGCCGCGCCTTTCCCGGGCTTTACATGCATAAACTCAACTACCTGGAATACCTGTCCATCCAATTCAAAAGTTACTCCGTTCCTGAAATCGCCTGCTGTTATCATAAATTCCTACCTCCGATATTTGCTTGACTTCGATTTGGCTCATCCGGGCAAATTACCGGATCCCGGTATTGCCCACATAATGCCCATATAATATTAAAATAAAAAACCTTGTATTTCAAGGAAAAATTTCTAGTTACAAGCGCTGTTTCACAATACGATCATTTCCTTGGGGGATTTTGTCAGAACGAGCACAGTATCGCCGTTTACGACCGCCATGTCCTCTATCCTTACTCCGCCGAGGCCTGTAACATATATGCCGGGTTCAACCGTTACGACCATCCCGTCCTTAAGCACGATATCCCCCCTGGGCGAGAGGGTCGGGTCTTCGTGTATCTCAAGGCCGACGCCGTGCCCAAGGCCGTGTCCGAAGTTATCGCCGTAGCCTGCTTCCTTTATGAACTCCCTCGCTGCCGAATCGGCCTCTTTTGCCAGTATGCCGCTTCTGACAGCCTCCAGGCCTTTCCTGTTCGCATCCAGCACGATCCTGTATATCCTGTCAAGTTTCCCCTCGGGTTTTCCGACAAATACGGTCCTCGTTATATCAGAGCAATATCCTTTATATATCGCTCCAAAATCAAGAGTCACGACATCCCCGTGCTCTATTATCTTTTCGGAAGCCACCCCATGAGGCATCGACGCCCGTTTGCCCGACGCCACGATCGTCTCGAAAGACGGGCCTTCAGCGCCCAGGCGCTTCATATGGTGTTCCAGTTCGTCCGCGATATCCAGTTCCGTGATCCCCGGCTTTATGACGCCCAGGATATGCGAAAAAGCTTCATCCGCTATATCCACAGCTTTCCTTATAAGGCTTATCTCCGTTTCATCCTTGATACTGCGAAGTTCCTCGATCATGCCTCCGAGAGGGACGAATTCATCTGTCTCCAGTTTCTCAAGGTACTGGGTATATTGCCTGTAGGACAAATGGCATTCTTCGAATGCGAGCCTTTTTATTCCTTCGCTTTCAATAAGCCTGTTTATTTCTTCGTACTGATCCGTCACGTACCGAACGATTTCATAATCAGGAGCCTGTTTCGCAGCCTGCTCCACATACCTGAAATCTGTCAGAAGGACAGCGCGCTCCCTGCTTATGAAAAGGATCGCCGCAGTACCGGTAAAACCTGATAAATAAACATAGTTCACACGTTTTGTTACCAATACCGCGTCGATGTTCGATGACGCCATTTTTCTCCTGATATTTTCCAGTCTGTTGCCATATATTGTCACAGTAATACGTCTCCTTTACTTTCAGCTTAGCAGCAATGAGGCTGCTTTTAGTGCGATGATATAGCTGTTGGCTCCAAACCCGCTTATCTGCCCGACGCACACAGGAGCGATCACCGACTTGCTCCTGAACTCCTCCCTGGCATGGATGTTCGAAAGATGTACTTCGATACATGGCAATTCAACCGCTTTTACGGCATCGCGGATCGCAATGCTGTAATGGGTGTATGCCCCGGGATTCAGGATCACAAGATCGTATGCTCCCCGGGATTCATGGAGCTTGTCAATGATCTCGCCTTCATGGTTTGTCTGGATAAAATCCACATCCAGGCCAAGGCGGTCAGCCTCTTCGACGACAGCCGCGGCTATTTCGTCCAGCGTGACAGTCCCATACACGTCCGTTTCCCGTGTTCCGAGCAGATTCAGATTCGGACCGTTGATCACAATGACCCTTTTATTCATACCGTTATATTTCCCCTTCATCACCGAGTTATCCGGCCTTGTCCGGGCATCCGGATCAGATGTGGCGCGGTCTTCTCTTTACCAATACTGCCGCTTTTGTGATAGCAGCCACCACATCGACCTCGAACTGCTGACCAAGCGTGTTTACCTTGGAATACAGTTCTCCCTTTTCAGTAACCACATATTTGGGCGGAAGGTCATTGAGCGCAATGGCGGCAACGTCCAGAAGGCATTTCTCACAGGTGCACATGTTGATGTCCGCGAGTACTTCCTTCATCTGTCCGAATACGACATCTTCCATATAATTTTTGATCTGTACCATTTATATTTCCTCCCTGACTATTAAATTTGCTTTGGCTCAAGCCTATGCATTTATATAGCTGAAGAACCATTCTGTGAGCTCCCAGCCCCAGATCATGGTCACGAATGCACCGGCAACGATGAACGGTCCGAATGCCACGGTGTCCTTTCTCTTTTTGATGCCAAGAAGTATCAGTGCCAGCGAGACCAGGCCCCCTAAAAGTACAGATAACGCAAGTGCAGTTATGCAAAGCCTCCAGCCCAGGAACAATCCGACCGGCGCCATCAGCTTGACATCTCCCATCCCCATGGCGTCTTCTGTCCTGTATATCAGTGAACCCAATATGGCGACCAGCAGCAGGAACCCCGATCCCGGAAACAGGCCGGCCAAAGGCGTCCACCACTTGTCATCTCCGAAAACCAGCGGATCCGGGAATATACAGTTCCAGGCAAAAAACGCAAATCCTCCGGCCAAAGCTGCAAGCACCAGGCCGTTTGGTATTATCCTGTGGTCGATATCTATAAAAAAAACTGCGACAAGTATCGTCATAAAGTAAGCATAAGCAATGAAAGGCGCCGTAAACCCGAACCTGGCAAACAGGATGACGAATACGGCAGCCGTCAGCAGTTCCACGAGCGGATACCTGGGCGAAATACGCTCCCCGCAGTGCCTGCATCTTCCTTTTAGGAAAATATAGCTGAAGACCGGTATCAGGTCCGGGACGGTCAGCCTTTTCCCGCAGGATACGCATGACGACGGCGGAGTTATGATGGATTTGTGTTCAGGTACCCGATATATGAGGACATTCACAAACGACCCCACAACAAGCCCCAGAATGAAAACAAATACATAATAAGCTGCCATAGCTTCACCTGTACGATACAAATCATTATTTAATTCGCCGCTGGGGTCAAAAAACCCTTTAAACCTCCAGGTATTTCAAAAATGACGTCGAAAGTTCCTGCAAAACATCGTCAGGCACCTTTGTCTCCATCCAGATCTCGAAAGCTTTGATCCCCTGGTAAAGCAGCATACCGGCCCCGTTGTATGTCCTGCAGCCCTTCATCCGTGCCGAGGCAAGGAACCTGGTTTCGGCTGGGTTATATATTACGTCGTAAACTATCGGTTTTGAAAGGTAACCCACATCATCTCCCACGGGGCTTGCATCCGTATTCGGGAACATGCCGACGGATGTGGTATTAATAATGATGTCGGACCCGTTGAGTACCCCACGGGCCTGGTCGGTGCCTGGCGCCGCAGAAAAAACAGGCTTTCTCAGGCCGCTGCCCTTAAACAGCGTACTGTTGATATATCCTGCAATCTCGTCAGCCCTGGGCATGGTCCTGTTTATGATGCAGACTTCTCCGGCTCCCTCCTGTACGACTTTTACAGCAAGCGTCCTTGCAGTGCCGCCGGCGCCCAGTATGCAGATTTTTTTCCCCGAAAAATCCGTACCGGTCTGTTTTTTGAATGCTGTCACAAAACCCTCGCCGTCGGTGTTATATCCATACAGCCTGCCGTCTTTGATTTTTACTGTGTTCGCAGTCCCAAGCAGCTTTACCTCATCGTCGGCTTCATCCAGAAGATCACA
>Ga0134099_1003581_pt1 | contig 11316 bp, 13 predicted proteins | sample 10_taG_2_FD_105482 | JGI IMG/M metagenome (GOLD analysis project Ga0134099, IMG submission 105482) | Switchgrass degrading microbial communities from high solid loading bioreactors in New Hampshire, USA - 10_41_5_180_A2 metaG | ecosystem: Engineered > Bioreactor > Semi-continuous > Anaerobic >...
ATGGGTGAAGCCATCAGCGCGGTCTGGAAGGCGATTGACGAGTTCAACCCTACTCTCTACGGCTGGCAGTGGGCGGATGAGGATGCTCCGCGATTCCAGCTTGCACCCATAGGTGAGCGAGGGTATATCGAGGCTAGACCGGTTAAGGAGATACGCCGGTAACAGGCAGGTCGCGAAGGACGCCGCCCGCCCTCCTTTACCTGGCTGTATCGCCGTTCATAAAGCAAAGGTAGCCGCGGCCAACAATGGGGGAATTGACGGGGTTCCCGTAGATTATCCGCAGTAGGTGCCCCAAAGTTCCTCCATGGGCCACGACGCATACGCTATCGGCAAGGTGCTTATCCAGTAGTTCGCAGTAAGAGCTCAGTGAGCGCGCATAGTGATCGATGGTTGATTCTCCTTCAGGAATCGGCTCGTAGGTCCTATACCCGCCCGGCGGCTCCGGTTGAACCCGGGCAGCTTCGACTGGAGTCAGCCCCGCAACCTTGCCCGTGTGCAGTTCCCTAAGCCGGGGATCGAGAATCACCTCCACGCCCAGTTTCCCGGCGATGATTTCCGCTACTTCGCTCGCCCGTTTGAGGGGACTCGCGAACTGGGCGTCAAAGCGATATTCCTCGAGAGCTAGCCTTTCAGCCAACAATCGAGCCTGGCCGTCCTTCTTCTGTCAACGGAGCGTCGTACCCGCCGCCTTCCACAACGCCCTCATCGTCCCCAGCCGAACGACCGTGCCTAATAAGAACCAGGTCCATCGTATCTCTCCTTTTCGGTGCGCTTTGTCATGCTTCTCAGGCTTTCGAGAGCCTGGGTGTGCCGCTTGCTCGCCGAAGCCCATTTTGTCAAGCAGGCAATTCTGGGCGATAGCGAGTTCTCCTTCTTGACGCGGCCGGTCGGACTTCGGTGGGGTGCCCACGTTGGTGTGAATTGTAAGTATAATGTGCCTACAAGAGAACCGTGAGCTACGCCCCGGAGGCAAGATGCGGTAAGTGGTTTGACCGGGGAGTGGACACGAAGGACTACAGCGTACGCATGTGGGAAAAGCTCGGGTTTCCGAGAGTTTTGGAGGAACCATTGCCGAAGAACTACAAAGGCCGGTTCCAGTACCACTACAGACTCACCAGGCAGGAGTACGGTGAGCGCCGGACGGGTTCATCCTCCATATGATGTAGGGTTCTAAGCCCGAACCGTCCCTGGACATAGGGTTATAAACCCCAATCGTCCCACGACCTAGGGCTCTGAGCCCGAACTCTCCTCCGATCTGGGGCTTTAAACCGCAACCGTCTCCCGACCTAGGGTTCTGAACCTTAGTTCTCCCTCGATCTGGGGTTCTAGACCCCAATCGTCCCTCAACGTAGGGCTCTAGACCCGAATTCTCCTCCGATGTGGGGCTTTAGACCCTAATCGTCTCCCGACCTAGGGTTTTGAACCTCAATCTCGCCCAAATCTAGGGCTTTAGACCCCAACCTCCCCTCAACTTAGGGTCCAAAACCCTATCCTCTCCCCAATTTAGGGTTTTAAACCCCATTCTTCCCGCCAATTAGGGCTCCAAGCCCTAATATCAGTTCCCGTCGTACGTAGGTGTAGTCACACACCCCGGAGTTGTACGGGTGACCGCAGAAGGAAAGGGTCGGCCTGATCATGAGGTAGAATACGCATGGCAACGCAGTTCACTCAGGAGGTACAACTATGGGGAAGTACGGAATCGCCTTAACGACATTTGAAAGCGCGGAGCAGGCAAAGCCTGTAATAGATGAGATCATCAGATGTAAATTGGCCGCGTGCGTCCAAGAGATCAACATAAGAAGCCATTACTCGTGGAAGGGCGAACTCTGCCATGAAGATGAGGTCCTAGTGCTGTTCAAGACCCGAAAGGAACTATATCCCGAACTGGAAAAGAGACTCCTAGAACTCCATTCATACGAGACGCCAGAGATCTTATTTGTAGATGTGGAAAAGGGGAGCGCCGCATACTTGGCATGGATAGATGAACAGACAGGTAGGCAATAACCCCGCAAGCGCGGAAATCGCAGTCCTCTACATACAAGGGTTAATCAAACACGCCGCACTCAAGGCAGGTAGTCAAAAACGCCAAGTTCCACGTGAAGTAGCATTTCGGATAGGGTGAGGTAGGATAAGTTGGTGCCGGGGGCGGGACTCGAACCCGCACGGGCCTCACGACCCAAGGGATTTTAAGTCCCCATTGTCTACCTGTTCCAACACCCCGGCACAGCCCTATTGTATCTCATTAATCTACCCTAAATAAAGCGAACCCAGCGGATCGCCCGCTGGAGGTTTTCTGCCGATTGATCTACATGCCTATAGAACCGAGACGTCTACCAAACGAACACGCCCATAAATAATAAAGCCGAGTGTTCCGGTCCGTCCTCTTGCTTCTAGAAGTCCCTTCGAGAACCTCGCCCGCCACGTTTCGAATCAACGTTCCTCTTCAAGTCGGCCAGACGCTCGTCGCTCTCTTTCATAAACCGCTGCAGTTTGTCTTCAAAGTTTGCCCTGCTTCTCCTGAAGTCAACCGCGGTTCTGGGCCGGTAATTTGGGTTCGCCTGTTTGATGCTGAGCCCTATCTTACCCGATGCGTCCACGGACAGAATCTTGACCTGTACTCTGTCTGTCTTTTTCACGTACTCATTAATGTCTTTAACGTATGCGTCAGCGATTTCTGAGATGTGTACTAATCCGGTTTTTCCGTCCGGAAGACTCACAAACGCCCCGAAATTGGTGACTCCAGTTACAACCCCTTCAACGATCGCTCCGACTTCGAGCGCCATACCTCCGCCATTCCTCCTGGGATCTGTTTCTTTGCTAGGGCAAAGTCATTATAGGTTATGCGGATTTTGAGTGTCAAGGATACAGTAATGCCAGAAAACGGCGCATATCTCGGAAGACTTCGCATATCTATCGTCAGGACACCTTTGTCCAGAGGCATGCCGGTGCCTGGATTGGAGGAGGAGAGAACTTGGACGAGTTCGGGGCCGAAGAAAGAACACACAAAATAGAGATAGTGCAGCGAGAACAAGTCCGCTTGCAGGGAGTCATCCACGTGGAGAGTTTCGACGAGCAGCAAGTCGTGGTCGAAACTGACTTGGGAATGCTGACGCTGAGCGGCGAGGAATTTCATATAACCAGTCTCGATCTGGATAAAGGTCTGATGATTATCGAGGGGAACGTCGGGGCCTTGGAATACTCGCACCTGGACAGGGCAAGACTCCGGCAAAAAGACAAAGGGTTCCTCCAGCGCCTATTCCGGTAGCATGCGCACGCCTGTCGAGGTCCAGATCTGGAGGCTGGCGGTCCTGTTCCTGGCCGGGATCGCCGTCAGCATACTGTTCCAGGTCTACACCGCTTTTCGTGGAGTATTCCGCCCGCGGCGGTTCAGCCTCCATTTCCTTGACATCCTGTTCTCTCTGGCTATACTGGGCGCCGCGGCTGCCGTCATATTCTTGGTGAACTGGGGCGAACTGAGGCTCTACGTTCCCATTTCCCTGCTGCTTGGATTCTGGTTCAGCAACTACTTAGTTGGGGAACTCGTCTACGCCTTGGCTTACCGGAGCTTCACCCTTGCTAAGAAGGGAGGCCGGTGGACCAAGACGAAGGTCATCGTCCCTTCTCGCCGGTTCATCTCTCACGCGAGCTCCAAGGCCAAGAACTGGCTGTTTCCTCCTATCGCGGACGAGGATGAGCCTCCTGCCGGCGAATCGCCTACTGACGAATCGCCTGATGATGAATCACCTCCTGACGAACGGCCTACAGCCGGACGGCCTACTGACGAGCCGCCTGCTGACGCCTCCCCTACCGGCAGACCGCCTGCCGGTGAACCGCCGGCCGCCCCTCCTCACGGTGACCCGCCAAACCCCGGACTGCCCTCCTAAGGACAGCCTTCCAAAGGCGCTTGCCTACGTACTTCACCGGTTACCCGTAGGACCTTGGGCCGCCCGGCCTACGATCTTTTGGAAAATCCTCAGAAAATCGCTTTCCGCTATAGAAGGAATTCCCTGATCCTTGTAGAATAGGCTTGTACTAATTCTGTCCTAAATCTGTCCACAGTTTGTGCATAATCTGTGGATAACCGGAGGATAACCTGTGCAAATCGAAATCCGAGGCGCTGAACGACTGAGCTTCCGTGAGCGGCAAGTAGTCGTTCTAAAGGAAACCGGCTATTCGGCGCAAGATATCGCCGCACGGCTGAACATCAGCCAGAGTTCGGTCGCGACCTTGTATAACCGGGCGAAAAGCAAGGGCTATCAGGTAGTCATAGTAATCTCCGGGGATCCGCTTAACCTATACGGCAATAACGAGCCCGACGAACTCGAGGAGGAGGATCTTAAATGAACGTAAGAGAGCCTAAGAAACGGAGGCCTGTGGTGCCTGTTTTAGGGGTTGTTGTCCTCTTCCTTGCGGTAGCGGTTTCGTTCGTCTTGCGACAAGCGGAAGTGAACGCCGCTAGCAGGAAACTGGCTGCCCTGAAAGCGGAAATAGAGAGGTACCAGGCCCTCAACGTCGCTCTGGAACAGCAAATAGAACTCTTGAAGACCGACGAGCACATAGAGCGAATCGCCAGAGACAAGCTGGGTTTGGTCAAGGCGGGAGAAGTACAATACATGTTCGTAAATGACAAGAACCGGTGAACTTGTAGGATATCCTGGTCCGGAGCGGGTATCTACCCCCGATCCGGCATGAGCGAGAACACCTCACCAAGCATCTTAAAAGGGGCTCCCGGATTACCCGGGGGCCCCTTCTGTCGTTCTACTGACGCGGATGGCGCCGGACTACGATTCTGCCTCCAAACCGGCCGGCGCTCCAGAGATAATCTCGTACATCTCACCGGCGGTCTTCTTGTCGGCGGTCTCCATCACTTTAGTAACCCTGCACTCGATTCTCCGGGGGCCGATTGTCAACTCCAAGACATCTCCGACTTCCACCGGGGTCGATGACTTGGCGGTACGGCCGTTCCTCTTCACGTGACCGCCATCGCAAAGTTCTTGAGCCAACGTCCGCCTCTTGACCAGGCGACTCACCTTCAGGAATTTGTCTAGCCGCACCTGTCTCACGCCTCTCCCATATGTAACGCCGAGTGCCTCCAAAGGGCCGCAAGGACCGCCTCGACACTCAAGAAGATATCTATTTCTCCACGTCGCCGCCTACAGAACCTTTCAGACCACGACCCGGCCTGAAAACGGGAACCCTGGCCGCGGGGATCTGAATAGCTTCGCCGGTTCTGGGATTTCTGCCTTCCCTGGCCGGTCTTTCGCGGGATAGGAAAGTGCCGAAGCCAAGAATGGCCACGGGTTCGCCCTTCGCGAGGGTGTCCTGTACCACATCAATAAGAGTGTTAACGATCTTCTCCGTGTCCTTCTTAGTCATACCTGCCTGTTCGGCGACCTTGGCGATGAGTTCCGTCTTGTTCAACTTGCTGCCTCCTTCATTGCTCCTGTCTCGTCTTCGTTAGTTATAATCTCCGCTAAGAGACCCTGAGTTCTAGGCTTTATCAGGATTCTCGCGCTCTTTAGCTTTTTCCCACAATGCGTCAAGATACTCCAGATCGACGTCTCCGGCCGTCAAGTTCCGTTTGCTTAGTTCCTCTTCTACCTGCCGGTATCGTCGAGAGAATTTCTCGACGCATCCCAATAGAGCCGACTCAGCGTCTACCTTCAGGTGCCGTGCCAGATTCACGCACGCGTATAGAAGATCGCCCACCTCCCCGGCAATTTCCGCGGGCGAGCCTTTCTTCCTGGCTTCAAAGACCTCGGCCAGTTCCTCTTTGACCTTGTCAAAGACAGGCTCCACCGAGTCCCAGTCAAACCCGACTCCCGCCGCGAGCGTTTGCTGCCGTTGCGCCCGCATGAGGGCGGGAAGCCCCTTCTGGACCTCGTCCATTAAGGAGTGACCCTTCTTGTACCTCCCCGGTTCAGCCCTCTTGATTTCATCCCAGCGCTCTCTGACCGCTTCCGGCGTGTCCAGCTTCTCGTCGCCGAACACGTGCGGATGACGCCTGATCAACTTCTTTGTGATCCCGGACAGGACTTCCGAAACCGAGAAGTCCCCTCTCTCGGAGGCTATCTGGCAATAAAGCCCGATTTCTAAGAGCAAGTCTCCCAATTCCTCTTTGAGTTTATCCGCGTCCTCCTCCAAAGCCGCGGCTACGAGTTCGTGAGACTCTTCCAACACGAACTTCGTCAGGGAGCGATATGTCTGCTCCTTGTCCCACGGGCAGCCGTTTTCGCCCCGAAGCTTGGCCACAACCGAGAGGAACTCAGTCCAGGCAGCGCTGGCCGCGTCATCTCCGTTCACAAAACCGCACCTCCATCAAGAAGAAACCGGGAAGTCTTCTTTGCCGGCGCTATTTCTCCGGCTTTCCGAAGAAGCGGCCTAAGAGCGGGAAGGCCGCCAGGTCTTCCGATCTGACTATCCCGAGCAAGAGAGCGAACACCCCGTATACTACGGCACCCACGCCGACGGCCGCAAGCGTCGCGACCTTCCAGGACACAAGTACCGACAGGCGCGAATAGGCGAGCACCGCCGCCACAGCCATCGCTCCTCCCGCGAGCGGCAGCTTCAGCAGGTCTCGCCAGTTCAGGACCGGCCCCGTATCTCGCATGACGGCCCGGAGGTTTAAGAGTCCGGCGATGCCGAAGTGGACAGATGTCGCTATCCCGGCTCCCAGTATACCGAGGGAGGGCGTGCCTACCAACACGTATGTGACCACGGCCTTAATCCCTACGGCCCACGCCAGGTTTACCAACGGCGCCCTGAGCCTGCCGAGCCCGTGGAGAACTCCCGCTGTAACTTGCTGGAGCGCCAAGAACACCACGGCGGGAGTCAGGGTGCGCAAAATCGGAGCTACTTCCGGCTGAGAGTAAAGCAAAGTGGGAATAGGCTCCGCCAGTACATAAAGCCCAATAGCCGCCGGCACCGCCAGAGCCAGCGTGAGCGACAATGCCTTCATGACCCTCCTCCGCACCGCGTCCCTGTCTCCTAGGGCCATAGCGGCGCTTATAGAGGGAACCAGGGCCATTTGCAAAGCGGAGGTAAACAGAGTGGGCAAGTTGAGCAACGGGAACGCCCCCGCTGCCAGGCGCCCGAACTGCCTGGTCGCCTCCTGGGTCTCAAGCCCAATGGACTGCAGCCGTCCCGGCACGATGGCCAAATCAACAATCTCAGTTATCCCGAAGATAGCGGAGGCCAAGGATATGGGGGCCGCGATGGTGATGATCCTCTTGGTTGTGTCGGACCAGAAATCGGAAGCTTCAACCCTTCTTCTCTCGTTAAGCCAAGGTCTAGGTCCGCGGAAGTAAGCGGCAAGCGCCCACATCGCGGCGACAAAAGCGCCGACAGACGCCCCCAGAGTCGCCCCGGCCGCCGCCACTTCCAGCCCCCTGGGCAGGAGCATGTTGGCCAAGAAAAGCATGGTCACCAGCCTGCCCACTTGTTCTACGACTTGGGTCAGCGCGGGGACTTCCATCTTCTCGATACCCTGGAACCACCCTCGAAAAGCCGATAGGACCGCCACTGTGAACAGCGCGGGCGATAACGCCCTGATCGAGATGGCCGCCCGCGGGTCGTGGGCCATGTTGTCCGCTATCCAGCCGGCGGAGAAATACAGGATTAGAGTAGAGGCCAGACCGAGGACCGCCATTAGGGCCAAAGCCACTCTGAAGGCATCGGCCGCTTGAACCCTCTTCCCGAGAGCCCATCTCTCAGCGACCACCTTGGATATGGCTACGTTCAAACCCGAGGAGGAAACGGTGAGAAGGATGGTATAGATGGGATAAGCCATCTGATAGAGGCCCATCCCTTCGTCCCCGAGTATCGAGTAGAGGGGAATTCTGTTCAGAGCTCCGATTAGCTTTACCAGGATCCCGGCGCCCGTCAGGACGAAAGCGCCTTTCAAGAATGTGGAGTCGTCTCTCTTCGTCATTTAGGACCCTTCCCCGGATTCCTCGCTGGTGTTAAGAAAACCATGAATGAAGGTGGCTTGAATAAGCCACCTTCCCTTTCCAAATCATGCCTCATCACTGAGATACCGCATGTTAAAGGTACTATTCTTCCATCTGCTTGGCAAGGAATCCGGCTGCCGTTTCAGCGAGTTTGAGTTCCAGTTCGCCCACTACCTGCCCGGGTTCTCTGGTACATATGATTACGGCGCCTATCGGGTCTCCTTCGGCTATGATAGGAGCGATTACTTCCGATGTGAACTTGCATCCGGTCTCATCGTCGGTAATGCACTCTTTGCAATAGCGGTCTTCCCCCGGGCGGGTGATGAGGACCGGCTTCCTATCCTCCATGATCCGCTCCACGGCCGAAGATATCCGCTTGTTCAGGAACTCTTTCTTAGGAGCCCCGGATACCGCGATGATTCCGTCCCTATCAGCGATCATGGCGATGTGCCCAGTTGCTTCTGCTAGTGAGTCGGCGTACTCTTTAGCGAAGTCCCCTAACTCACCAATGGGTGAGTATTTCTTGAGGATAACTTCACCGTCACGGTCCACGAAGATCTCAAGGGGGTCTCCCTCCCGGATCCTCAGAGTTCGCCTGATCTCCTTGGGGATTACGACGCGCCCGAGATCATCGATGCGCCGGACAATGCCTGTTGCTTTCACGTGTCCACCACCCCCTTTTGACTCCTAAAGCCCCGTTTCTTTTGCTAGTATATAGGCGTTTTGGAATCGTTATTCACCGCCGGTTAGGCGTTTAACAAGGGACAAGGCGGTGTCCAGGGCATCTCCGTCTTGCTTGGTAAGGGCGAGCTTTAGGAGATTCAGGCGGCGGTCGACCTCCAAACCTGGGAAGTCTTTCTGAAGCGAGGGCAAGCGCTCTCCGGGGAACAAGTGAGGCACTTCAACTTTAAAACTTAGGTGAGCCCTGCCGAAGGTCAGGTCTTCGCGAACCAGAGTGACTTGAGTGATTCCAAGCTGGCCTGACAAGAGGCGCAAGTGGGCAACTTTAAGCAGGTTCCGGACAGGCTGCGGAAGGGGCCCGTACCTATCCCGCAACAATTCTTCGGTCTCAACTAGCATCTCGGCATCGGAAGCCCCCGCTATCCTCTTGTAAAGGGCATAGCGCTCCTTGGGGCTTTCCACATAAGACTCGGGCAGGTAAGCATCGCTCGGAAGGTCAACCGTGGCAAGGATGCGTTCCACCTTTTCTTCCTTCTGGCCCTTGAGCGACCTCACGGCTTTCTCCAGCAAGCTGACGTACATCTCATAACCTACCAGCGTCATAAAGCCGTGCTGCTCTCCGCCAAGCAGGTTTCCGGCTCCCCGTATCTCCATGTCCCGCATAGCCAGCTTGAAACCTGACCCCATCGTGGTGAAATCCCTGAGGGCGTTTAGCCTCTCCTCCGCCACGTAGGTCATGTTCTTGTCATGCCTGTAGGTAAAGTAGGCGTACGCGATGCGGTTGGAACGTCCCACTCGCCCACGAAGCTGGTAAAGCTGGGCCAGCCCGAGCCTGTCAGCATCCTCAACAATGAGCGTATTGACGTTGGGAAGGTCCAGTCCGGATTCGATGATCGTCGTGGATATCAGCACGTCATACCTGCCCTGCAAAAAGTCCTGCATGGTACGGGAAAGCTCGTGCTCTCTCATCTTGCCGTGGGCCACGGTGATGCGGGCTTCGGGGACCAACGCCTGCAGGCGCTGGTAGACCCTGGCGATGGAATACACTCTGTTGTAAACGTAAAACACCTGGCCGCCACGGCGAATCTCCCTCCTGATGGCCTGAGCTATGAGGGACGGGTTGGCGGCGACCACGTAAGTCTCAACCGGAAACCTTCCTTCAGGCGGAGTCTCTATGACGCTGATGTCCCTGAGCCCCGACAAAGCCATGTTCAAAGTGCGCGGGATGGGAGTCGCGGTCATGGTTAGGACATCGCACGTCTCGCTGATCTCTTTGATACGCTCTTTCTGCGCCACGCCAAACCGGTGCTCTTCGTCAATGATAAGGAGTCCTACGTCCTTGAACTTCACGTCCTTGCTCAAGAGACGGTGAGTACCGATGATGATATCTACCGCCCCGGCCTCGAGGTCTCTGACTATCCTCTTCTGCTCCGCCTGGGAACGGAAACGGCTTAAGCACTGGATCGTGACCGGGTAGTCTGAGAACCGGCGAGTAAAAGTGGCATAGTGCTGCTCAGCAAGTATGGTTGTGGGGACCAGGACGACGACTTGTTTTCCGTCCATGACTGCCTTAAAGGCACACCTCATGGCTACCTCTGTTTTCCCGTACCCAACGTCGCCGCAAAGGAGCCTATCCATGGGCACCGTAGACTCCATGTCAGCCTTGATCTCCATAGTGGCGCGGGCTTGGTCTTCGGTGTCCTCATACTCAAAAGCGTCCTCAAACTGGCGCTGCCAAGGGGTGTCAGGCGAAAACGCGAACCCCCGTCTGGACTTGCGCTTTGCCTCTAGGACCAGGAGTTTGCGAGCCAAGTCCTCGACGGAGCTTTTGACCCGCGCTTTAATCCGTTGCCAGTCTCCTGTGCCAAGCTTTTGAAGGGTCGGAGGCCTGCCTTCAGGGCCAACATACCGTTCGACCATATCTACCTGGTCTATGGGAACGTAGAGGGCGTCTGTGCCGGCGTACCGGAGGTGGAGGTAGTCGCGGGTTACTCCGTTCACCGTCATGGTCTTCAATCCCATAAACTGCCCGACGCCGTGTGTCGCGTGGACCACGTAGTCCCCAGGTGAAAGCTCCCGCCAGTCCAAGGTGGGCCGGGACTTCTTGACTCGCTTCTGGCGAACCACGGTCCGTCCATAGATCTCTGTTTCCGTAAAAACGGCGAGGTTCAGCGATTCGCAGTTAAAGCCGTTTTCGCCGCTGCCCAAGGAGAGCGTAACCATGCCTTCTTGGGGATGCTCCACAATAGAATCCAAAGCGAGAGCCCAAATCTCTTGGCGCTCCAACCATTTGGCCAAGAGACCTTGGCGGTCTTTGTTCCCCGCGAGGACTACTACGCGCTTTCTTTGGAACAAGAGGTCTTTGAGTTCTGTCGCCAGATCCGCCCAACGGCCGCTAAAACCCACTTGAGTCGTTGTGTCCGACTCGACCATGTCGCCAAGCCCAACGGCGATATCCATTCGCGGTATCAGGCTCAGCAAGAGATGGCTCTTGCGCAAAATGCCGGTTACGTGTCCCGAGGGGAAGTATACTGCCGCTTCTTCCCTTCCCATGGTTCCCGCCACCATGCGGGCCGAAGCGATTTCAGCTCCAATCTTCTCAAACTCTACTACCGCGTCCCTGCAGCGTTCAAAGCTGTCTACTATCAGAAGACCGTCTTTCCCGATGTAGTCCAGAATCGTGCCG
>Ga0134099_1003582_pt1 | contig 11314 bp, 11 predicted proteins | sample 10_taG_2_FD_105482 | JGI IMG/M metagenome (GOLD analysis project Ga0134099, IMG submission 105482) | Switchgrass degrading microbial communities from high solid loading bioreactors in New Hampshire, USA - 10_41_5_180_A2 metaG | ecosystem: Engineered > Bioreactor > Semi-continuous > Anaerobic >...
CATGCAGGGATAGGCACTTCCTTTCGACCAGAATTTTGTGTGGTAACTCAATTCTAATCGATGTGCCTTGTTCCTGCACTATTTTTTTCTCCGCGCTGTCCAATATGTATTGTAGTCCTACAAATTTTTTATGGAATTTCCGTTTACTTTATTGCATTATCATATGGAAGTATGGTAAAATTGGTATCATTTTTTATTTATTTTCCTGTGGTATAAGAACATAATGGAGGTTAAAAATGGATAACGCGAGTTTGCAGATAATGATTGCAATGATTATCTATATAGCGGTTGTCATCGGTATAGGATTGTACTTTGCAAAGCGCGCCAATGAAAGCAGTGATAATTATTTGATTGGCGGCAGAAAAATGGGGCCCTGGGTCGTCGCCATGGGCGCGGAGGCCTCGGACATGAGCGGCTGGCTGTTGATGGGTTTGCCGGGCCTCGCATACTTTGTGGGCTTAAGCGACGCAATTTGGACGGCTATCGGACTGGCTATCGGCACCTACCTGAACTGGCTGCTTGTCGCCAAACGTATCCGCGTGTACTCCCATCTGGCAGGCGATGCGATCACGATACCGGATTTCCTGAGCAACAGGTTTAAGGAAAAAAGCAAAATCATTATGACAATCTCGGCCCTGTTTATCCTTGTGTTCTTTACAGTGTACGCTTCCAGCTGCTTTGTGACCTTCGGCAAGCTTTTCAGCGCGCTGTTCAACGTTAAATATATGACCATGATGATTGCAGGAGCTCTGTTTGTCGTCGCCTATACCTTTATCGGAGGGTTCCTGGCGGAATCGGCTTCCGACTTTATGCAGGGGCTTATCATGATATTCGCGTTGGCTGCGGTGCTTATTGTCGGAACGGTCAATGCCGGCGGTATTTCCTCAGTAGTTGAGAATGCCAAATCTATTCCCGGCTTTTTTGAATTCTTCGGAATTGCATCTCCGCAGCTGGTTGACGGGGTTCAGCAGGTCTCCGCGGGCGGGCAGCCCCTGTTCGACGCCCCCGGAAAATATGGGTTCCTTGCCATCATTTCAACTCTGTCCTGGGGTCTTGGCTACTTCGGTATGCCGCAGGTATTGCTGAAGTTTATGTCCATTAAAAAAGCCACCGATCTCAAGCTTTCAAGAAGAGTGGCTGTCGTCTGGGTTGTCATTTCGCTGACGGCGGCGGTCGCCATCGGCATAATCGGACGGGTTCTTTTCCCGGCGCAATTGCTTACATCAAGCGCATCCGAGAACATTTTCATAGTTATGTCAACCAACTTCTTCATTCCGTTTTTTGCCGGGATTGTTATGGCTGGAATTCTCGCGGCAACCATCAGTTCTGCCGACTCGTACCTGCTGATCGCCGCATCCGCCCTTTCCAAAAACATATATCAGGGCATTATAAAGAAAGGAGCCTCCGATAAAACAGTCCTGTGGATATCGCGGATTACACTGGTCGTTATTGCCATAATCGCCGCTATCATCGCCTTGAACGAGAACAGCGTCATTTTTATAGTCGTATCCTTTGCGTGGGCGGGATTCGGCGCAACCTTCGGACCGGCCGTCCTGTTCTCACTGTACTGGAAACGCATCACCCGTTCCGGAGCCATTGCGGGCATGGTTGCAGGCGGATGTACGGTCTTCATCTGGAAACTTCTGATCAGGCCTCTTGGCGGAGCCTTTGGCATCTACGAGCTTCTTCCGGCGTTTATTGTCTCCTGTCTGGCAATTGTCATCGTTTCATTGATTTCCAGGAAAGAATCTCAGGAAGTCCTCGACGAGTTTGATAAGGTCAAGATTTATCTGAAACAGTAAAGATCGGAAGAAAATCAAATACATAACGGAGCGTATCGAGTATCAGCTTTACTTAACTGAACAACACCAGGAGCATGTTGAATGTATAGAAAAAGACGGGTAATCTGTGTTGATGCACAGACAGCCCGTCTTTATTATCATTTGAATAGATGAAGAAGAGTTTTAAGATAGATCAGAATGTTAGAATAAACTAGAACTTCTTGTAGAGCTCTTTTTTAGCTCCGCAGACCGGGCATTTATCCGGCGCTTCATCCAGAACGGTATGACCGCAGATCGGGCAGATATATACCGCTTTCAGATCGATATCCTTGTTTTCCTTTGCGGCATCCTGTGCCTTCATAAACAGATCTACATGGATCTTTTCCGCCTCAAGAGCAAAATGGAAAGATCTTTGAGCTCCCTTCTCGTTCTGGAACTCCGCGGCGTTAAGGTACACCGGGTACATTTGCTCAACCTCATGAAGCTCTCCGTTGATGGCACCCTGCAGGTTTTCCACGGTGTTTCCTACGCCGAAAACCGCACCAGCTGTGACCGCAAAGTCTGTGGTTGGACCGCCGATCTCGCGAAAATGGTTGTTTGCGTGCACCCGTTCCGCGTATGAAATCCCCTCAAACAGTCTTGCGATATTCGGATATCCCTCTTTGCCGGCGATTTCACCCCACTGGATATACCTCATGTGCGCCAGGCTTTCTCCGCCATAGGCACTGTGAAGAAAATCATTGGTCATTGCGTTCTTTACTGACATAACCATCACTCCTGTTTGCTATATTAACCGGAAATAAGCAAATAATTGCCTTCGTTCAATATAGTAATCATTGCTTTTTTTAGTTCATATTACTTGTGCTCTACTGTCTATAGTATTTAAGTATTTCTTGATATCATTCATTCACGCTAAGGGTGCCGGCTAGCGAACGGTTATTCTGTTGGAAACCACCGCATTGACGGTTGTTTAGCTGGTTAATCCAAGCAAAGGCTGACAATTATGGCCGGCAAAGGGACGGTCCTCCTGTTGGGTTTAACCCCAACCGAAGAACCGTCCCTTTATTAAGTAACTGTGTTGGTTGCACTCTAACCCAACCGAAGAACCGTCCCCAGTGGCTTTTATTTAACACTGTACAGAATTTCGCCGTATGACGGGTACGGCCATACAGACGAATCCGTCAGCGTCTCAAGCTCGTCGACCAGGATGCGCAGTTCGGTCATTGTCTGGAAAATCGTATTCCTGCAGTATTTGGCATGCTCGGTTACATTATCGGAATTATTCTGCTCAATCAAGGCCTTTTCCAGGTTCTTAACCTTTATGTATGCCGAAGACATAAGCTCCGAAATGGTTTTAAGCGTCTCTTCTTCATAGGAGGTGTCGATGGACTTGGAAACCTCCCTTTTCGCGAGAATCGTGTCCGAAAGCGTGCACGTATAACGGCTTACCGCCGGAAGAATGCTCTTTTGAACCATATCGATCATTGTAAGGGCTTCGATATTGATCAGCTTGCAGTAGTTTTCCGACAATACTTCATACCGCGATTTCAACTCCGCAAGGCTGAAAACGTTGTGTGTGGTAAAGAGCTTTATATTCTTCTCATGCAGCAGGTAGGGCAGGCAATCCGGAGTAGTCTTCAGATTCAGCAGCCCGCGCTTTTCGGCCTCGACGACCCAGGCCTGGTCATAGCCATTACCGTTAAAGATAATCCTCTTATGTTCGGATATTGTCCTCTTAATCAGGTTGTGCAGCGTCGATTCGAAGTTTTCCGCATTTTCCAGCTCGTCGGCGAATTTGCGGAGTTCTTCGGCCACCGCTGTGTTAAGCACGGTGTTTACATCCGAGATAGAAGCGGACGATCCGAGCATTCTGAACTCGAACTTATTGCCGGTAAATGCAAACGGAGAAGTCCTGTTGCGGTCCGTGATATCCTTCGGGAAGCGCGGAAGCGTGTGAACACCGACCTTCAGCAGCTCTTTCTCCTTTGCGCTGTATGCGGTTCCGTTTTCTATCGCTTCCAGTATTTCGGTGAGTTCGGTCCCAAGGAAAACCGAAACTATTGCGGGCGGTGCTTCGTTCGCTCCGAGACGGTGGTCATTTCCGGCCGAGGCCACCGAAATGCGGAGCAGATCCTGATATTCGTCCACCGCTTTGATAACCGCGCAGAGGAACAACAGGAACTGAGCATTCTCGTACGGTGTTTCTCCCGGTTCGAGAAGATTTACTCCCTTATCCGTTGAAATCGACCAGTTGTTATGTTTGCCGCTTCCGTTGATTCCGGCAAAGGGTTTTTCATGCAGCAGGCAGACCATTCCGTGTTTCTTGGCCGTCTTCTGCATCATTTCCATCATCAGCTGGTTATGGTCCGCCGCGATGTTTGTCGTTTCAAATATCGGCGCGAGCTCATGCTGTGCCGGCGCGACCTCGTTATGCTCCGTCTTTGCATATATGCCGAGTTTCCAGAGCTCCTCGTTCAAATCCTTCATAAAAGCGGCGACACGGGACTTGATTGCGCCGAAGTAATGGTCTTCAAGCTCCTGACCCTTGGGGACTTTCGCTCCGAAAAGCGTTCTTCCCGTATAGATAAGGTCGGGTCTCCGATCAAACATCTCCTTGTCGATCAGAAAATATTCCTGTTCGGGACCGACAGTGGTATGGACCCTTGTGTTGCCGTTATGGCCGAAGAGTTTCAGCACCCGAATCGCCTGACGGCTGATTGCCTCCATGGAACGGAGCAGAGGGGTCTTTTTGTCCAGAGCCTCGCCTCCATAAGAGCAAAAAGCGGTGGGAATACAGAGAATTCCGTCCTTGATGAATGCGTAGGAGGTTGGGTCCCAAGCGGTATAGCCTCTCGCTTCAAAGGTCGCACGAAGTCCTCCGGAAGGGAACGACGAGGCGTCAGGCTCTCCCTGTATGAGCTCTTTGCCGGAAAACTCCATAATCACCTTTCCGTCCGAGGTCGGGGAAATAAAGCTGTCGTGCTTTTCCGCTGTTATGCCGGTCATCGGCTGGAACCAATGCGTGAAGTGCGTGGCGCCTTTCTCTATCGCCCATTCCTTCATTGCGGCGGCGACAACGTTCGCAATGCCGGGGTCCAGATGACGACCGTTTTTAGTCGTTTCCATAAGGGCTTTGTAGGTTTCCTTCGGTAGTCTCTCTCTCATTACGCTGTCGGAAAAAACGTTTGTGCCGAAAATCTCTGTTACTTTGCTCATATCATTACCTCATTTCCATGAAATTATTGGGAAAATAAAAAACGGCAAAGGCTCCCGGGAACAGCCCGGCGACACCTTTGCCGTCGTACGTGATAATATGTTGTTATATACCAAAAACAAGAACGGCAATGAAGATGCAGAATCAATCTGCGACATCATTGCCGTTTCTACCTTAGTATTTTACGCACACATTTCGCTGTTGTCAATATATTTTTTTACAAATTCTCGTATGCTCTTTTGCTAATTTTAATACATACTCCACGTGTTGGTTCTGCAAGAAACCGGTCCAGACCTGTCGGGCTTAGTCGAGCGCAATCGCCGTTTCAAGCGCAATTTCAATCATCTGTCCGAACGATGTTTGACGTTCCTCTGCCGTGGTAGCCTCTCCCGTTATAACATGGTCGGAGATAGTGCATATCGCAAGAGCATTCTTGTTTGCCCGCGCGGCGTTCATATAGAGCCCGGCGGCTTCCATTTCAACCGCAAGGCATCCGAGTTTTATCCATTTCTCCGTATCGGACGGGTCATCCGCGTAAAATGTATCCGAGGACAGCAAATTCCCGACATGGTACGTGGCTCCCGCCGCTTCGCACGCTTTTATCGCGGTGCTTAACAGCTTGTAGCTCGCAATAGGCGCGAAAGTCCCCGGCAGCTTAAACTGCGCCACGTAATTTGAGTTCGTGCAGGCGCCCATTCCCAAGACGATATCGCGGACGCGGATGTGCTTCTGATATGCTCCCGCAGAACCTATCCTGATAATGTTGTCCACACCAAAAATGTTAAAAAGCTCGTAGCTATATATACCAATTGACGGAATACCCATGCCGCTGGCCATTACCGAAACCCGCACTCCTTTATATGTTCCGGTATAGCCTTGCACTCCTCTGACATTGTTTACAAGAGCCGGATTCTCCAAGTAATTTTCCGCGACAAACTTCGAGCGAAGCGGGTCTCCGGGCATTAAAACGGTTTTTGCAAAGTCCTCCGGCCTCGCGTTAATATGCGGAGTGGGATACATCGTATCAGACATTTCATAATCCCCTTTCATTAACTTCATTTATGCATATTTCTGTTTATAAAGTGCCTGGTTAATAATAAACCTATCAAATAACGTTAGTGAATTACGGGCCTGCGCTAAATATCATAACATATGGAAAGTTACCTTTATCTATATTCTAATATACTATCCAATCGGTTAATTATCAATTATAACATTATTTCCTCCGCGAAGGCCTCGAGCCCCTTGAAATGGAGAATGTAGGAACAGGCAGGCATGATACGCTCCTGAATTTCGAGATTCATGATGATAAAATAACTAAAGAGAATTTCCTGATCCTCTTCAAGTTCTCCATAGTGGCAGGCAGTACTCCTTATATGAAGACCATCTTTATGTTTGACAGTTACAATCTGTTCCCCGTTATTCGCGCATTCTTGAGGATGCGCCTCCCTTTACCGACACCCCATATAATGACTGGGTAATCGGCAGTACGTTGGACGATGTTTTTATGACTGGCGACGGTGACGACGTAGCCTACGGCGGCCCCGGTGATGATGAGATCTATGGCGGCAGCGGCTACGATGAGGCTTATTATACCGGTAAGAGGGCGGATTATAACGTCGTGACGGAAAAAGGAGTCACCACTGTAACTGCACTGAAAAGTAACGAGGGCACCGACGTCCTCATTGGGTTCGAGGGGCTGATTTTCTCAGACTCTACCGAGAAAATCCCTGCTTATGATATTAGCTTCAGCGATGTCCCCGAATCGGCATGGTATTACAAGGCGGTCAGCTACATAACCGCCAGGGGCATATCCGCCGGGCCTGCAAGCGACTATTTCCGGCCAAATGACAAGCTGACGCGCGGCGATTTCCTCGTCATGCTGATGAAGGCGTATGGCATCGAACCCGATGAAAATCCGACGGACAACTTCGCGGATGCCGGCAATACATACTACACCGGCTATCTTGCGGCCGCAAAAAGGCTTGGCCTGTCGAACGGTGTTGGTAACAACATGTATGCTCCTGAAGATCAAATTACCCGTCAGCAACTGTTTACGTTGGTTTACAGGATATTGGGAATAATCGAAAAACTGCCGCAGGGCAATTCGGGCAAGACGCTGGCCGATTTCACCGACTCAGGGCAAATCGATACATATGCCCTGGATGCAATGAAACTGCTGGTCGAAACCGGAACGATATCCGGCAGCGGCGGCAAGCTCAACCCAAGAGGCACGACCACCCGCGCCGAAATAGCCCAGGTCCTCTACAACCTGCTGTCAAATCAGAAATAAAATCGTTTAGGAGGCTACTCATTATTTGAGTGGCCTCCTTATGTTATTTCAATCCACGCTCCCCGTGTGGGGAGCGACATGACTAAATGCATAATGCATAAGGAGTGTAATATATTTCAATCCACGCTCCCCGTGTGGGGAGCGACAAGCTTCAACACTCCATATGCCTTGGCTGTTCATATTTCAATCCACGCTCCCCGTGTGGGGAGCGACCGATCTTGTATTATCTCTTTTTTACCCTTGCTCACATTTCAATCCACGCTCCCCGTGTGGGGAGCGACGTGATGCGGTCGGTGGTGACGATGTTGCTGACCGATTTCAATCCACGCTCACCGTGTGGGGAGCGACGATTTTATAAGGGTTTGGGGATTATAGAGTGTTATTTCAATCCACGCTCCCCGTGTGGGGAGCGACGCCAGCCTTCGCAGGCCGCGCTCCACCGTCTTCCATTTCAATCCACGCTCCCCGTGTGGGGAGCGACCAGAGGAGCGGAGTGCCCGGAGTCGCAGACCCCAATTTCAATCCACGCTCCCCGTGTGGGGAGCGACGGGTGTTCTAACTCATCAACAAGTTTCTGGTATTGCTATTTCAATCCACGCTCCCCGTGTGGGGAGCGACTATCTCGCCATATTCGATTTTGTCCCAGTATTCCTATTTCAATCCACGCTCCCCGTGTGGGGAGCGACTTTTTCCGGCCCCGGCGGCCAGCTCGTAGACATTGATTTCAATCCACGCTCCCCGTGTGGGGAGCGACTCTGTATCGTGATGGCAATTTCATCATCCAAAGCCAAATTTCAATCCACGCTCCCCGTGTGGGGAGCGACTTTTCCTTCTCGTATATTTGCGGCACATAAATCAGATTTCAATCCACGCTCCCCGTGTGGGGAGCGACCATGGCGGCAGCGTGGCGGGCGTTTCCACACTGTCATTTCAATCCACGCTCCCCGTGTGGGGAGCGACCGGCAACGGATAATCGTGGCGGTGTTGCCACGAATTTCAATCCACGCTCCCCGTGTGGGGAGCGACCCAAATCGGACTGTAAACGATAGACGTAGACATAAATTTCAATCCACGCTCCCCGTGTGGGGAGCGACTTTGATTGTCTGATCTCCAGAGAGATATTGTCCAATTTCAATCCACGCTCCCCGTGTGGGGAGCGACCGGCATGGCTTCCTTTTCCTATTCGGCAAGCGTAAATTTCAATCCACGCTCCCCGTGTGGGGAGCGACCGAGAACTGTCTTGGTGTTCAGGAGATCATTAGCGATTTCAATCCACGCTCCCCGTGTGGGGAGCGACTCACCGCGGGAGGTCCGGAAGTTAAAGAACTCTATATTTCAATCCACGCTCCCCGTGTGGGGAGCGACGCTTTATCGTCGGCCATAAGACCGCTAACAGGGTATTTCAATCCACGCTCCCCGTGTGGGGAGCGACGTTATAAGTGACTATGATCTTATCGTCGTACACATATTTCAATCCACGCTCCCCGTGTGGGGAGCGACTTTCCGTTTATGGCGACGCTCTACACCCTCCCAGATTTCAATCCACGCTCCCCGTGTGGGGAGCGACACTGTGGGCAATTCCTGGCCGGCTATGATACCAGATTTCAATCCACGCTCCCCGTGTGGGGAGCGACTCTGGTCTGCTTTTTCGTCCCCGTAATCATAATATTTCAATCCACGCTCCCCGTGTGGGGAGCGACCATTTATAACTGCTTTTTAGTGACATTACAGCGTCATTTCAATCCACGCTCCCCGTGTGGGGAGCGACTGTCAAACTGTCTGGCGGCTATGCTGGTCAAAGCCGATTTCAATCCACGCTCCCCGTGTGGGGAGCGACGGCCAGAAGCGGCGCGTTTTCCATAATGGACCTATTTCAATCCACGCTCCCCGTGTGGGGAGCGACGTTACCCTGCTGGATAACAATATCGGCGCTTTCATTTCAATCCACGCTCCCCGTGTGGGGAGCGACTCTTTTCCTGGCTTGTTTCGATAACCCCAACAAAATTTCAATCCACGCTCCCCGTGTGGGGAGCGACCTGGCCTTTACCATCTTTGGCGTCGCAAAAAAATCTTGATTTCAATCCACGCTCCCCGTGTGGGGAGCGACGGCGACATTGATCCCGGCGTCGATGAAATGGTAATTTCAATCCACGCTCCCCGTGTGGGGAGCGACGATGTTTATGATTTGGTCTGCGCAAACCTGCTGATTTCAATCCACGCTCCCCGTGTGGGGAGCGACTAAGTATAAGCGGGGACGGCGCTGACATACAATGAATTTCAATCCACGCTCCCCGTGTGGGGAGCGACCGACAATTTCCCAATATTCCCGGCACACGCTCGGATTTCAATCCACGCTCCCCGTGTGGGGAGCGACCCGACACTGTATCACAACAATGCTGTATTTGTCATATTTCAATCCACGCTCCCCGTGTGGGGAGCGACTGTAACCAGTATCCATAAATCTTTCCTCCTTTTGTCATTTCAATCCACGCTCCCCGTGTGGGGAGCGACGGGCACTCCGTGCCCGTGCCAGGCGCATTCATCGGCATTTCAATCCACGCTCCCCGTGTGGGGAGCGACCAAATTTCCATCGGCAAAATGCACAAGAGGTGCAATTTCAATCCACGCTCCCCGTGTGGGGAGCGACTGATCTAAAAAACAAGAGTCAAGAGCAGATATTTATTTCAATCCACGCTCCCCGTGTGGGGAGCGACCATTTTGCAGCGGTTTTTATACCGTTTCCGAGTTTTATTTCAATCCACGCTCCCCGTGTGGGGAGCGACCGGGCGGCATAGTGATTATACCATGCCGCCCCACATTTCAATCCACGCTCCCCGTGTGGGGAGCGACCCAGTAATTGCCCGCAAATGACGTAAAGCCCATGAATTTCAATCCACGCTCCCCGTGTGGGGAGCGACTGTTGGATAATATTTATTTTTTGGGGATACTTCTCTATTTCAATCCACGCTCCCCGTGTGGGGAGCGACGTTTTTACCATAAAAAGAGGCTCCGGCACATATTTATTTCAATCCACGCTCCCCGTGTGGGGAGCGACAGAACGGTGCAGAACCGCGGCCGGCCACCCTAAATTTCAATCCACGCTCCCCGTGTGGGGAGCGACAGCGCCAATAATTCGCTGCGGCGCATTCCGGTATATATTTCAATCCACGCTCCCCGTGTGGGGAGCGACGCTGCCGGCTCCGAGGTTCAGCGCCGCCATGTACTATTTCAATCCACGCTCCCCGTGTGGGGAGCGACAAGCACCGACACCGGTACCAGCTCCCAAAGTTGTTATTTCAATCCACGCTCCCCGTGTGGGGAGCGACCTCCGGTGTTCTTTTTCGATTTCTCCTGCTGTCTCGATTTCAATCCACGCTCCCCGTGTGGGGAGCGACGTAACGGCTCAGTATTAAAGGAGGTTGTAACAATATTTCAATCCACGCTCCCCGTGTGGGGAGCGACGCAGAGAGATTTGTCAGCATATAAGCCCCATGGGATTTCAATCCACGCTCCCCGTGTGGGGAGCGACGTCAGGGACATTAAAGAGAGTACCGTGTTACCCGGATTTCAATCCACGCTCCCCGTGTGGGGAGCGACCCGTGGCAACACCATACAAGCCGCTGAGAGCAGGCGTATTTCAATCCACGCTCCCCGTGTGGGGAGCGACTCCGATGGCAATAATCTTTGAGAGTTTATGCCGGATTTCAATCCACGCTCCCCGTGTGGGGAGCGACTAGGAAAGGCAACAGCAACGGCCACACAAGCTAAAATTTCAATCCACGCTCCCCGTGTGGGGAGCGACTCCGATGGCAATAATCTTTGAGAGTTTATGCCGGATTTCAATCCACGCTCCCCGTGTGGGGAGCGACACGAAAGCCGCAGATAACATCTTTTATAAGGCACATTTCAATCCACGCTCCCCGTGTGGGGAGCGACATCTTCAGCTCTTCCATTCAATCCCTCCGTGGTTATTTCAATCCACGCTCCCCGTGTGGGGAGCGACTTAAAACTGCATGATCTACCCGG
>Ga0134099_1003586_pt1 | contig 11309 bp, 5 predicted proteins | sample 10_taG_2_FD_105482 | JGI IMG/M metagenome (GOLD analysis project Ga0134099, IMG submission 105482) | Switchgrass degrading microbial communities from high solid loading bioreactors in New Hampshire, USA - 10_41_5_180_A2 metaG | ecosystem: Engineered > Bioreactor > Semi-continuous > Anaerobic >...
AAGGCTTAAGGGAAATGTTCAGGGATATTTCCCCTATCCAGGATTTTACCGGCAATTTGGTGCTGGAATTTATCGATTATAGTCTTGGCGAACCGAAATACAGTGTGGAAGAATGTAAAGAGCGGGATGTGACCTATGCTGCTCCCCTTAGGGTTAAGGTTCGTTTAATCAATAAAGAAACCGGTGAGGTTAAGGAACAAGAAGTATTTATGGGCGATTTTCCGCTGATGACCGAAAAAGGCACATTTATAATTAATGGTGCCGAGCGTGTCATAGTTAGCCAGTTGGTTCGCTCTCCAGGGGTGTATTATTCCCAGACAAAAGACCCGAGCGGTAAAAATATCTTTGGGGCCACCATCATTCCGAACAGAGGAGCCTGGCTCGAATTCGAGACCGACGTTAATGACAATATTTATGTACGGGTTGACAGAACCCGTAAATTGCCTGTCACGGTATTGGTCAGAGCCCTTGGCTATTCTACTAACGCCCGTATTTTGGAAACTTTTAATGACAATGAATATATCAGGTTAACCCTTGAAAGGGATAATACCGATTCTACCGAAGAGGCTTTGGTGGAAATTTATAAACGGCTTCGTCCGGGTGAACCTCCTACGGTAGAGAGCGCTCGTACTTTGCTCGAATCTCTGTTTTTTGATCCGAAGCGTTATGACCTGGCTAAAGTCGGACGATACAAACTCAATAAAAAGCTTGGCCTGAATGTGGCTGAGGATGTCAGGCATTTGACCATTGAGGACATCATAGCCACCATTGCCAGACTGCTTGATATAATAGCCGGGCAAGGCGAGCCCGATGATATCGACCACCTTGGAAACCGACGGCTGCGCTCCGTCGGGGAGCTTTTGCAGAATCAATTCCGGATAGGCCTTTCCCGGATGGAAAGAGTAGTCCGCGAAAGAATGACCATCCAGGATATTGAAGGTATTACTCCGCAGGTTTTAATCAATATCCGACCTGTAGTGGCTGCAATTAAGGAATTTTTCGGCAGCAGCCAATTGTCTCAGTTCATGGATCAAACCAACCCATTGGCTGAACTGACTCATAAGAGACGTTTGAGTGCTTTGGGTCCCGGCGGTCTGAGCAGGGAAAGAGCGGGCTTTGAAGTTCGCGACGTTCACCATTCCCACTACGGCAGAATGTGCCCGATTGAAACCCCTGAAGGTCCGAATATCGGTTTGATCGGGTCCCTGAGCACATATGGCCGTGTCAATGAATACGGCTTTATTGAAGCGCCTTACCGCAAAGTGGAAAACGGCCGGGTTACGGATGAAATCCATTATCTGACTGCCGATGAAGAAGAAAATTATGTAATTGCTCAGGCAAACTCGCCAATCGACGAAGATGGCAGATTTTTAAGCGATAAAGTCGAAGCCAGACATGGTGAGAATTTTATTCTGGTTCCGCCTTCCAGTGTTCATTATATGGACGTTTCACCAAAACAAATGGTTTCGATAGCTACCGCTCTTATTCCGTTCTTGGAGCATGACGACGCAAACCGCGCTCTTATGGGTGCGAACATGCAACGTCAGGCCGTTCCGCTGCTGAAAACGGATGCTCCGCTTATCGGAACCGGTATGGAGTACAAGTCTGCCGTCGACTCCGGCGTTTGCGTGTTGGCCAGAAAATCCGGCACGGTAACCCGGGTTACTTCTACGGAAATTATGGTAAACAACGATGACGGCACCATAACCGCGTATAAATTGCTGAAATTCAGGCGCAGTAACCAGGGAACCTGTATTAATCAACGTCCCATTGTTTCCAAAGGAGATAGAGTGGAAGCAGGGCAGGTGATTGCGGACGGTCCTTCCACCGACCACGGTGAACTGGCTCTCGGACGCAATGTGTTGGTGGCTTTTATGCCCTGGGAAGGTTATAACTATGAGGACGCCATCCTAATCAGCGAAACCCTGGTAAGAGATGATTATTTCACCTCTATTCATATAGAAGAATATGAAGCCGATGCCCGCGATACCAAACTCGGACCTGAGGAAATTACCAGAGATATTCCGAACGTCGGGGAAGATGTATTGAAGGATTTGGATGAGCGGGGTATTATCCGTATCGGCGCCGAAGTTCGGCCCGGGGATATCCTGGTCGGCAAAGTGACTCCTAAAGGGGAAACGGAGCTAACGGCTGAAGAGAGGCTGTTAAGAGCGATCTTTGGCGAAAAAGCCAGGGAAGTCCGGGACACCTCCCTCAGGGTGCCGCACGGTGAATCCGGCATAGTTGTTGACGTTAAAGTTTTCAAGAGAGAAAACGGCGATGAATTGGCCCCCGGCGTCAACCAATTGGTCAGGGTCTATATAGCGCAAAAACGCAAGATTTCTGTCGGGGATAAAATGGCCGGAAGACACGGTAACAAAGGTGTAATCTCCAAAATTATGCGGCAGGAAGATATGCCGTTCATGCCGGACGGAACCCCGATCGAGATCGTTCTGAATCCGTTGGGCGTGCCTTCCAGGATGAACATAGGGCAAGTTTTGGAAACCCATCTTGGTTGGGCAGCCAGGGCCCTTGGCATGTATATCGCTACTCCGGTTTTTGACGGGGCCACGGAAAAAGATATATTCGAGTATCTAAACAAAGCCAGTTTGCCCGAAGACGGCAAGACCGTTCTTTACGACGGCCGTACCGGGGAACCTTTCGATGACAGAATTACAGTAGGGTATATGTATATGATGAAACTCCATCACTTGGTGGACGATAAAATTCACGCCCGTTCCACCGGACCCTATTCGCTGGTCACTCAGCAGCCTCTTGGAGGAAAAGCCCAATTTGGCGGCCAGCGTTTTGGCGAGATGGAAGTGTGGGCTTTGGAAGCTTATGGCGCTGCTTATACTTTGCAGGAGATTTTGACGGTCAAATCCGACGACGTCGTGGGCCGGGTTAAGACTTATGAGGCAATCGTGAAAGGCGAAAACATCCCTGAACCCGGAGTTCCCGAGTCATTCAAGGTTCTTATCAAAGAATTGCAGAGTCTGGCTTTGGACGTCTCAGTGCTTTCTGAAGGAGATACTGAAATAGACATCAAGCAGCTCGAGGACGATGCGGACGAAGCGGAGCATGAGCTCGGTATGGATGAACAGTATGCGGCTATTGGCGCCAAAGCTCCTGAATCCAAAGCGGTCCAAGAGGACATTGAGGATGAAGATTTCGAACAGGATGATTACGACGAACTCCCTGTTGACACTGAAGACGATTTGCTGCTGAAAGACGACGTCTATGGGGATACGGACGATTACACAGTGGATGTGGATGTTGATTTCGAAGAGCAATTTGATGAGCAGTTTGACGATTTTGACGCCTATGACGATTACGATGACTACGATGACTATAAATAATTGGCAGGAGAACGGGAACAATTGGCGGGCGAAAGGAGAGAGTAACCGTGCTGGATGTCAACAACTTTGATAGAATACGCATCGGTTTGGCTTCTCCGGATATGATCAGAAAATGGTCATATGGAGAGGTTAAGAAACCCGAAACTATTAACTACCGTACTTTAAAACCGGAAAGGGACGGTCTTTTCTGCGAAAAGATTTTTGGACCTACCCGGGACTGGGAATGCCATTGCGGAAAGTACAAAAGAGTCCGCTATAAAGGCATAGTTTGCGACCGCTGCGGTGTGGAAGTGACCCGCTCGAAAGTCCGTAGGGAGAGAATGGGACATATTGAGTTGGCCGCTCCTGTTTCCCATATTTGGTATTTTAAAGGTATTCCCAGCAGGATGGGGCTTTTGCTCGACATGTCGCCTCGTGCCTTGGAGAAAGTTCTCTATTTTGTATCCTATATAGTTACGGATCCCGGCGATACTCCTTTGATGAAAAAACAACTGCTTACGGAGACCGAATACAGGGAAGCCAGAGAAAAATACGGCAACAGCTTTAAAGCTGAAATGGGTGCCGAAGCCATAAAAAAACTGCTGGCTGAAATAGATTTGGACAAACTGAATCAAGAACTTCGGGCTGAACTTAAAGAAGTCTCCGGTCAGCGCAAGGTCAGAGCAATAAGAAGGCTGGAAGTAGTCGAAGCCTTCAAGAAATCCGGAAATAGGCCTGAATGGATGATTCTCGATGTAATTCCGGTTATCCCGCCAGAGCTGCGCCCGATGGTTCAGCTCGACGGCGGCAGATTTGCCACTTCTGATTTAAACGATCTCTATCGCCGCGTAATTAATAGAAACAACCGTCTGAAAAAACTGCTCGACTTAGGCGCTCCGGACATTATTGTCCGCAATGAAAAGAGGATGCTGCAGGAAGCGGTGGACGCTTTAATTGACAACGGACGGCGCGGCAGACCCGTTACCGGTCCCGGCAACAGGCCGCTAAAATCCTTGAGCGACATGCTCAAAGGAAAACAGGGCCGGTTCCGTCAAAACCTGTTGGGTAAACGCGTAGACTACTCCGGCCGTTCGGTTATCGTAGTAGGTCCTACTCTGAAACTTTCCCAATGCGGTATACCTAAAGAAATGGCTTTGGAGTTATTCAAGCCCTTTGTGATGAAAAACCTGGTGAATGAAGGTTTTGCCCATAACATAAAGAGTGCCAAGAGAATGGTTGAAAGGGTACGGCCTGAAGTATGGGACGTACTGGAAAAAGTGATTAAAGAACATCCGGTGCTGCTGAACAGGGCTCCTACTCTGCACAGGCTCGGTATTCAAGCTTTTGAGCCGGTACTGGTCGAAGGTAAAGCCATCCAAATTCATCCGTTGGTTTGTACCGCGTATAACGCCGACTTCGACGGCGACCAGATGGCGGTTCACGTGCCCCTTTCCGCAGAAGCCCAGGCCGAAGCCCGTTTGTTGATGCTTTCTTCTCACAACATTTTAAACCCGAAAGACGGAAGGCCGGTAGCTTCTCCGACCAAAGACATAGTATTGGGTTGCTATTATCTGACAATGGAAAGGCCCGGCGCTTTGGGTGAAGGCAAAATCTTCAAAGATGCCGACGAGGCTTTGTTGGCCTATGATTCCAAAGTTATTCACCTGCAAGCCCTGATTAAAGTTCGCCAAGACGGAAAACTGATCGAAACCACGGCAGGAAGATTGTTGTTTAACAGCGTACTTCCTGAAGAAGTGGGCTTTGTTAACCAGTTGGTTACCAAGAAAGATCTGGACGCAATCGTGGCCAAAGCCTACAGGCTTTGCGGTTACAACAAAACGGCTAAAATGTTGGACGGTATCAAGGCTTTGGGATTCAAATATTCCACCCAAGCCGGTATTACCATAAGTGTTACCGACATCCAGGTTCCGGAAGCTAAAAAAACCATCCTGGCTGACGCCGCCGCCCAGGTTTCCCAGACCGAAAGACAATATAGACGGGGTCTGATTACCGACGAAGAACGTAAAGCTTTGGTCATCGATATTTGGACCAAAGCGAATGAAGCGGTCACTAAAGCCCTTATGGAGTCGTTGGACAAATTCAATTCGATTTATATGATGGTCAACTCCGGGGCAAGGGGTAATATCCAGCAATTGCGTCAGTTGGCGGGAATGCGCGGACTGATGGCCGACCCGTCGGGTAGAACCATCGAACTTCCGATTAAGACAAACTTCCGCGAAGGTTTGACAGTGTTGGAATACTTCATTTCTTCCCACGGCGCCCGTAAAGGTTTGGCCGATACCGCTCTGAGAACCGCGGACTCCGGATATTTGACCCGCAGACTGGTAGACGTTTCCCAGGATGTAATTGTTAGGGAAGAAGACTGCGGCACTGATAGCGGCATCATAGTCGAAGATATCAAAGAAGGTCCGGAGCTGATAGAAAAACTTGAAGAGCGTATAATTGGACGCTTCCCGCTTAAAGAGATCAGACACCCCGAAACAGGCGAACTATTGGCTTCACCTGATAAAGAAATAAACGAAGAACAGGCTCAACGCATTGCCGAAGTCTTCGATAAAGTCGAGATTAGATCCGTGTTAAACTGCAGAACCCGTTACGGCGTTTGCAAGAAGTGTTACGGCCGCAACCTGGCCACAGGCCGCTTGGTTGAAATAGGTGAAGCGGTAGGTATTATCGCGGCCCAGTCCATCGGTGAACCGGGAACTCAGCTCACCATGAGGACCTTCCATACCGGTGGAGTTGCCGGCGACGATATCACCCAAGGTCTGCCAAGGGTTGAGGAATTGTTTGAAGCCCGTAAACCCAAAGGTCAGGCCATCGTATCGGAAATAGCCGGTACCGTTTCCATCAAAGAGGTAAAAGGCCGCAGAGAGGTTACCGTAACAAGTGCCGACGGCGAGATTCGTTCCTATACCATACCTTACGGTTCTCGCTTGAGAGTCTCCGAAGGACAGACTATCGAAGCGGGGGACGAACTGACCGAGGGTAGCGTGAATCCGCATGACACCCTGAAGATCAAAGGAGTTAAAGGAGTTCAAACTTACTTGCTCGCCGAAGTCCAACGGGTTTACCGTCTCCAGGGTGTGGATATCAATGACAAACACATTGAAGTAATGATCCGGCAAATGCTCAGGAAAGTGAAAGTAGAGGACGCCGGCGACACTGATCTGTTACCGGGAGGCCTTGTGGACGTTTTCGAGTTTGAAGAAGAAAATGCCAGAGTTATCAAGGTCGGCGGCAAGCCTGCCGAAGCCCGTCCGGTGCTCCTCGGAATCACCAAAGCTTCCTTGGCGACGGATTCATTCCTGTCGGCCGCTTCGTTCCAAGAAACCACCAGAGTTCTGACCGAGGCATCGATCAAAGGCAAAGTTGACCCGCTAATCGGGTTGAAGGAAAACGTCATAATCGGTAAACTGATTCCGGCAGGTACCGGTATGGCTAAATATCGTCAGTTGAAAGTTAAGGAAGTGATTCCGCAAATAGGAACTGAATCATTGGCAGAGGCATAGAATATCAAGTGTTTGACACGAACTGGAACTTGACACTGACTGAAGCTACTGCTAGAATAATATAGTCTGATTTACAATTAGAGGAGGAAAGCATTTTTAAATGCTTTACGAGACTCTGCAAAAAGCCGAAAAGGTGGTAATAGGGATCAAGCAAACCACCAGGGCTTTGGAGAATAAAAAAGTCAGCATGGTTTATCTGGCTAAGGATGCTGAAGAAAGACTGTTAAAGCCGATTAGAGAGCTATGCGCTGCCAAAGGGGTTCCGATTCAAGAAGTGCCCAGTATGAAAGAATTAGGCAAAGCCTGCAAAATTCAAGTAGGGGCGGCTGCCGTAGCTATTTTGGATGAATGATGTGATGTAATAATGTATGCTGAATGGAATTAACTCCAGGCAGTCCATGCCTGGATAATTCCATGTGCCGATAACATTCGTCATAGAGGAAGGAGGTGCAACTATGCCGACGATTCAGCAGCTTATACGCAAAGGTAGACAAAAGGTAGTTTATAAATCTACTGCACCAGCGTTGCAATGGGGATATAATTCATTAAAACGATTTGATTATCCTTCGGGAGGATCTCCTCAAAAAAGAGGTGTGTGCACCAGAGTTTATACTACTACACCGAAAAAACCGAACTCAGCTTTGAGGAAAGTTGCGCGTGTGCGCTTGACCAACGGTATCGAGATTACCTGCTACATCCCCGGAATCGGTCATAACCTCCAGGAACACTCCGTAGTGCTGGTTCGCGGAGGCCGTGTCAAAGATCTCCCGGGTGTTCGTTACCATATTATTCGCGGTGCTCTGGATGCTTCAGGTGTCCAGAATAGAAACCAAGGTCGCTCCAAATACGGAGCAAAGAGACCCAAAAAATAGTAATAAGTAGTAATATACTTTATATTCCATCGACATATGGTTATATTTATATATGTTAGGTATTGGCTTCTGGTGTAATTTTGCCTGAAAGGAGGAACAGGGTTGCCGAGAAGAGGTAATGTGCCTAAGAGAGACGTTTTACCGGATCCGCTATACAACAGCAAAGTCGTAACAAAATTCATCAACCAGATTATGCTGGACGGTAAAAAAAGTATAGCCGAATCCATTTGCTATGGAGCATTTGATATCATAAGAGAAAAAACCGGTAAGGATCCGCTGGAAGTATTTGAAGCCGCGATGAAAAATGTAATGCCGGTTTTGGAAGTAAAAGCGCGTAGGGTCGGCGGTGCCAACTATCAGGTACCGGTTGAAGTAAGGGCCGACCGCAGACAGACCTTGGCTTTGCGTTGGCTGGTTGAGTTTTCCCGCAAACGCGGAGAAAAGACCATGAAAGAAAGACTGGCCGCCGAAATCATGGATGCTGCCAATGGCACCGGCGGTGCCTTTAAGAAAAAAGAAGATACTCATAAAATGGCTGAAGCAAATAAAGCTTTTGCTCATTATCGTTGGTAATATACAGTTTTTGACTACTAGGATTTACCTGAACCAGGATTTACCTATTATCTTTATCCAACAGAAAGGCTGATAATAAGTGGCAAGGCAAGTTCCTTTGGAGAAAACTCGGAATATCGGTATCATGGCTCACATCGATGCCGGAAAAACAACAACCACAGAGCGTATCCTGTTTTATACAGGGCGTGTCCACAAACTAGGAGAAACACATGAGGGTTCTGCTACCATGGACTGGATGGCCCAGGAGCAAGAACGCGGAATAACCATTACTTCTGCAGCTACTACCTGTAAATGGAAAGACCACATTATTAATATAATTGACACACCCGGGCACGTTGATTTTACTGTGGAAGTTGAGCGCTCCCTGCGTGTTCTCGATGGCGCCATAGCAGTTTTTTGCTCCGTTGGAGGTGTTGAACCTCAATCGGAAACTGTTTGGCGTCAGGCCGACAAATACGGTGTTCCTCGAATTGCCTATATTAATAAAATGGACAGATTGGGAGCAGATTTTTTCCGTGGGGTCTCCATGATTGCTGAGCGCTTGGGTGCCAATCCCGTTCCCGTCCAACTTCCGATTGGTGTGGAAGAGAATTTTAGGGGAATTGTTGATCTGGTTACAATGAAAGCCATCGTTTATACCGATGATTTGGGTACAAACACTGAGTTGGCTGATATACCCGAAGATATGCTTTCCCAAGCTCAGGAATACCGCGAAAAACTCTTGGAAGCAGTTGCAGAAGTAGACGAAGAACTGATGATGAAATATCTTGAAGGTGAAGAGATTTCCGAAGAAGAAATCAGAAAGGCCATCCGGAAAGGAACAATAGAACTGAAATTTATACCGGTTCTATGCGGTTCATCCTTTAAGAACAAAGGAGTACAGCCATTACTGGATGCGGTAGTGTACTATTTGCCTTCTCCTGTGGATGTGCCTGCGATTATCGGGGTCAATCCGGATACCGGTCAAGAGGAAGTCAGACACTCGAGCGATGATGAACCTTTTTCTGCATTGGCTTTCAAGATTATGTCAGACCCCTATGTCGGCAAACTGACTTATTTTAGAGTATACTCGGGTGTGTTGCGCGCGGGTTCCTATGTTTACAACACGACCAAAGGCAAGAAAGAGCGAATCGGTCGAATACTGCGTATGCACGCCAATCATAGGGAAGACCTGGACGAAATTAGAGCAGGAGATATCGGTGCTGCTGTAGGAATTAAGGACGTAACAACCGGAGACACATTGTCCGACGAGAATAAACGTATTATTCTCGAGTCAATGGATTTTCCGGAACCGGTAATCCATGTTGCCATCGAACCAAAAACCAAAGCTGACCAGGAAAAACTGGGAGGGGCACTGGCCAAGTTGGCTGAAGAAGACCCGACCTTTAGAATGCACACTGACGAAGAAACCGGGCAGACTATTATTTCCGGTATGGGTGAGCTTCACCTGGAAATTATTGTGGACCGGTTACAGCGTGAGTTTAAAGTAAACTGCAATGTGGGTCGGCCGCAGGTTGCTTATAAAGAAACCATCCGCAAAGCCGTTAAGGCTGAAGGGAAATATGTAAGACAGACCGGCGGACGAGGACAGTACGGGCATTGTTGGGTCGAGTTTGAGCCGCTGCCGCCCGGAACGGGCTTCATATTTGAAAGTAAGATCGTGGGCGGTGTCATACCGAAAGAATACATCCCTCCGATTCAGGCCGGAATTGAAGAGGCTATGCAAAACGGTATCCTGGCAGGTTATCCGGTATTGGATGTTAAAGCCACTGTGGTGGACGGATCCTATCACGACGTGGACTCTTCGGAAATGGCATTCAAGATTGCTGGGTCCTTGGCTTTTAAAGCAGCGGCGGCCAAAGCGGATCCCGTTCTGCTGGAGCCTATCTGCAAAGTTGAAGTGACGGTTCCGGAAGAGTACATGGGGGACGTTATTGGCGATCTAAACTCCAGAAGAGGCCGGGTTGAAGGTATGGAAGCCCGCTCCGGAGCTCAGATTATTCGAGCTTATGTGCCGCTGGCTGAAATGTTTGGTTATGCTACCGATCTTCGTTCCCGGACCCAGGGTCGCGGAGTCTATGTTATGCAGTTTGATCACTATGAAGAAGTGCCCAAAAATATTGCCGACGGGATAATTGCCCAAAGGCAGGGTATTTAAACACAACCATTAACTAAGTAGACTTAATAACTTAAAATATAACTTTTTAAATCAAAGCTAGTTATTTTAAAACTAAAGTGAATCAATTAAATTAAATCTTGATTAAGGAGTGAAATTGCAATGGCAAAACAAAAGTTTGAACGCAAAAAACCGCATGTCAACGTCGGAACCATTGGCCACGTTGACCATGGGAAAACCACTACTACCGCTGCTATTACTTATGTATTGTCCAAAGTAGGGGGCGCTGTCGCTACAGCTTTCGATCAAATTGACAAAGCTCCCGAAGAGCGTGAACGCGGAATCACCATTTCTACCGCTCACGTAGAATACGAAACCGAAAAACGTCACTATGCTCACGTTGACTGCCCTGGTCACGCCGACTATGTTAAGAACATGATTACCGGTGCCGCTCAGATGGACGGAGCTATCCTGGTAGTATCCGCTGCAGACGGCCCAATGCCGCAAACCCGTGAGCACATCCTGCTTGCCCGTCAAGTTGGCGTTCCTTACATCGTTGTTTGGCTGAACAAAATCGATATGGTCGATGACCCAGAACTCCTCGAGCTCGTTGAAATGGAAGTTCGCGAACTGTTAAGCGAATATGACTTCCCCGGTGACGAAATTCCGGTAGTTCAAGGTTCCGGTCTTAAAGCTCTGGAATGCGGTTGCGGTTCAAGAGAATGCGATTGGTGCGGCAAAATCTGGAATTTGATGGATGCTGTCGACGAATATGTACCTCAACCGCAACGTGCCGTGGACAAACCTTTCCTGATGCCTGTCGAGGACGTCTTCACCATTACCGGACGCGGTACTGTTGCCACCGGTCGTGTTGAACGCG
>Ga0134099_1003587_pt1 | contig 11308 bp, 13 predicted proteins | sample 10_taG_2_FD_105482 | JGI IMG/M metagenome (GOLD analysis project Ga0134099, IMG submission 105482) | Switchgrass degrading microbial communities from high solid loading bioreactors in New Hampshire, USA - 10_41_5_180_A2 metaG | ecosystem: Engineered > Bioreactor > Semi-continuous > Anaerobic >...
GGGTAGGTTTGGCAACTCCATTTTACTCGAGATTTCATCTCCATGCTCTCTTTATTTACAAAAAAATGTCGGAGCACCGAAGTTATTTCCCTTCGGCACCCCAACATTTATTATAGAACCCCAAGAAAATGGGGATGATCCCGTCCGGAATCATCCCCGTTTTTCATACTCTTATCAGTCGATAACCCGTCTCGCCCCGTAATATGGAGCCGGATACTCGGACAACGACGTAATTACTACTTTACCCTTGGTTGTTGAGGCATGGATGAACATGTTGTTGCCTATATATATCCCAACGTGGCTTACGTCCCAGTTGCCGCCGTCGGTGTCAAAGAGCAGGATGTCCGAGGGTCTTAAGTTTTCCCTGGAAACCCTCTTGCCGAAATTAGCATAGTCGGCAGAGCTCCTTGGCACATTGATACCGAAGCGGGCATACACGTACTTCACAAACCCCGAGCAATCCATTCCGCTCGTGCTGTATCCACCGTACTTATATTTCACGCCGAGGAGGGTCTTGCTGTATTCCACGATCTGCTGCGCAAGGCTGGTAACTGCATTGGATGTGGCGGCAGGAAGGGAAGAACTCCTGTCCACCTCGCTTTCGCTGTCCACCAGGTACTTCATCAGCATGTATCCTTTTTTCCCGGACGGTGTCTGGACCCTGGCCCAATCGCCGTGGGAATCGAAAAAGCCTACTTTGTCGCCGCGCTTCAATGATTCAATCTTTTCATATTCCGTTCCCGGTCCGCTCCGCACATTGAGAGTGTTGGCGTTGATATACCAGTAGGCTATGGGTTTTTCAGGCTCTACCTTGTCCTCGCTGTCCACCAGGTACCGGGCAACCGTATAGCCTATGATGCCCGATTCGGTCTGAATCTTTGCCCATTCGCCTTCCATCGAGAAAAGGCCGACCTTGTCTCCTCTCTTCAGTGTTGTCAGCTTGTCGTAGTCGGTGCCGACGCCGCTCCTGACATTGAGCTGGTTCGCGTTTACATACATGTAGGCAGAAACCTGCTCCACCGATGCCGCTGTTTTGCCGTCGCTACGCGATTCTTCGACCATGCCGCGGGCAATGGAAGCGGTCATCATGACCAAATCATCCGTTTCATCTGGCTCCCCGGAATATTGCTCCGAAAGGTCTTCATGTTTCGTTGAATAAAGGGCTATTATTTCCTCTGATTTGGCCATGAACTCCAGTTTTTGATTCATTGCTGTAAGATTTTTATAGGGAAGGGTATAGATTGACAGCTCTGTGGTAAAAGGGACGGCGGATTCTTCGGCTGGTAAACTCGCAATCTGTTGTTGGGATGTACCGGTTAAACCGGAATAGAAAAATACGCCGACTGTGAGGGTAAAAAGAAGGACAATAGTCCCCCAGGTATATCTATGCGAGTTCTTGCCTGAATTCATGATTATCCTCCTATTTTGGCTTCCGGAGTTAGCTGACGGGCTCGGTAAAATAGGGAACCCTACCCCTCTGGGATTAGCCCCGTTAAAATTGGTTCCTCCGTACTCCTTGCGGAGATTCAGCCTTTTGATATATCTCTCTACTGTTGCCGCCTGGGCAGCGTATTGCCCGGTAATATGCGCAACCCTTCTATTTATTGGCTTTTATTATATCAGTTACGCATCTCATAAGCAATACAAGGTAACAATTACCAATAAAAAAGGGGGATTCTGCCTGGTTGCCCTGGATGTGTGTCCATGCCGGAATGGAAACCGATGTCAATGTGTTTATATGATGGACCGGGTGCGTGCATGCTGGTTTCTTAACGCCGTCCTTTATCAATATATGCGCTGGCAGCATCATGGTTACCATATATTTTTAAGGGGATCCCTTTTGGTATCATTGGGGGAAGGTATGGCTGCCGAAGCAGCCAGGATGATAAAATGCAAGCTGCAAAGAGTCAATGCCGGAACATGCTGTGAAATTGAGGCAATGGGCAATAAGGGGTTGAAATTGAAATTTGACCGTGCTATACTAATAAAGCACCAATCGGGTGCCTTATTAACGACGCGGAGTGGAGCAGTCAGGTAGCTCGTCGGGCTCATAACCCGAAGGTCGTGTGGTTCAAATCCCGCCTCCGCAACCAGAAAAACCGCCTGTTTTTTCGAACAGGCGGTTTTTATTTTCAGCTGGTATTGGAAATCTGTTTATCACGTGTTAATTGTCATTCAACCCGAATTCTATCGTTCGCAATTTTTTCTTGTATAAGCTTTCGATTGCTGTTACTTCTTCGTCTGTAACAGTTTTAGGAAGTATTTGATGGATACTGAACTGGGAATATTTATATCTGTCAGGCTCGCTACTAATGACCTTTATCATTTTTTATTGCCGCCATCCTTGGTATCTATATAGCATTTCCACCTTTCAAGAAGGCCTCCTTGTCCATACTTTTTATATTCTTCCATAAAACCAGCTTCATAACAAATCCTGCATCTCTTGTGCTTCAATGAATTCCTTATTAATTTGCACCGTTTCGGATCAATGCCATTACGTTTCAGAATATCGCTAAGATATAATGACGCCATTTTTACTCATCCTCCATAAGCGGTCATGAAGTCAAAAGCCGTTCTCAGTTGCCGTGTTTCAAGCTATCGTACTTCTCATCGGCTCATTCTTCCGTACGGACATCCACGGCTAGCTGATGCGCCCGCATCCCCTCGGTCCTGGCCAATTCACTGATATGATGCGCATTTTTCACAAGGGCTTCCCGGGTGTAGTTGATGATGCTGTAGCCCCTCATGAAATCCAGCACCGACAGGCCGGAGGAGAACCTCGCCGTACCGCATGTGGGAAGCACATGGTTTGTTCCGCAAAAGTAGTCGCCGACAGGTTCCGGGCTGTACTCGCCAACAAAGATGGCGCCTGCATTCCTTATTTTATCCACCACGTACTCCGGCTCGCTTGCCAGGACCTCAACATGCTCGGGAGCTATCATGTTGACCGCTTCGATCGCGGTATCGAGCGAATCGACTACAAAGATATCCCCGTAATTTTTCAGCGCTTTTTCCGCATTGTCCAGCGAATGATTTTGAACGAGTGCAACAAGCTCTCTTTTTATGGCTTCGGCATGGTCGAAGGACAGGCAGAACGCGGTGCAGGCCTCAAACCCCGTTCCATGCTCCGCCTGGGACAGCAAATCCGCGGCAACATACTTTGGATTTGCCTTTTCATCTGTTATTATGGCAATCTCCGAGGGGCCCGCGATGGCATCTATCCTGACCGAGCCGAACAGCAGCCTCTTTGCCGTTTGCGTATAAATGTTTCCCGGCCCGACAACCGCGTCCACCTTTTTGACCGACTCGGTGCCAAAGGCCACTGCCGCTATTCCCTGAGCCCCGGATATCTTGTAGATGTTCCTCACATTGAGGCAGTCTGCCACGAAGAGTATATAATCGTTTATCTTTCCGTCCCTGCCGGGCTTGGTGATGACATATATCTCGGGCACTCCCGCGACGATGGCAGGAGCCAGGTTCATATACAGCGTTGAAAACAGCGGGGCTATGGCACCGGGCACAGTAACAGCAATTCTGCTTAATGGGACATATCTTCGTTCCAACACTACCCCGTCATCATCGGACAGGCGGTATCCCGATGGAACCTGCTCCCTGTGGAACCTGAAAAGGTTCTTGCAGGCCTTTTTGACCGCCTCCGCGAACTCCGGCGGTATGTTTCCCCTGGCCCGTTCGAATTCTTCCTCGGTTGCCATCAGGCCGATTTCATCGATATCTACCCCGTCGTATTTTTTCATATACGCGCGAAGCGCCTTATCCCCGTTTTCCCTCACATCTTCGATTATACGGGATACGGTATCGACAACCTCCGGGGGTATTCCCTGCTTTCTGAACAGGATGTTCTGGAACCGGGGATTATTATACTCGAACTTGCTTATTCCTATCATAAACGACTCCTTTCTTTTACCGCGGAAGATAAATCCTGTACCTTCCTGCCAGCATGAGCAGGCTGAAGAAATACAGGCAGTTGTCATAGTACCTCCTGTCGCCCTTGCGCAGGGGCAGTTCCCAGAAATGTCTCACCCAATCCATGCGGTACTTGCCTTTCGCGGCAAGGGAGCCCGCGGCATTGGTGGCAATGATCGCATAGGGGTGAAGGGCGGGCCTGTCCAGGGGTTTGCCGTTTATCCAGTAGGACTTGTACTCACCGAGCTTCGTGTTCTCGCTGAACCATGCCTGGAGCCTGTCAACGATATCGCCCAGGCTTTCGTCCTTGTTGAACCATGCCGCATCCAGGCCTATGTTCATGGCTACCCTGTAGGAATCCGAGTAGAACTGCGCCCTCTCGGGGTTGTCAATGGGAGAGCCGTCATATTCGCCCCTTTCGGGCGCCATACCCGTTTCCTTGTGGCAAGCCAGATGCAGGTATCTGCGGCTCGCTTCCGCGGCCTTTTTCCAGAACTCCCTGTCCTCCGGGTCTGCCAGGAGGGCAAACAGCTCGTAAAAGTGCGGCAAATGATACGAGGCGTCGGTGTCTTCTCTTTCGGGAATGAATTTTATAAGGAAATTGGAACGGTTCCACATGGTCATGCCGCCAGGAACCAGTTCATCCTGGTGAAGGCAATGGCGAAGAATATCCCTTGCCTGGACGCTGTAATCAAAAGGCGGTTTCCCGTCGCCCCACCTGGCGCTTGCGAAGAAAAGCGCCATGGCGAAATATTCCTCGCCGTCCGGCGCGGGACCGTAGGCGTTTTTCACGCCTTCCGGCGAAACCGACCAGGCAAAATATCCTTGATGCTTTCCCTCGGCCAGGTACATATAGGTCTTCGAGAAAAGCCACAGGCGATCGAATATATCTTTCCTGTCCATCTGCACGGCCATCATCATGCCGTAACTCATGCCCTCAGTCCGGGCATCCAGGTTGCCCGTGTTGAGAATGTACCCCATGTTGTCGCCTTTTTCAAAATAGATGCGCTCCACCGGGTCGAAGAACATCTTGTTGAAGGTATCGTTGATCTTCCTTTCGATCTGATCCTCGGGGATACCCAGTTCGGCAAAGAGGTTAGGGTATTCGTTTGTATAAAACGCGCCTTTTCGCATACGCCGTATCACCTTTTTAGCAGTTCATTGCCGGATGTATGGTTTTGAAAAAGGTGCCATTAATGAATTTTTTACCAACCGTTGCCTGTGCTTAAGCACATTTCGAACCATATTTATCCTTGCGCGTCTAATATGGTGAACGATAAATTACACAGGAGGTGCATGACATGAGAAAAAGCGTTGTTGCGCTCATTATGGCTTTTGCCATGTTGATTTCCATGTCCGTTACGGCTTTTGCGCAAGTTGTTGATGCCGTGCCCATAAAGGCGGAGGTCAAGGCCCATTGGTCGCAGATTTACCTGGATTACCTGTCCGAAAGATTTGACATCAATCCTGTATTCCAGGACAAGAACCTTGATGCGTACATCACCGTCGAGGATTTCAGGAAACTAGTTAAGCTGGCCATCGACAACGATTACGACGGGGCGCCGGATTCCAGCGCCAGGGAGGCGGTTGTTTACGAATGCGCTCGGATCTGGGCCGAAAAGACCGGCCAGGATCTGGATGACATATTCATCATCCAGATAGCGCCTTATAACGATTCGGACAAACTCGACAGCAAGTATGCCCATGGCGTCTACGTAGCATACTTGCAGGAGATCGCCCGCGGCAGGGGAAATGGTATTTTCGATCCGAAGACGCCTACCACCTATGGCGAGCTGGCTACCCTGGTCAGCCGGACGATCATGGCTATTGAAAACACTGCTGTTCCTGCTCCCAATCCTATTGCGGCAGGAAGGTTCGAAACAAGGGCAAATTACGAGATCAAAGAGGATAAGGTGGTTTTCGATTTCGAACTGTTCAGCCATCATACGCAGCCCGTTACATTGAACTTCTCTTCCGGCCAGCAGTTTGAGCTCACCATAACCGACGAGGAAGGAAACGAGGTCTACAGGTATTCGGACGGAAAATTCTTCACTATGGCCCTTGTCTTCAAGACCATAAACCCGGGAGAGTCCCTGAAATGGCAGGACGAATGGGATATGACAGACAAGAATGGCGAGAAGGTCGGACCCGGGAAGTATAAGGCCGTTATAACGATCCTGGTCATTCCTGATTCCGAAAGCGGTGAAAAGCTTGACGAAAGCCAGTTTACCACGGAAATCGAGTTTACTTTATAATGCAGATCCGCTTTAATAGCCGCCGCCTTAAGAAATAAACCCTAACGCGAAACGCCCGGCCGACTGGCCGGGCGTTTTCCATTGACTTGATTTTTCTTAGAACGCTTTATACATATCCTTCTTGGCACCACAGACCGGGCAGTTGTCCGGCGCATTGTTAAGGATTGTATGACCGCATACGGGACAGATGTATACCTTCTCGAATTCCATGTCCTTTCCTGCTTTTGCCGCATCCTGCGCCTGTTTGAACAGTTCCGCATGGATCTTTTCGGCTTCCAGGGCAAAATGGAAGGAACGCTTTGCGCCTGCCTCGTTCTGGAACTCGGCGGCGTTCAGGTAAACCGGATACATCTGCTCAACTTCGTGGAGCTCGCCGTTAATGGCGCCCTGCAGGTTATCCACGGTCTTGCCGGGACCAAAGACAGCACCCGCGGTTACCGTCGCATCAGCGATTCCGCCTCCGATTTCCTTGAAATGGTTGCTGGCATGAACCTGTTCCGCATAGGCGATGGCCTCAAACAGCCTGCCTATATTCGGGAATCCCTCTTTTTCGGCCATTTTGCCCCAAATCAGGTAGCGCATATGGGCCATGCTCTCGCCGCCATAGGCCGAACGGAGAAAATCAGCAGTCATAGCGTTTTTTACAGACATTCTTTATACCTCCTTAAATGCTATTATCGTTTCCTGTTCAATAAGAGTTTGCCGCGCAAACATCGGTACGCCTGCAATAATGCCTAGAAATCTGCTTTCCAGAGGCCGTGCAGATTGCAATACTCGTAGGCGGTTCCGGACTCGGCGCCGTCAAACACTGCCACAGGCTCTTCCCCTGGCTTAAGGTACTTGAACTCAAGCCTGCCGCCCGCGGCGATCGCTATCCATTGTATGTAGTGTTCGGGTATCATGGGATGAGGCACTGATCCGACGGCTACCTTGATCTTGCCATTTTCCTTTGTGACATAGGGAACATGCTTCTCTTTAGAGGCGTCCACGGTATTGGGAACGAGCTTGGTCATCTCTTTGTCGCAGCACACGAGGGTACCCCCGCCTTTATTGACAAGGACGACAATATTCCCGCATACCTCGCAGCGATAGAATTCAACTTCAGACATGAATAACCTCCCCTTTTCCTGTTATTTTAACCCCCTTGGGGCATATTATCATCCAAAACCGCTCCTGCTTCCATTCAGGCACAGCTGTTTACCGGCTGTGTTATTACGCGGAGCAGCGCGTTTTCAGGCACCTGGGCAACTCTGCTGCTGGGCCTGGTCTGTGTCCAGGCTGCGCGGCCTTATGCCGCTTCCGGCCGGCTAGCCCTTGATCCCGAGCTCCTCGAGCATTTCGCGAACCTCTTCTTCGCCTTCCGCGAAAAGTTTCGCCTCTTCCGGGTCGAGCGCCCTTAAAAGCGCGAACAGCTCTCCCACGTGGGCTTTCTCCTCGTCGCGGATATCCGCGAGGACCTTTTTGGCTATCTCGTTGTCTGTAGCCTGGACATGGGCATCGTAGATATAGATGGCTTCAAGCTCTCCGGCAATATCCAGCCGTATTGCCTGGATGAGCTCCTCCTTTGTCAGTTTTCTTTCAACATTTGCCTGGAAAGGGTGCCCAAAAACTGCCATGGTCTCACCTCCGCAATAATGAAAGACAGGATCAGCTTTTATGCCTGACGCCTTGTACCCGGCGCCGGATGGCGTTTGGTTTCAACCCCGTCCAGCACCTAGTATGGCTTTTGAAACCATGTGTTAAACCCCGGTTCTTAAGTCAGCTGTCGCTTGGTTCGTATTCGATGCAGCCCTCGGTAAACTCGGGTGAGCAGCAGCTTTGGCTGAAGTCGGGAAACCTGTTCTCAGCAGGTTCATTATTATTGTCCTGTTCGTGGACATCCAGTCTCTTCGTTTCTATCATAGCATAAACACCTCGCTTCGTGTAATACTCAGGTTAACTATAGTATAAACCAAATTTGTAATGATTACAATACATTTTTGATATAATTTTTACACCTTTTGTCTGGCAGTTGTCAAGGCCCACTTTTAGCGCGGCCGACTGACCGCCGCAAGACGGCGGAGCCGGGAAATATGTATCCTTAAGCTGGTATGAGTTTTATACGCAATATGGTAAAATGATAAGGCCGGAAATTTTGGAGGCCGGCGATAACAGGTACGGATGACGAGGTGCGTATGAACATAGGGTTCTTTGATTCCGGCATCGGAGGATTATCGGTATTGCGCGAAGCCTTAACCATTCTTCCCAACGAGAATTATCTTTATTACGCCGATACCGACAATACGCCCTATGGCACGAAAACCAGGGAGGAAGTAAAAGGTTTTGCCTTCAGGGCTGTTGAGTTCCTGGTATCCCATGGCATAAAGGCGCTGGTCATCGCCTGCAACACCGCCACCAGCGTGTCAGTGGAAGACCTGCGCAGGAAATATGATTTCCCGATCATAGGCATGGAACCCGCGGTGAAGCCTGCCGTGGCAAAAAGCCAGAACGGCGGGAAACGCGTTCTTGTCCTGTCAACCGCCCTGACCCTCAGGGAAGTGAAGTTCCAGGACCTGGTAGCCAGGGTGGATACCGAGCATATCGTGGATAAGCTTCCCGCGCCGAAACTCGTGGAACTCGCGGAAAGGTTCGTCTTTGACGGACCCGAAGTTGAAACTTATCTTAAGGAGCTTATTCCCTGGGACAGGATGGACCGTTATGGCACCATCGTCCTGGGCTGCACCCATTTCCTGTTTTTCAGGGATGCGTTGTCCCGGATGCTGCCCGCCGGCATCGATATCATCGACGGGAACCTCGGAACCGTGAGGCATCTTTATGATGTTTTAAGATCGAGAAACTTGCTTGAAACATCACAAAAGAAGGGCCGCATCCTGTTTTTCAGGTCAGGCGTCCCGGTGGAAGACCCAGTGCTGCTGGATAAGTACAACCGGCTGCTGGGCTTGAAATGATCCGGCAAAGCGCCAGGATTCATGTTATCTGAGCGCGTTGACACATTCCTTGAACCGGTTGCCGCGTATCTCGAAGTTCTCGTACTGGTCCCACGAAGCGCACGCCGGGCTAAGAAGCACGATATCGCCGGGGCTTGACGAGTCATAGGCTATTGCCACGGCGTCCTCAAGCGTATCCGTAACCGCGCAGGGAATTCCCTGCTCCGACGAGAACTGCCTGATACGCTCCTTCGTCTCGCCAAAGGCCACGATGAGCCTGACCCACTTTAAGTACTCCTTCAGTCCGTCAAAGCTGTGGCCTCTGTCCAGGCCGCCCAGCAGGAGTATCGTCGGCCTGTCGAAGGAGGAAAGCGCTATCTGGGTTGACTTGACATTGGTAGACTTGGAGTCGTTGTAGAAATCCACCTCGTTTATGGTCCGTACGTATTCAAGCCGGTGCTCAACGCCGCCGAAGCTTTTAAGCACGTCCGCAATTGGCGTATTTTCCACGCCCAGTTCCTTGACGGCGGCGATGGCAGCCATGGCATTTTCATGGTTATGCCTTCCCTTTATCTTCACATCGTCCAGGGATATGATCTTTTCGCCTTTGTAACAGATCGCCTTATCGATGATGCAGCATCCGGGCTCGTTCATGGTCTTTGACGAAAAATACATCTTTTTCGACTTTATGTCACGGGCAAGATCGAGTACTTCTTTATCGTCCAGGTTGAGCACCGCTATGTCCTTTTCGGTATGGTGGTTGAAGATGCGCTTTTTCATGGCCTTGTACGCTTCATAGGAGCCATGGAAATCGGTGTGGGCCTCCGACAGGTTGGTCATGACCGATATATGGGTCCTGAATTCGACCACGTTGCAAAGCTGGTGGTCCGACACTTCCATGACGGCGATATCCCCCGCCTTCAGCCGGGATACGAAGGAGCATGCGGGAAAGCCGATGTTGCCCATAAGATGCGCCGGCATTGAGGCTTTTTTCAGCATCTCGTATACCAGGGTGGTCGTGGTCGTCTTGCCGTTGGTGCCGGTAACCCCTATGATCGTGACGCCGCTGGGGAAATAGCGGAAGGCAAGCTCCATTTCGTTTATGACGGGAACGCCGAGCGCCAGCGCCTTCTCCACGTAGGGGTGGTTGTTCGGGATTCCCGGGTTCTTTACCATGATATCGAAAGGCCTGTCCATGAGATCCTCGGGATGGCTTCCGAGTATGACCTCCACGCCAAGTTCCTCAAGTTCCCTTACCCGGTCCGCGTTCTGCCCTGCCTTGGCATCGTTGATGACAACGGCAAAGCCCTTGCTTGCCAGGAGCTTTGCGGCCTCATAGCCGCTCCTGGCCATTCCCAAAACGAGCGCCCTTCCCTTTCCGTCCATAAACCTCCACGCTCCTTTCCTGTTCCTGTATATTATACACCAGTGGCGCCTTGTGGTTACATTCCCTGTGACAATACCCGTATATTATATACCTGGAAAAGCGCGCAAAAAGATAAAGACCACCTGGGTTCGTGGTCTATAAAGCATCAGGGTCAAATGTTATACCGGCGGATTGGGAGCGATAAGGGTTGCGAACTTAACGTCGTGGTCATGAAGAACTGCGCCGTTCACGGTGGTTTCGCCTTCCACGAAATGGATATGCACCTGTTCATTGGACGGCGCTTCGGGATTGACAGTGAGCCCCGGCCCGGTCCTTAGTATCACTTCATGGAAGTGGCCGATATTGAAGGATGTGTTTACCCTTAATTTATGTATATGATTCTGGCCGACGGGTATCGCTTCCCCGGTCACCCCGGCAAACCTGTGGTTGTGCCTGAGATCTCCATGCAGCGCAAGCTCGGTTGAGGCCAGAAACTCGTGGGTATGGGTCTGCGACTGGGGTTTGGGCTTGGGCTTGTGTTCGATTTCCAACGGGTATACGCGGTAGCAGTTCCTCTTGCTAAGTTCGCGCGCTGTATTGTAATCCATTGAAAAACCTCCCTTTATTCCATCTGTCAATATATGCTATGCCTGTCCCCGGGGTATGGTTACTGCAAGGCTTTCGCGACCGGTTTGACAGTGGGAGGCAAGATTAAGGTTCTACGTCAAATGTTGGGGTGGAACTAAGTAAAATGAAGTAGCATATGAGTTATAGGCAGATGATCATGTTTGGTCGTCTGCCTTTTTATGTACAGAATTAAGCCATAACATGCAGTA
>Ga0134099_1003593_pt1 | contig 11291 bp, 9 predicted proteins | sample 10_taG_2_FD_105482 | JGI IMG/M metagenome (GOLD analysis project Ga0134099, IMG submission 105482) | Switchgrass degrading microbial communities from high solid loading bioreactors in New Hampshire, USA - 10_41_5_180_A2 metaG | ecosystem: Engineered > Bioreactor > Semi-continuous > Anaerobic >...
ATCAAGCGCAATGCCGGAACGCAGTTTGACCCGAAGATCGCGAAAATATTTATTGACCTGATGTAGGACGAAATACTGATGGCCGCCGCGCGTTAAGCGGCAATACACGGGGCAAGGCTCATCCTTGCCCCAAAGCTTGTCAAAAAACCTCCGGTTTTCCGCCAGTTTGCCGATCTGATTTCCTATAAGCCTATACTTTTGGCGTTGCCGCCAAAAATGTTTACCCTTCCATTTATCGCTCCTTCCCATTGTTTCCGAAGTGCTTAATGCCGCTTGCCACACATTTTTTCATTTTCGCTCTTTAGCGACAAATCTGTTTAGTATAGTAAAATACTCCGCCTGTCAAAGAAAAACAGGTTATAGAAAAGAAATTATTGGAGAAATTACAATCAGAACCGGATTGGCTGACGGAGGCGTATATGAGCAGCATATCCTATTGGAACGAGACGGGAAAAAAATCGCACTACCCGCGGTTGGACCATAGCATCTCGGCAGATGTCGTTATCATCGGGGGCGGCATCACCGGCGTTACCTGCGCCTACTGTCTGGCGGAAAGGGGCTTAAGGCCCGTGCTGATTGAAGCGGGCGTTTTGGCCGACGGCACGACGGGCAACACAACGGGAAAAATAACGGTCCAGCACGGTATCATCTACTATAAAACCGAGGAAAAATACGGTCTGGATGCGGCCCGGGATTATTTTCTGTCGCAAAAGAGCGCGCTGGATTTCGTCAAAAACGTGACCCAAAATGAATCGATAGACTGCCAGCTGGCTGAAAACTGGGCGTACATTTACGGCGTCAACGACCAGGAATGGGACACGCTTCAGAGAGAGTATGAAACCGCCAAAAAAATAGGCATCGAAGCGGAGCTGCTTGAGAATTCCGATTTTCCGCCGGGCAACAAAGGCCTCCTCGCATACAAGGGCCAGTACGTTTTCCATCCGGTCAGGTACGTGGAAGGCCTGGCAAAAGCAGCCGCAGCCAAAGGCGCTAAAATCTGCTGTGACACCAAGGCTGTCAGGCTGGAAAACGACGTTCCGAAGAAGGTTCACTGTGAAGGCGATATCACCATCGAAGCGGACCACGTCGTGATGGCCACGCAGTATCCGTTTTACGACGGGCCGAACCTGTTCTATGCAAAACTCTACCCCAAGCGGGCGTACGGCGTTGCGGTGCGGGCGAAAAGAGACTGGCCGGACGGCAGCTACATCAACGTGGGCGACCCCGCCCGCTCCATCAGAACTCATGTCGAGAACGGTGAGCGCATACTGATTGTGGTTGGCGAAAGCCACGATACCGGTCGAGGCATAAGCGATATGGCGCTCCATTACGACAACCTGATTCAGTTTGCGGATCAGTTGGCCGGTGTCCGGGAAGTCCTTGCCAAATGGTCCGCGCAGGACTACGACACGCCCGACGAGCTGCCGTATATCGGGAGAATCTCCGACCATTGCAACATCTACGTCGCAACGGGCTTCAGGAAATGGGGCCTCTCCAACGGCACGCTGGCCGGCATGATGATTGCGGACCTCGTTTCCACAGGCAACTGCCAGTACGAAAGCCTGTACTCCCGGACCCGGGCGGACATATTCAGCTCTCTCGGCAAGGCTGTTGCCGGCGCGGTCAACCCTGTCATCGAGCTGATCAAGTCCAAGCTGGAAGGCACGCAGGACATCGAGGGCCTTAAGCCCGGAGAAGGCCGCGTCATCCGCTTCAGGGGCGAAAGGGCGGGCATATACATGGACGAAAACGGCAATGTGACGGTTATCGACATCACCTGCACCCACATGGGCACCGAGCTCAATTTCAATTCCGCGGAAAAAACATGGGACTGCCCCGCTCACGGCGGGCGTTACAGCACGGACGGCAAGCTGCTTGAAGGCCCGCCCAAGAACCCGCTCAAAGTCCTTTTCCAGGGAAAGTATGAGGAACTGCTCTCCGAAATACAGGATTAGGCTCTATCAATGATTGCAGCGCACTCCCCCGACATGCTCCCGGGGGCTTATGCTTTTTTGGGCGCATATGCCATCCGGCACTGCTGCCCATTTTTATATGCCAATAACAACTCAAGAGTTACACGTATACACCTTGCCCTTCATATACTGCTTAAGGGGTGATACTATCAATGCATACGCATTATTACGAAGGCATGACGTCTTATAACGACGGTCACAGCCATTATTATTCCGGCACGACCAGCCCGAGCGAAGACTTTCCCGGCCATACCCATACCATGGCGGGTAATACCACCGTGGATGACGGCCACAGCCATCAGTATTCGCTGGTCACATCGGCTCCTGTCATGGTCGGGATGGGGCACGTACACCAATACAGCGGCCCGACCGCATACGCCGACAACCACAACCACATGATGCAGAGCTTTACTTTTGTCAGCCAGTAGGACAGAAATATAAGAATTGCCCGACTCAAAGCAGGTCGGGCTTTCGTTTGGCGCTCTGCGGGGTGACCTTAACGCCCTGTTGCGTCATTTTTTTCGTTGCGTGCAGTCCCCTTTTTGATCAGGTTGATAATCGCCAGCAGAATGATGGCACCCACCAGCGCGACCAGAAAGCTTTCCAGATTGAATCCCGTCACGTCGGCCTTGGCGCCGATCAGGTTCATCACAAAGCCGCCGATAAAAGCGCCGATGATGCCCACCAAGATATTCGCACCAGCACCCATCTGCCGGTTTTTCTTCATGATGATGCTGGCGACCCAACCCGCCAGTGCGCCCAGCAGAATCCACGATATTATACCCATGCTATATTCCTCCTGTTTCCTTTTATAATATTGTTCTCAATAAAAATGCAGACTATCCGAAAACGAATTCAGAATTCCAACCATTTTATCAAACTCTGGAAACAAACAGCTTTTCCTGGAAATAATGAATATTAACCTTATAAAAGACGGTGCACGATGATACGCAAAGACGCATGGCTCAAGGTCCATGGAAAAGCGAAATATAACGACGACGATTGCCCGTTCGCATGCCTTCAGGCCAGACTGCTGACCAGTATTTTTGCGCACGCGGGTATTCTCTCTGTGGACGTTTCGGGAGCCTGGGCCGTGCCCGGCGTCCATGCCGTTGTCACCGGCCGGGACAGCGCCGTGCTGACAGGGCCGATACTGCGGGATATGCCGATATTGGCAGCCGAAAAGGTGCGGTATTTCGGCGAACCCGTCGCGATTGTAGTGGCGGACAAAGAATGGCAGGCCGCGCAGGCCGTCAAAAACATCCGGGTGGAGTACCAGCCTCTCCCCATTGCCAATACCATTGAAGATGCACTGGCCAGCCAGCCCACGCTGGTCCATCCCGACCTGACGCAGTATGCCCGCGCCGTCCCGGACGTATATCCGGAGGAGAACACCAATATCGCGAGCCGTGTGAAAATAAGAAAAGGCGACATCGCTCAGGGGTGGAAAGACAGCGCGGCGGTCGTAGAAGCCGAGTATCGCATTCCGCAGGCCAGCCACGCCTTTCTGGAAACGCGGAACGCCCGGGCACAGATACTTCCCGGCGGGCAGGTCGTCATCCATACCGCCAATCAGGCGCCGCATGCGGTAAGAAGCCTGCTCGCGAAATACTTCAGCCTGTCGGAAAACGACATCACTGTGGAAGTGCCGTTCGTAGGCGGCGCTTACGGCGGCAAAATCAACCCGCATCCCGAACTGCTGGCCTATATCGCCTCAAGGGCCGTGGGCGGACGGGAAGTGCGCGTTGCATACACCAGAGAGGAAAGCTTCTACGCCTCCCCCTGCAATATCGGCGCGAAAGTCGTGATGAAGCTGGGCGCGGACAAAACCGGCAAACTGCAGGCGCTCCAGGCGGCATATTACATCGACTCCGGGGCTTATGCCGATTCCACGCCGGTCATGGCGAAAGCCGTGGCGGTCAGTTGCAGCGGGGCTTATTACATCCCCCACATCCAGTGCGATTCCGTCTGCGTTTACACCAACCATGTCTATACCACCTCGTTCAGGGGCTTTGGGCACGGCGTGTCCACATTCGCGATCGAGCGGACGATGGACAAGCTGGCCGAAAAGCTGGGCATGGACCCCGCGCAGCTCCGCCTGCTCAACGCGGCCCGGGAAGGCGACGATTCGCCCACGCAGGTTCCCTACACCAAAAGTAACCTCGGCGATGTTTCAGCCTGCATCAGCCGGCTGAAAAAGATCATGCAGTGGGACGACAGCATCTGCACCAAGGCCAGCGGCAGCGTCGTCCGCGCCATGGGCATGGCCTGTTTCACCAAAACGTCCACCACCCCCACGGACGCATCGTCCTCGGCCATCATGACATTCTGCTCGGACGGTTCCGTCAACTTAAACTGCAGCGTAATAGAATGCGGGCCGGGCATGACTTCTTCACTGCCCAAACTGCTGGCGCAAAGGCTGAAAATGAGTCCCGACAAGATATCGGTGAACCTTACCGTCAACACGCACTCCCATCCGGTGCACTGGAAAACGGCGGCCAGCATGTCCACGTACATGGCGGGAAACGCCGTCCTTGCCGCCGCAGACGACGCGATAAAGCAGCTGAAAGCCAACGCCGCGCTGGCACTGAAATGCAGACCGGACGATATCGAGATTGACAACGAGATGGCATATTTAAAAGAGAACCCGCAAAAGTATCTGGCTCTCAAAGACATCGTGTCCGGCGTCAAGGACAGCAGCGGCAACGCGCTGGGCGGGCCGGTGATTGGCCGCGGCCATTTTACCATGAAACACCTGTCCTATCTGGATAAGGAAACGGGCAAAGGCCAGACAGGGCCCTATTGGACGGTGGGCGCTCAGGCGGTGGAAGTCGAATACGACAGCGCCGAACACACCTACCGGCTGGTTAAAGCAGCGACGGTGCTGGACGCCGGCAACGTCATCTTTCCCGAAGGAGCCGCCAGCCAGGTGATGGGCGCCATGAACATGGGATTAAGCTGCGCCACCCGGGAGGCCAACGTCTACGCGCCTGGCGGCGAGCTCAAAAACACCAGTTTCCGCACTTACAAGGTGATGCACTTCGCCGAGAACCCGCAGTATACTGTCGAGTTCGTGGAAACGCCCAATATCAGCGGCCCTATGGGAGCGCGCGGCCTGGGAGAGCACGGCATACTCGGCATGCCCGCGGCATTCGCCAACGCATTGAGCAGAGCCGCAGGCGTCCAGCTGGACGCGCTGCCCGTCACGAATGAGGCGCTGTGGTACGCCGTCACCCAATCGCCGCAGGAGGGAAGCCGATGATCCCTTACGATTTCGATTATTACCTCCCGGACACATGGCAGGAAGCGGTGGACATTTTCCATTCCCTCAAGGCGGAAGGCAAAAACCCGCTGTATTACGGCGGGGGCACCGAGATCATCAGCATGGCGCGCGTGGGCAGCATCCGGCCGGACGCCGTAATCGACATCAAGAAAATCCCCGAATGCCAAAGCTTCGGCACGGACGGCACAAAGCTTATCTTCGGCGCGGCGCTGACGCTGACGACGATCCGGGAGAGCGGCCTTTATCCCCTGCTGAGCCTCGCGGCGGGCCGCATTGCCGACCATACCATACAGTGCAAGCTCACGCTGGGCGGCAACCTCGCGGGAACGATACATTATCATGAGACGCTGCTGCCGCTGCTGCTTGCGGACGCCACAATCCATATCGCCAACGCCCAGTGCATACGGGAAGTGCCGATCTGCGATGTGCTGAACATGAACAGGAAACTAAACCCGGGAGAGCTGATACTCATGGCGAGCCTGAATAAGCGCTACGCCGCATATCCATACGCGCACATCAAGAAAACCAAAGCCGAAAAAATCGGCTATCCGCTGGTTTCGGTCGCGGCGCTGAATGCAGGCGGGGTATTAAAGCTTGCGGCCAGCGCGCTCTGCTCATTCCCGTTCAGGTTCAAAGACTGCTTATTAACGGACGCGCGGCCTGCCATGGACATCGTCAGGGAACTGCTGGCGGACCTGCCGGAGCCGGTGCTCAGCGATACCGAGGGCTCAGCGGCATACCGGCAGTTCATATTTGAAAAGACCGCGGAGAAGATCATCACGGGATTCAGAAACGAGGCCAGCCATGCTTAAATTATCCGGCAAGACCGTCATCACACTCAACGTAAACGGCAGCGCGCACGAGGTGGCGGTCCGGCCTGCGGATACGCTGCTGGAGGTGTTGCGGAACAGGCTGGGCCTGACCGGAACCAAAATCGGCTGCGAGAACGGCGACTGCGGGGCGTGCACGGTGCTTGTGGACGGCTGGCCGATAAAGTCCTGCCTGATGCTGGCCGTGGAGGGAGTGGGCCGCACCATCACGACGATAGAAGGCTTAAGCAACACCCCCGTACAAAACGCGTTCGCGAATTTCAGCGCGTTTCAGTGCGGCTTCTGCACGCCCGGGTTCATCATGGTATGCCACTCCCTGCTGATGCACCACCCCAACCCCGACGATTACACGATAGAATCGTGGCTGCAATCCAACATATGCCGCTGCACCAGCTATCAGGAGATCAGCGCAGCGGTGCGCAGTTTAATCAGCGCTGACGCTTAAAGCCGGCCCCATGCCTTGCCAGGGCGCGTCAGAAGGATAATTCCGGTCTTAACACGCAAAATATTTGGGAACACTGTATTAAAAGGGGTGTCGCTGTGTTTGATTCTGTCTTCTTCCACCTAACAATAGAATTGCTGTTTGGCTTTATCGGCCTCTTGATCGCCGTTAAAATCATCGGAAAAAGGCAGGTTCGGCAGATTTCCCCATTCGATTTCGTATCTGCCGTGGTGCTGGGCGAGCTACTGGGCAACGCCATATACAACATGGAGACAAACATATTGCACATCCTTTACGGCCTGGCCGTATGGACGGTGCTGCTGGTGCTGATAGAAAAAATAGTCCAAAAGTCTACCAAGGCCAGAATGATGATAGAGGGATCCCCCAAGCTGGTGATCAAAAACGGGCAGATCGACTATCAGGTGCTGAAAAAGGAGAAGCTGGATTTACTGGAACTGACCAGCCTGCTGAGGGGCCAGAATACGTTTTCCATCAGGGAAATCGAGTACGCAATCATCGAGCCCAACGGCGTCATTACCGTTATCAAGAAACCGGAATATCAGAGCGTGGTCAAAGGCGACCTTAATATCCCTGCCCCGCCCGCTCGGGTAACGCTGCCCCTCATTCTCGACGGGAAGGTGGATTACAACAACCTGCGCGCAACCGGCAACGACGAAAGCTGGCTCAGGCAGAGCTTAAAGCAGCTAGGCATAGGCAGCTTTGAAGACGTTCTCTATGCCGAATGGAACCCGAACGACGGACTTTACGCGCAGGTCAGGCAATAATCATTTTGCGGCAGTTCATCTATCTCAACATAAGATCATTTTCGGAAATATTCCCCGACTCTTTTAGGCACGCCATCAGCCTGTTGACATGTAAAGAGCCGCAGGTATATAATGAACACCGTTCATTTTACGAAAGGACTTGCGGCTGTGCCCAAAAATCTGGAAAACGTTAAGGAAGAAATACTGCAGGCGACGCGGGAAATGATTTTGGAAAAAGGCTACGGCCAATTAAACATTCGCGATATTGCCAAAAAGTGCGGCATCGCAACGGGCACGTTCTACAATTATTTCTGTTCCAAGCAGGCGGCCATCGCGGCGCTCATGGAAGAGGATTGGAAAGCATTCCGTCAGTATATTGCTGAACACAGCCACGAAGACAAGCCGCCTGTCGAGAGGCTGGAAATACTGTTTGGCGATCTTAAGCAAATGCTTCAAAGCGTGCATCGTATATGGCGGGCAGGCTTTCCGGATGATTTTGAAAGCGGTACGCTCAATAGGCTGTACAGCATCAAACAGCAGCTGCACAAAGATTTTGCGCAGCATATCCGCTCCCTGATTGCGGGCCACATTGACCCGGAGCAGGAAGTCTATGCCGCCGATATCATCACAAGGCTTTTCTTCTCTTTCGCATATGAGCAAAGCGCCAGCTTCGAACAGCTGCGTTATTTCCTCACGAGGATACTGGACTGAAATTTTTTTGGATTCTAAATGAACGTTGTTCATTTTATGGAATAAGTTTAACAGGGGTGACTTCAATGGAAGGCAGCAAAGTGAAAAAGAAACGATATGGTTTCGTCATGCTGGTTTACCTGCTCGGAATATTCATCGGAGCGATAGACACCGGCATATTGACACCTGCCCGTACGGTTGTTCAGAATTCCTTCCAGGTGGACGACCGCATCGGCATATGGATGATTACGGCATTTACGCTGGCCTATGCCTGCGCGATGCCTATTCTCGGCAAGCTGGCCGACAGGATGGGCAGAAAGCGCGTGTATATGGTGGCGGTTGCGCTGTTTGGCGCGGGGTCGCTGATATGCGGGCTGTCCAACTTCGGCGGCAGCTTTGCAATGCTGATTGCCGGCCGCGTGATTCAGGCTTTCGGCGGAGGCGGCATCATGCCGCTGGCCACTGCCGAGTTCGGAACGGGATTTCCGGAGGACAAAAAAGGCATGGCGCTCGGCCTGGTGGGCGGCGTATACGGCGTTGCGAACATACTCGGCGCCACGCTGGGCAGTGCGATACTTGACCTTGTGGGCACAGCCAACTGGCACTGGCTGTTCTTTATCAACCTGCCGATCTGCGTGTTTGTGGTAATTGCGGCGATATTTGCGCTGCCCAAAGGCGAAAAGCAGCCGACGCAGAAAATCGACCTTATCGGCACGTTTGTACTGGTTGTCCTCGTATTGTCGCTGATGTACAGCCTCACCAATATCGACTTTTTCGACTTCTTCGGAACGATCGGCAATACCGATGTTTATCCGTTCCTGATTGTGTTCGCGCTGATGATTCCGCTGCTTATACTCGTCGAAAAACGCGCCGAAGACCCGATATTCAACATGGGTTACTTCAAGAACAGGAACATCGTGATCACGTTCTTTGTGGCGTTTATCGTGGGCGTAATGATGATGGGCATGGTGTTCGTTCCGCAGTTCGCGGAGAATGCGTTAAAGACGCCCGAAGGAAGCGGCGGCTATTTTGTGACGATTCTCGGACTGTTCGCAGGCTTGGGCGGCCCCATGGGCGGCAGGCTGGTTGACAAATTCGGCCCCAAGAAAATACTGCTCTTAGGATTCGGCGTATCGCTGGCAGGCGCTCTTTTCCTTGCGCTGTACGCCACGGCACATGTCAGCACAGTCAGCGTCATTATCAGCCTGGTGCTGATGGGCACGGGCCTCGGGTTCGTGATGGGAACGCCGCTCAACTACATGATGCTGACCAACACCAAAGAGGAAGAATCCAACTCGGCGCTGTCCGCGCTGTCGCTGATGCGGTCCATCGGCACCACCATCGGGCCGATGCTGATGGTAGGATTTATCGCGCAGGCAGGCGCTGTGGCACAGGATAGCATTATGAACGTCATCCCCCCCGTTTCGTCCATACAGATTCAGGCGGACGATACGCTGGTAGAGTCCATAAGGCAAGACCTGCTCGCAGTATCGGCAGATCTCGAGGAGATGAACGATCTGAAAGCGCGGATGCTTGCCCAAACGGATAAGCTCGAAGAAGAAACCGCTTCGCTGAAGCAGGCCACAGAGAAAGCCAATGCGGATTTGGACGCCGTCAAATACGACCCGCAGTTTAAATCCATGCTGGAGAAGATGGATTATGAGATGCCGGGGGACATGGAAACGCCTGATTTTTCCGAGATTCGCGACATGCTCAGCGTGGAAAGCGGCATGACCCCCGCAGATATTGAAGAAAAGCTCTCGATGCTGGACTTCAAACAGCAGGACATGGATTTCGACATGACCGGAGGCGAACTGCCCGACGACGTGGTGCAAAAGCTCAGCAGTTCCAATGTCACCACCATCGTGGACACCACCGTATACCTGGTCGACAGGATGTTCGGCATCTATACGCCCGACGTGATTCAGGAAATACAAAACGGCATCAGCGAAGGCGTATCGGGCATACAATCGGGCGTTGACGGCATCGGCGAGGCCATTGAGGGCATACAGGAAGGCATAGACGGCATGACCGACGCGCAGAACGGGCTGTCGTCCGGCATAGACGGCATCGGCCAGGGTATTGACGGCATGAACACCGGCCTTAGGCAGATGAACAAGGCGATATCCGGCATCAAAAGCGGCATCGCCGGCATCAACAAAGGCAAAGCCGACCTGGAGAAAGGGCTGGACGGCATAACAGCCGGTATCCAGGGCATGCAGCAGGGGCTGGCCGGCATCGACGCTCAGATTGCCGCCACGCAGAAAGAACTTCAGGAGCAGACAGATGCAGGTGCGCCGCCGCCGGTGACAGCGCCGCTGCAAGGCAGGCTCCAGGGGTTGATGGCAGCCAGGCAGAAACTTGCGGACGATCTTGCCAGCGCTCAGGCTCAGCAGCAGCAGATGCAGGACGCGATCCGCCAAATGACCTCGCAGACAGGTAAGATGAGCGCGTCCATCAAAAAGATCAGGGGCGCAAAGGAAACCGTGAACACACTGATTGAGGATATGAAGCAGGTGCAGACGCTGATGGAAACCATGAAGCAGGACATCACAGATACGCAGGCGATGATGGTGCAGCTTAAAGACCTGCTCTCCCGGACCAGAGACAGAATGCAAAGCGCAAGCAAAGGGCTTACGGCGCTGAACGACGCCATCCCGGCTTATTTCGAGACGGCAAAGCAAAACTATATCGAGACGGTGGAAGCCAAAAGCAGCGAGATTGAGAGCGCGTTCCAGAGCGCCATCAACGGCGGGTTCCGGCAGATGTACTATGCCGTATCGGTGTTCTCCATAGTAGCCGCCGTTGCACTGATGTTTTACAGGCACAACAAGAAAGCGCAGCTTGGCTGAAATCCGGAATAATATGAAACAGCACCTTCTCACGAGGGTGCTATTTTTTTACAACGAAACTGGTATTCAGCTAAGGCTTCAGCACCATGCGGATTATCGCCGTCTGCAGCCGGTCGGGCAAGGCATTGAACAGCAACAGCAGCGGGTTGCGGTTGATGTTGTACACGTACCGCGGGCGCCGCGCCTGAAGCGCTTTCAGCACAACGCGGGCAACTGCCTCCGGCGTCACTTTGCGCGACTCGACGCGCTCCACGATTTTGCGGAACCGCGCCGCGTTGCATGCGTAAAGCTTCGTATTCCCGTGGAAAGCGTCCAGCCTTTGCATGGACACATCGAGCAGCTGCGTATTTACCGCGCCCGGGCGGACAACCGAAACGCCGATGCCCAAAAGCTGCAGCTCCATGCGCAGCGAGAAGGCGTATTTCTCCAGCGCCGCTTTGGTGATGCCATATATGCC
>Ga0134099_1003602_pt1 | contig 11273 bp, 9 predicted proteins | sample 10_taG_2_FD_105482 | JGI IMG/M metagenome (GOLD analysis project Ga0134099, IMG submission 105482) | Switchgrass degrading microbial communities from high solid loading bioreactors in New Hampshire, USA - 10_41_5_180_A2 metaG | ecosystem: Engineered > Bioreactor > Semi-continuous > Anaerobic >...
AAAACCTTACCTTAGACAGACATATCAAGGCAATAGTGCATCTTTTTATATAATACGTCAAAACAATGCCAAATTTCTATATATCCAAATCTTGAAATAGGAGGAGAATATATGTCAAGCGCTCAAAAAGCTGCGTTCCACTATGGCTGGGCAGTGGTTATTGGGGGATTGTTGACTCAGGTCGTACTAATGGTCGGCGTCCAGTTTGTGCCGATTCAGTTAGCAATGATTTCTGAAACCCTCCAATTGAATAATGCATCAGCCGGTACTATTGTCTCGGTCTTTGGTCTATTCTACGCTGGCTGCTCTTTCTTCTGGGGTTATTGCACAGATAAATTCGGGGCAAGAATTGCTCTCTCCTTAGCAGGTTTGATTTTGGGAGTTTTCGTAATTGTTTTCGGAATGGCCGCTACCAGCTTTGCGAAGGCCCTTGTTATCATCGCGATAGTTGGATTTGGCGCCGCCGGTGTTTATAGTGCGGTTCTTCCTAAGCTGATTGGTGCTTGGTTCCATCCGAGTAAAAGAGGAAGAGCGATGAGCTTGATTACTCCCGGTGGAGTTTTAACCGGGGCGATACTCGGAATAGTTCTGCCTAGAATGGCTAACGCTTATGGTTGGCAAAAGGCTTCCATGATTCTCGGCGTTGTTGCGATCATTTGTACTGTCCTCGTTTACTTAATTGTTAGAAACAATCCCGCTGAAAAAGGCTTGAAGCCTTACGGTCTCCCTGAGGGAGAAAAAATGCCGGCTCCTCCGGCTCAAGAAAAAGGTCAATTCGGTAAAGTGCTAAAAATGAAAATTACTTGGCACTTAGGAATAATGTTTATCTTCTGGCAAGTGGCATTCATGGTCGGTACCGGTTTTACGGCCAAAGCCTTTGTTGCCGCCGGAGCTACAGCGGTTCAAGGCGGTTTAGCTGTTACCGTATATAACCTCTGTCAATTAATCGGTCAACAGATTTGGGGTCCGATGTCCGACAGAATGGAGAGAAAAACCGTTATTACCATTGCCGCCGTATTCTGGGCATTCTTCACAGCAGCTTTCGTCTTGTTGTATGGCAGCTCGCTGACCACCATGTATATTATGGTCGGTTTAATGGGTGTAGGCATGGGTATGGTTCCGGTTATCCTGGCAACCTTCTCGGATTACTATCCGACAGAAGTACGCGGAACAGGCGCAGGTACAATCTCCACTTTGGGCTTGGTAGGCCGCTTCTTCGGCCCGATGGTCGCAGGCTTTGTTGCAGACAGTGTTGGTTCTCTGGGAGGAGCTTTTGGTTTCGGCGCAGCCTGTATGTTCATCGCCGCTATCATTGCCTTCACTCTGCCTAACCTCAAAACTGCTCCTGCTCCGAGCTTAAACAGAGCTGCTAAATAATCCCGTTATTCAAATAAATCTGATATTAAAATTAATCTGATAAAGATAAAATACGAAGTGACGGCATAATAAACCGTCACTTTTCCCATGTCTATGAGGGAGCAGTAATGACAGTTAGCAGAATTTTAAAGGTTTTTTTGGTATAGTGAAAAATTTTTCTTTCTTTAAAACTAGTTACATTATATAATTAAAATAAAATCTTATATCAAATCAAAATATTTAGAAAATATAATCTTTTTATCAAAAATTTGGCAATAGGTCTTCTCTAAGGTATAGTTTATATATAGTTATTTCAGTGAATCGGTATAAACATCGGGCTTTGATCGAGTAAGCGATTATTAATTATGAACTAAGTAAATAAACTAAGGGGGTAATAAATTAAAATTTTCACTATTTTGTTAAAATGCTTTTTTGGCTCGGTCAGATTATATGCCACAGGAGGGTGATCACAGGTGACCACGGCAATGGAAAATAACTACAAAGCAACTGCTGCTGTCCGCTCAGTCGAATATTTTAAGTACCTGACTAAAGAACAGTGGGAAAAACTCTGGCAATGTCGCAGAGAATTCTTGAGGAACCCGAATTATAATCCGCTGGATTGTCCGGAGATGAGCAGAGAAGTAGCTCTTTCATGGATTAGGAGCAGGAAATTAGGCATTGACCCTTATAAACTGGTTTCGGAACGGACCATAAGCGATGAAGAACTGGAGAAAGAATTTGAGAAAAACCGCTTGCTAATTGAAACCGCCAGACCCTTGTTTAAAAAATTCAAAGATATGGCTATCTTAACTTCGGGTTTCATACTTTACTTGTTTGACCCTAACGGCCTGTGCTTGTTACAAGAAGGCGAAATGTTGCGAAGAGATACAGTCGGATTGATTTGGAACGAAAGCACTATCGGTACCTGTGCGCACAGCCTGTGCAAACAATTAAAGAAACCAATCCAGATTTTGGGGCCGGAACATTACTGCGAAGAATTAACCGATATTATTGGGACGGGGGCTCCGATTTTAGACGAAGACGGCGAGTTTATAGCTATTTTAATCTTGGGTCAGCGCATGATTGAAAAGCCGTGGTTAGATAGTTATCAAAACTTGTGTTCACATACCTTGGGCTTAATCACTTCATTGGCTTCGGCTCTCGAAGGTCAGGTAAAACTTAATAAGGCTAACGAAAAATTACGCGAGAGCTATCGTTCTTTAAGCATTGTAAACGACCACTTAAAGACTGCCCACGATACTTTGGATGCAACACTGACGTTTATAGATGAAGGTATTATCACTATAGATCGCAACGGAAAAATACTTCACATAAATAGAGAAGGGCGTAAAATACTGAAGCTAAAACCGGAGGATACCGAAGAAAGAAATATACAAGAATTCCTGTGTGAAGGATCTCAGCTGATGAATTTAATTGCCAAAGGCAAAAGCGTAGACACGGAAGAATTAATATGTGCCGGTGAAGATCAGCAACCTTACCAGATTAATATTCGACCGGTGGTTAGCCAGACCAGTAAACAAGTTGATGTTGCGGTGCTTAGACTTAATCATACGGAGAAAATTGATGCACTCGTTGCTCGGAGATACGGCAGTATCGCTAAGTATACATTTAAGGATATTTTAGGCCAAAGCAGTGAGTTTAAAAAAGTAATCTCTTTGGCACAGCGTTTTGCAGTTTCCAAAGAAAATATTTTATTAATAGGTGAAAGCGGTACCGGTAAAGAACTGTTCGCTCAGGCAATTCACAACGCTTACAGACCCAAAGGACCGTTTATGGCAGTCAACTGTGCGGCAATGCCCCGCGAACTTATCGAGAGCGAACTGTTTGGTTACGAAGGCGGCAGTTTTACCGGCGCTGAACGCAGCGGAAGACCTGGGAAAATCGAACTTGCTCACGGAGGCACTTTGTTTTTGGATGAAATAGGAGATATGCCTCTTGAATTGCAAGCCGTGTTGCTAAGGACTTTAGAAGATAAACAGGTCATGAGGATAGGCGGCCAGCGTTATAAAGATGTAGATTTCAGGCTAATCGCCGCCACTAACAAGAATATTTACAAAATGGTTAAGGAAAATCAATTCCGCGAGGACTTATATTTCCGTCTTTCAGTGCTGACGATTAATATTCCGCCTTTACGGGAGCGCAGCAAAGTTGATATCGAGCTTTTGAGCAAATACTTTGTAGAAAACTACTGTAAAAAAATGGGATGGCCTGTCAATGAAATTAGTCCCGCAGCTCAAAGCATTATTAATGAATACGATTGGCCCGGTAATGTTCGCCAGTTGCAGAACGCCATGATTTACGCCGTCAATACGGCTCAAGGAGATGTTATTAAACCGGAACACTTACCCAGCTATATTTTATTGGATACTGCTCCGTTAAAATTTGAAGACATTATTGATACAACCTCGGATAATCTCGAGATGTTGCGCATGGAGAACATCGAAAAAGCAGCCATCAAGATGGCGTTGCTTAAAGCCAACAACAATGTTCCGGCAGCCGCGGAAATACTGAATATAAGCCGTTCTACTTTATATCGTAAATTGAAAGACTACAATATTGAATATTAGTTTTATAGCACTTTAATTTTGCTCAGTCGGTAAATCCTCGTTCTCTCATATATTCTTTTTTGCGGAAAAGCCCCATACCGGTTTTCAGTTTTCTAAATCCGAGTTTGGCATAGAAGCCTTCTTTGCCCGGGGCCGCATACAGAATAAAATTGCAAGTCGGCAGAGATTCCATTAGAGTTTGAACTATGGTTTTTCCTATTCCTTTTCCTTGGTATTCGGGATGGACAGCGATATCATAAATAGCCGCTTCGTATGTATAGTCTGAAACAGCTCTGCCCACACCGACCAGTTTGTCTTTATCGAAGACGAAGACAACGGATGCACTGTTTTCAAAGGCTTTTTGGCGAATTTCGGCCGGAAAACTGCCGATATTCACTGACAGCATAAGTTGGCTTACCTCGTGCCAATCGATATTCGAACAATCTTTTTGAATCCTTAAATCCATACTAACCCTCCATTTAAAACAGCAATTAAACATGACTTTTACATTCTGGAGCAATAATTGTTTTCCTTCCTGGCAGAATAGCATGTCTCAAATTGGTATGGATTCTAAAAATAGGATTTCTAAATTAAGATGTTTCAGCCTTTTCTTCTTAGACCTGGATTTAATAGTTAGGCGTAATAATAGGCAATACAAGTAAGTTTTAAAACGGAGGTACAATTTTTGGTTAATTTAGCAAATTTTTGGCATAATTCTTGCTGCATCAACATTATTAGGAATGGTTTGCCAAAAGGTATGAATAAATATAAGAAATATTTCACAAATGGGAGGGTATTAAATGGATATTAAAATTCATACCAAAGATCTCGAAATATTAAAATCATTTTTTTCAATTCTAGTAACGACTTATCCCGAAGGAGCTTGCTTTTTTATTGGAGATAGGGAGAAAGTTACCTTTAAGGTGTCTCACAAGTTCAAGGAATTGAAAATTGAAGTTGGGGATCGCAACAGGGCAGGCGGTATAGCCGAACAAGTAATTAAAAGTGGGGAGTTTAAGCAAATAAAATTTGATGCCAGCGTTTATGGAGTAAGAGTGTTATTTTTAAGCGGGCCTATTTGGTCCGATGATGAGTCAACGATTGAAGGTGCTTGGGCTTTTGCTATGCCTGTAAGGCATCCGCTGGCCAGTTCGTTTCGCTATTATGCCCCTATTGTTGCAGATTTACTGCCGGAAGGCGGCGTGCTGTTCATTACCGACAAAGAAGTATATAGGCATATTCAACAGTCTGACAAATTTAGCATACCTGGCCTCACTTTGGAAACGCCAATTAATGAAACAAGCATTCAGGCTATGCGGTTAAAGAGAGAGGTCAGCATGGAGTATCCGGAATCGGTTTATGGAGTTCCGGTATCGATTATTGCCCGTCCAATGTACAACGAAGACAACTCGGAAGTTATTGCTTCGTTCGGGATAATTTTACCGCGGCAGCTTTCCAATCAAATGAAGAAAATGGCGGTTCAGTTAAACGACGGACTTAGCGGTGTGTCTGCCGCTATGGAGGAAATCAGTGCGACGGCTGCCAAGATTAATCAGAGTCAAGAGGGCCTGCATAAGGAGTTCGAAAACGTTAAGAAGCTCACCGACGATATAAATCAAGTGATGGGATTTATCAGAGAGATAGCCGACCAAACCAATATGCTCGGTTTGAATGCGGCCATTGAGGCGGCAAGAGCAGGAGAAGCCGGTCGGGGCTTCAGCGTAGTTGCCGAAGAGATAAGAAAACTTTCTGAAGAATCAAAACGGACAGTGCAGAAAATCAGAGAATTTACTTCCAATATACAGTCCTCTATCTTAAAAACTGCCGAATCCTCGGAAATAGTTTTACGGTCGGTTCAAGAGTCGGCGGCGGCAAGTGAGGAAGTGACCGCCAGTATAACAGAATTGGCCAATTTGGCGGAACAATTGGATGAATTGGCCGGGAAACTCTAGAAATTTTTAGCCCCTGGTTGTATCCTAAAATAATATTTTTATCTCAAAAATGGATTTAGTAACGCCCTTTGAGAATTACTCAATTGCCCGTAAATACTTTAATTATTAAATATCAAAAAAAGACATGGATACTCTGAAGAGGATATTAGGGGAAACCCGTAAATAGTGTAATTGTGCGCATTTAAGTCTATATGAGCTATTGGCACAGTTTATGCAATACCTAATTTATGTCTTTAGGTATTATAAATACAAGCCTACGCTCTATCCAATCTGGTCAAAGGGAAATCCAATCTGGTGTAAACCACCGGAGGAGGTGGGTACTAAAAATCCAAGTGTCTTGTGCTAATAAAAACAAAGTTGGAGGTAATAACATATGTGTTTTAGACCAGGATCTGCAGCAAAACCAATTGAGTGCCCGAATTGTCAGAAAAAAATTCCCGTTGTAGGTGGGGTTAAACAAAAGAAGTGCCCACACTGCGGAACAGACCTGACTGAAGTTAATCAACAACAAGAACAACAAGAACAGAAATAGTTAGCGGGATCATATATTTTTTTTACAGTTGCTTGAGAAATGAATCACATTGCCCAATGTATGCTTAGGAATTAAGCTAACGAATAGCGAAAGGGGCTAAAAAGATGAAAAACTTCAGTGTATCCGAAGTAATCGATTCATTTGGTGTGAATAAATTTACCTGGAAAGTGTTTTTCTTTCTCGGCATGGCCATGGTCTTTGACGGCTATGACTATATGATTGTTTCTTATACAATGCCTCAGATTAAAGAGGAATGGGCTTTAACCGCGGTTCAAACCGGAAGTCTTTCCTCCTGGAGTTTATTTGGTTTAATTATCGGTGGAGCGATTGCGGGTATAATTTCGGACAAAATCGGTAGGAAGAAAACTTTAACGTTTGCTATTGCAATATATTCCCTCTTAACCGTACCGATTTACTTTGCTCCTAGTTTCGCCGCCTTTGCGATTTTCCGTGTTCTGGCCGGTGTCGGTCTTGGTGCTTGTATCCCTGTCGTTACCACTATCTTTTCCGAATCCACGCCTACTAATCGCCGGGCTTTGTTTATAACCTTCGGTATGGCCTGGATGATTGTCGGTTGGGTTCTGGCAGGTCTTGTGGCCACCGCTATTGTGCCGATCTTTGGCTGGCGGCTTTGTTACCTGATTGGCGGTATTCCTTTCTTATACGCTTGCTTCCTGTTCTTCAAAATGCACGAAACTGCTTACTGGTTTGCCAGCAAAGGACGGAATAAGGAAGCGCTCGAAATCTTGGCGTATATTGAAAAAACGGCCACCGGCAAAGTTACGGAACGCGATCCGAACGCTCTGGTTGTTCCGCCTAAACCGAAAGTTGTCGGACCGAAAGCGCTGTTCACCAAAGATTACCGCACTATAACAGCCGGTGTTTGGATTACTTACTTCTGTGGCTGCTTCACCGTTTACGGTATCAACGCCTGGCTGCCGTCCTTAATGTTGGAAAAAGGCTTTGCCCTGGCTTCGGCTTACGGCTTGGCTATAGCTCAAAACGGAGCTGCGGTTATTGCGAACTGTTCCACCGGATTTGTGGCTGAAGTTATAGGACGACGCAAGAACCTGATCATGAGTTATATTGTAGCCGCCGGTGCGGTAGTGCTGGTCGCTTTTGCTCCGAATAATTTTGGCATAGTGTTGTTCACCAACATTTTCATGGGCTTTGCGATCAACTACGCTATTACCGCTGTTCAGCCGCTGATGGCCGAAGGTTATCCGACCGAATTCCGCAATACCGGCGTAGCATGGTGTCAAGCTTTCGGTCGGGTAGGAGGAGCCCTTGCGCCTATTGTTGCAGGTGCAGTAATAGGAATGGGTCTTGGATATTCAATGTCCTTCCTGTTCTACATTATTCCGACATTAATAGGTGCAATAGCTGCTGTCCTATTCGTTAAGCAAGAAACCAAAGGAAAATCACTTGACCAGCTGGCTAAAGAAAAAAGTGCCGCTGTTTAAAAAAGTTTTGTTAACGCCAAAAGAGTCATCTGCCACATGTTGAGGTGCCCATGTCGGGCGCCTCAACATTTTTTTATGAAACAATTTTAAAATTCAAGGGTGAAATTGTTTGTATAATTTTTTTATCGGGTAACTTATTTTAAGCAAAGTTTAAGTAAAGCTAATTAATTTAGAGTAAGTATATCGATATAGTAAACATATTGATGTGCTTTTCTTGATCCCGAGTGTCGGAGAATAAGCATAATGATACAAAAATACACAATCAACGCATTTTGGGATTTTATTTCAGCCGATTCACTGCTTTAAGGTTCTTGTTGATAAAGCTAAAAGCCTTGATTTTAGCGGGTTTCAACGAAATTTATAATTGTTATTATGTTTTGGCATAAATTTTGCATTTATAAATTAATCAATTAGAGCCTTTATTAAGCCTAACACCTTTTATAGGATATTAACTTGATACAAAGGGGGTAAAGTAATGCATCTCAGTCCTACTACATCAGCCAAACCTGTGAAATGTCCGGTTTGCTCTTCTGTTAATTCTTGGATTGCTAAAAAGTGCTCAAAATGCCAAGCGGACTTGGTTATATTTAAAGTAGAGGATAATCAAGAAGTAATCGAAGAGAATGTTGTGTCAAAACAATAAATAACTTTCCCAAAATGAAAAAGGTTTTAGAAGATAATTAATAACGGGAGATGCAAAATGTTCTGGAAAACCAGGGCTTACAGGCAATTTTTATGCCAGTAAAAAGGTTGGCATGAAAATTGCTTTTATATTTTTATAGAGTAATTTGTTGAGTTAATGCAGGTTTAAGAAATTTAAGGTTGCTTCCGTAAAAATCCGTAATAATTTGCAAAAGGAATAAATGTTACCAAAATAAGTAAAACAAAGGAAAAAATTAAATAATTATTCATATTATTGGATAGGAAAAAACGTTAACAAAATTTGTTTAAGATTGTTAAAAAAATAACAAGCGGAGGAACTATGAGCTATCATCTGGTGTTTGCTGAGCGACAAGACGAAGAAGAATTAAGGGGTATTCTCTGGGAATATGGGATGGATATTGCCGGTGAGATAGAACACCATCTGGTCATTAAGGAAAATGATCAAGTAGTGGCGGGAGCCAAGATTGTTGAAGTGGAACCCGGGGACTTTTATCTGGAGGTTATAGGAGTAAGGCCGGACAAAATGGGCATGGGTTATGGAAGAGTTTTGCTGGGGGAAATAATTCGTAACCCCTGGAAGTGCAGCAAAGTTCTTTTGACCAGTCCCGATTCTAAAATTCCGTACTGCATCACAACATTATCCCGAGGAAAAGCCGAAGGGTTCTATAAAAAGCTTGGTTTTGAACCCTGCGAGTTCGATCGACTCCCAAAGCTCAATCAACATCAATGTTCAGATTGCCCAGACAGAGAAACCTGCAATCCTGTTCCAATGATATTTAACCAAAGGGAGGTTAATTAATTGAAAAAAGCAATTGTTGTGTTCACTAAAGTACCAAGAGTCGGAGAAGTTAAGACCCGCTTAACAGAAGCCCGTGGCGGTATATTGACGCCTGAAGAAGCTTATTCTTTTTATGAATCAAGTTTGCTGGATGTTATAGATGCATGCCTTGCGGTTCAGCAGGTTGATGTTTGGGTTTGTTATAATCGCGACGGGGACAGCGCCACAATGGATTCTCTATTAAGTCAAGTCAGTGCTCCCCACAAAATTGCCGGGGTCTTTACCGATCAGGGAGGAAGTTTTGACGATTGTATGCAGTTCGCAACGGACTACATACTGAAGCGTGGTGCTCCTGAGCGTTTGGCGGATGCAGTAATAATCGTCGGCGGAGATATTCCCACTTTACGGCCCGGTATTATCAGAGAGGCATTTGATAAGCTGGAAAGATTAAGCCGTAGTGAAGCGGGAAAAAAGGCTGCAACCAAACAAATTAAAAACGGAGATGGTTATATCGGAGCTGCAGTGATAGAAGCAGCATGTCAGGAAGGCGGTTTTTCTGTCGTAGGTTTAACATGTACTACTCCGTTTGACTTCTACAAAGTTTTCTATAATCAAGACGGTTTTACTGCCCTGGACATGCTGGTTGACAAAGTAAAAGCAGAAAAGATACCCTTTGCTGCACTGGAGATGGTCCCCGATGTGGATATACCTGTAGATTTGGCAAGTCTTATTCCGATGCTTCGGGCGATACAGGTTTCCGCAGAAAGCGATCCTTCGTTGTTAATTCCCAAACGCACCCTGGCTTGGCTTGAAAAAACCGGCATTCAATCCGTGGCTTTACCACCGGAGAGAGAATCTGTTTAGGCTGTTCCTGAGAAAACTTGGGGATTAATTTTGAAGGTGGGTTGAAGTATGAGCCAAATACAGCCAAACCTGTTGCTTGAACAACAACAGAAATTATTTATGACCACTGAATTAAGACAAGCAATCTCTCTGTTGCAGATGACCAGTGTTGAGTTAAATGATTATATCAGGAGCAAGATTGAAGAAAATCCTTTTTTGGAAGAGGAAGGGCCTTCTGAGGAAAGCGAAGAGAACCGGACGGAATTTGCTTCGGAGATTGAAGAGGAAAGCAACAATTACGGGATTGTTTCTAAGCTTAGTATTGAAGAATTTTTGGAACAAAGTAGGGATAATCATATCAACTACTTCAGCGATGAAAGGCAGGAAGAAAGGGAGGAATATCCTTACGAAAGATACCTGTCTTCCAAGACCAATCTTTATGAGCATTTAGAGTTACAACTGAATTTGGAAGTGAAAAACCATGCGGACGTTATCATTGGCAATTATTTGATAGGTAATATAGACAGCAACGGATATTTAACCGTGGACCTTGCAGATGCGGCCAAGGCTCTCGGAGTGAAAATCAAAAAAGTGGAAGAGGTTCTTAGGATTATTCAGACTTTTACCCCAATAGGGGTCGGTGCCCGCAACCTCCAAGAATGTTTGCTTATTCAGTTAAGGTATTACGGCAAAGACAGTGAATTGGCGGTAGCGGTTGTTCAGAATTATTTAAAGGAACTTGGCGAAAGGAAATGGACCAAAATAGCTCGGGAATTGGCCGTGCCGGTTAAAAAAATTCAGGAAGTCTACGATCTTATAAGGACCCTTGATCCGAAACCCGGATTACAATTTGGCTCGGACACGGAACAGCTGATTATACCCGACGTGACGGTGATTAAAGATAACGGACAATACAGGGTTATCGTAAACGATCTGGATTTTCCGTGTCTTAGAATTAATCAATATCATATGAATCTGTTTAAACAAACCAAGAATTTAACCGGGGATGTCAAAAAATATCTGGAAGAAAAACTTGAATCGGCGTTGGGATTGTTGCGCGGGATAGAACAAAGAAGGTTAAACATTTACAAAGTTGTTCAGTGTGTGGTTAATATTCAA
>Ga0134099_1003605_pt1 | contig 11268 bp, 9 predicted proteins | sample 10_taG_2_FD_105482 | JGI IMG/M metagenome (GOLD analysis project Ga0134099, IMG submission 105482) | Switchgrass degrading microbial communities from high solid loading bioreactors in New Hampshire, USA - 10_41_5_180_A2 metaG | ecosystem: Engineered > Bioreactor > Semi-continuous > Anaerobic >...
ACTGCGGGGATGATCGAGTGAGAGACTGGCGCGGAGGACGAGTAGCTGTACGCCGAACTGAGCGCAGCACCGGGGTACCGGATAACCTCTGGGGTTCCCGAGCCTGTACCTGGCACCTTGCGACTCGGGTCGCCCCGGTCTCCAGGGCCACGAGCAGGCAGTTTTCGACTTGGCGTGCTCCGGGCAAGTGAAAAGGCGCCGGAGACCAAATCCGGCGCATCAGGTGAATGGAAACAAAAGGAAAACACACGATTGCCGTCGAACAGAACATACATGCGGATGCGACTGATTCACGTCCCCGATCGGCTGTGGACCGATCGCACGCTCCCCGAGGGCGCCAAGATGGTGTGGTGCTACTTCCGTGCCCTGATCGACTTCAGGACAGTCTTCACGTTGAAGGAGATCCGCAGCACCGTCGGCATCAGCCTGCCGAGCCTCCACCGTTACCTGGGCGTGCTGCAGAGAACCGGGTGGATCACCTTCGACCGCATCGCCCTGAGGAAGGTCCGGGTCGCCGTACAGGTCCCCGAGGACGGCGATTACCTGACCCTGCCCTCAGACATCATCTTCGACCACGACCTCCCGCGTGGAGCCTGCTGGACCTGGGGGGTGATCTTCCGGCTGGGCGGCCGGGTCACGTACCAGGACCTGCGCAGGGCCACGGGGTACGGCGCGGACAAGCTGCGCGACCACCTGAAGGAGCTGGTCGGAAACCGCTGGCTGGTCGGCGGTTCCGTGCGGAAGGCCCGTAAGACGACCTACGTGTATCGCGGAGCCAACCCGCATGCGGTGAAGCGGGCCGCCGAGGTGCGCGACCTGGAAGCGGGCCTGGATCTGGCGAAGCGGACTCCCGGGTACTCCGCGGGTCAGTTTCTGTTCGCGCGCCTGATCCGGGCGATGGCCCCCGGGATTCGCATGATCGAGAACGCCCAGATCACGGGTCTGGACAACCCCGAAACCGGGGGCCGGATGTCCTGTGACCTGTTCTTTCCCGACCACAACCTGGTGGTGGAGTTCCACGGGCATCAGCACAAGGGGCCGACGGCACGCTACCCCGACGCCGAGGAGTTCCAGGCGCTTCGCCGGCGCGACATGATGAAACGGGCGGAGTGCAACGAGATGGGGTTGGAGCTTGTTGTGGCATGGCCGAAGGATCTGAGCCGGGAAGGGATACGCCGGCTCCTCGGCCACCGCCTGCCCTTTAAGGACGACCTGGAGGACCAGTGGCACGTGATCCTGTTCCTGGACCGCAAGGCGGAGCTGTACCGGCGTGCGGCTCTGAAGGGATAGTCCGGCCTGACGAGCGTTCAACAGCGTCCCTAACCCGGCTTCGGTTGAGGCCGGGCTTCGGCGCGTTCGGACTCGGCGAAGCGGGATGAACGATCCCGACGGAGGGCGGAGTGCAGGTTGCACCGGTAGCCGTGCGCGTTGTGGCCGATGATGAGCATGATGGGGGCATCCGGCCGGCCTGGGCTGGTGGGGTGCCCCCGGTCGGATGCGGGCCCGCCCCCGGCAGTAGGCAGGCTTGCAGCGTGCACCAGGGCCGGCAGCAGGCCCGCTGGGTGCATCCGGCCGGCTGCGCGCACGCTGTCGGGTCGACTCTGCGCATACCGGGCTCATCGAGGGGGCCGTGGAAAACGTGACTTTTCGACTTGGCCTCGAAAGCGGAAGTGAAACACCGGCGGTTCCGACCACCGCGCGGCGGTGTCGTGCAGGCGAATCAGGGTCAGGAGCAGGCCCGAACAGGATGGAGCGGGGGCATGGGAGGGGTCAGGAGCGGGCTCGGGCAGCGGACTGGGGCCGGCAGCAGGCCCGGGGCAGCGACAACTTGAAGGGCGGCACTGCGGTGCGCGGGGGCAGGGCAGTGGACGGGATGGCCTGCCCCCGCGCACTGGGTCGACGGTAGGAACCGGCGGGTTTTCACTTGCCCTGAAGAGCCGAAGTACAAAAGCGCCTGGCAACTGCAAGACACAGCAAGAACCCCGTGGGCTACCCATGCTCACAGGGTTCAATACACTGACCCATCATCATGTCGAGCGAACTGCCCCCGCAATCGATCCGGGGCACGTCCCCCAGACCCGAAACACGCCCTACTCCCCCGGCTCACCCTCGGGTTCGGCGGCCGGCGGCTGCGGATTCACGATGAGCCGGTCGACCACGTCCGCCACGGCTTCCTCGTCGGGCACCCAGACCCAGCCCCGGCGGTGGTTGGGGTCGTCCCAGCCGGGCAGCGTCTCCATCTGCGTCCGGTCCAGATCCACCCGCAGGGCGGCGACGGCCAGCGAGAGGGCGGTCCGGACGTCGATGTCGGTGTCGACGTACTGCAGGCCGGTGCGGATGACCGCGGGCAGCCGCGTCAGCGACTGCGTCTCCTTCGCCTTGCGCGCCAGGGCCACCAGGAACTGCTTGGTCCGCTCGGTGCGGCCGATGTCGCCCGTGACGCCCCGGTACCGCACGAACTCCAACGCCCGCTCCCCGTCCAGGTGCTGCGGCTCATCTGACGCCTCGAAGTGGATATACAGCGGCGGGTCGGCGTAGGGGTCCTCGTAGTGCATGTCCTGGTCGATGACCAGGTCCACGCCGCCCAGGAGGTCGACCACCTTCTGGAACCCCTCGAAATCTACCCGCACGAAGTAGTCGACGTTCACGCCCAGGAGCTGCTCCACGGTTGCGACGGTCACCCGGGGCCCCTGCTCGCCGCCGTAGGCGTGGGCGTGCGCCAGCTTGTCGGGCGTCACGCACCAGTCGCCCACGCTCTCGCAGTCGATCTCCACCAGGGTATCCCGGGGGAGCGAAAGCAGGGTCAGCAGTCCCTTGCGGGGGTCCAGGTGGGCGAGGACGACCACGTCGGTGCGGGTCTTGCCCTCGTCCAGTCCCATCAGCAGAACGTTCACCGGTCCCGTGCCGAACCAGGCCTTCGCCACCAGGGCTCCAGCGAGCAGCAGAACGACGGCGACGGCGATGGACAAAACGCGGCGGCGTGTGGTTGCCATGATCCGGTCCCCTTTCAGCGTCCAATGGTCTCCCGGATTGGACTGGTTGATGTATGGTTCAACGACTCCCTGAGAATAGCACTCATCCTGGCTGTGGTTCAACGGGAAATCCAACCGTGGGCAGGACTAGCCCGTTCGAACCCCGAACAGAGAAACGGTAAGCCAAGTAGCGACTAAGGTGGTGGGCCCTTGCGGATTCTCGGCATCGACCCCGGCACGGCCCGGATGGGCTACGGCATCGTGGAGGACGCGGGCGCCGGGCGGGAGCGGGCGGTGGCCTACGGCTGCCTGGAGACCCCCGCCGACATGCGGACCGAACTCCGCCTGCAGGCGCTCTACCGCGGCCTCGTCGAGCTGCTGGAGCAGTACAGGCCCGACGCTCTGGCCGTGGAGGAGCTGTTCTTCGGGCGGAACGTGACGACGGCCATTCACGTCGGCCAGGCGCGGGGCATCGTGCTGCTGGCGGCGGCGGACAACGGCGTGCCGGTCCGGGAGTTCACCCCCATGCAGGTGAAGATGGCCGTCACCGGCTACGGGCGGGCCGACAAGACGCAGGTCCAGCGCATGGTCCGGGCCCTGCTGGGGCTGCCGGAAGTGCCCAAACCAGATGACGTTGCCGACGCCCTCGCAGTCGCGCTGGCCGCGCTGCACAGCGAGAGCCTCACCGCCCGGTTGGGAGGCCTGTCGTAGCGTGGTCGCACACTACCCGGTTGGGAGGCCTGTCGCAGCGTGGTCGCACACCACCCGGTTGGGAGGCCTGTCGCAGCGTGGTCGCACACCGCCCGGTTGGGAGGGCTGTCGTAGCGGGGTCACACACCGCCCGGTTGGGAGGTCTGTCGTAGCATGATCGCACACCTGCGCGGCGAACTGGTCGCCGCCGGCGCCGATTGGGTTGTCATCGATGTGGCAGGGGTGGGGTACCGCTGCCTTGTCCCGGGATCCACACGGTCGCGCCTCCCCGCCCCGGGTGCGGCGGTGCAGCTCCACACCTCCCTGCAGGTGCGGGAGGACGCCCTCACCCTGTACGGCTTCCTGACGCAGGCCGAGTACGACGTGTTCGAGCTGCTCCTGCGGGTGGACGGTGTCGGGCCCAAGGTGGCCCTGGCGGTGCTCTCCACGATCGACCCTGAGTCGTTCCGAAGGGCGGTGGCCTTCGAGGACATCACCGCCCTCTGTCGTGTGCCCGGAATCGGCAAGAAGACGGCGCAGCGGCTGGTGCTGGAGCTGAAGGACAAGATCGGGGCGCTGCCCGGCGCAGCCGGATCGCCGGGCGACCTGCCCGGCGCCGCGGCGCCGCCTGCGGACGACGCCTGGGCCGAGGCGACCGAGGCGCTCTGCGCGCTGGGATACAGCCGCGGCGAGGCAGTGGCCGCGCTGGCCCGGGCCCGGGACGAGGCGGGCGAGTCGCCGTCGGTGGAGACCCTCGTCCGCCTGGGACTGAAGCAACTCTACCGGGGGTAATGCGGCATGAGTGAGGAACGGTTCGTCTCCGGCCACCGCCGGCCCGAGGACGTGCGCATCGAGGAAACGCTCCGCCCGCAGCGCCTGGAGGACTACCCCGGGCAGGAGCGGGTGAAGGAGGAGCTCTCCATCTACATCGCGGCGGCGAAGCAGCGGCGCGAGCCCCTGGATCACGTGCTGCTCTATGGCCCGCCCGGCCTGGGCAAGACGACCCTGGCCCACATCATCGCCCATGAGATGGGGGTGAACCTGCGCATCACGTCGGGGCCGGCCATCTCGCACCAGGGCGACCTGGCGGCGACCCTGACCCAGCTCTCCGAGGGGGATGTGCTCTTCGTCGACGAGATCCACCGGCTCAACCGGCTGGTGGAGGAGACGCTCTACCCGGCCATGGAGGACTTCGCCCTCGACATCATCCTCGGCAAGGGGCCGGCCGCACGCACCCTGCGGCTCGACCTGCCCCGCTTCACCCTGATCGGCGCCACCACCCGGTACGGCGCCCTCACGTCGCCGCTCCGGGACCGCTTCGGCGTCGTGATGCAGCTTCAGTTCTACAGCGAGGAAGAGCTGACCCAGATCCTGATGCGGGCGGCCCGCATCCTCAACGTCAAGCTCGACCCCTCCGGTGCGCGGGAGATCGCCCGCCGCTCCCGGGGCACGCCCCGGGTGGCGAACCGGCTGCTGAAGCGCCTGCGGGATTACGCCCAGGTCAAGGCCGACGGCGTGATCACCCGCGAGGTGGCCGACGCCGGCCTCCGGATGATGGGCGTCGACTCGATGGGGCTCGACACGGTGGACCAGAAGGTGCTCCTGACGATTATCCACAACTACGGCGGCGGCCCCGTCGGGCTCGACACGCTCGCCGCTGCCACCAGCGAGGAACCGGAGACGATCGAGGACGTCTACGAGCCTTACCTCATGCAGATCGGCTTCCTGCAGCGCACCCCGCGAGGGCGCGTGGTGACCCGGGCAGCCTATGAATACCTGAACATTCCCTATACCGACCACCCAGATGGAAACGACGGACCCGTCCAACCTCGTCTGTTCTAATTGGGGGAGTCTGCGCGGTTTCCAGCTTCCCCCAGCTGAAGCCACCCCCTGAAACGTCTGGCTGTCAGCGAATCTCTCTACGAGACGAGAGGTGACGGAGTTGCTGCTGACCTTTCTGCTGAGCCTCTCGGACGGCACGGGCCAGCGGGGCCCCTCTCCCGTGGAGCGGCTGCTCGAACCGGCCCGCGCCGGCGACGCGGCCGCTCGCGAAGAGCTGATCCGCGCCTATACACCGCTCGTCCTGCGGGTAGGCAGCCAGGTCTCAGGCCGGTACCTCACAGTGGGGCGGGATGAGGAAGTCTCCGTGGGCCTGATCGCCCTCAACGAGGCCATCGACAAGTTCGACCCGGACAAGGGCAGCGCGTTCATCCCCTTCGCGGAAATGGTGATCAGGCGGCGCCTCGTTGATTTCTACAGACGTAATGCGGGCCGGGCAGAGGTTCCGCTCAGCGAGTTGACAACCGAAGACGACGCCGGCAATCCCCTGCAGGGGCTGGAGATGCAGGAGGCCATTGCCGCGCACCAGCGCCAGGTCGAGGCCGAGGAGCGGCGGCAGGAGATTGCCCGCTACGCCCGGCGGCTGGCGGAGTTCGGCATCCGTTTCAGCGACCTGGTGGAGGTCTCCCCCAAGCACGTGGACGCCCGGGACCGGGCGATCGCCATCGCCCGCCTGGTGGCCGAGGACCCGGTGCTCGCCGGGCACCTGCTGAGCCGCCGGGAGCTGCCGCTCAAACTCCTGGAGCGGCGGGTGGACGTCAGCCGGAAGACACTGGAACGGCAGCGCAAGTACATCATCGCCGTCGCACTCCTGCTCCTGGAAGACTTCGTCTACCTGCGCGGCTACGTTGCGGTCTAGGCACACGAGGAGGCATCGCATATGCAGAAAGGCATTCTGCTGGAGGTGGAGGGGAGAACCGGGATTGTGCTCACCCCTGCGGGTGAGTTCCGGCGCGTCCCCCTGCCTGCCGGGGATCCGGCGGTGGGCGATGAGATCCTCCTGCTCGAGGCCGAGGCCGAGGCCGCGGCCGGGGTTCGGCGGTGGGCCTGGGGCTGGGTGGCGGTGGCCGCCGCGGTGTTGCTGGCGATCCTCTCGCCGGTCGGCTACTGGCAATGGAGCCTGGGCCAGCCGGCAGCGCTGGTGATGATCGATATCAACCCGAGCATCCAGCTCACGGTGAACGGGCGCCGGCAGGTGGTGGATGCCGAGGGCCTGAACCCAGACGGTCAGGAGGTGCTGTCGCAGATCAGCTGGCAGCGGCGACCGGTCGAGGAGGTCACCCGGGCCATCGCTGCCCAGGCGATCCATCTCGGGAAGCTGAACCCCGCCGCCGATGACAGCGCCGTCGTGGTGGCGGTGGCGCCGCTGGCCGGAAAGTCGGTGCCCGACCGGCTGACGCGGACGATCGTGGAGCGGTCCCGCACCGCCCTGCAGGCCGTTGTCGTCGCGGAGGCCGAGAGCCAGGGGGCGGAGCCCCTGGCGGGCGTGGCCGTCATGGAGGCGACCCCCGATGAGGTGGAGCAGGCCCGCCGGCAGGACCTGACGGTTCCCAAGCTGCTCATCCTGGAGGAGCTGCAGGCCGACTATCCGGAGGTGACGGCCGACGCCATCCGCGCGACGCCTCCGGGCCAGTTCCTGAAGTCGCTGGGCATCCGCCCCAGCGAGGTTCTCAGCCGGGCCGAGCAGAAGCGGGCCACCCAGGCGGGGGCGACCGTCCCTGCGACCGCGGACGACGGGGATGACGTCGATGACGGCGGGGGCGGCAAGGCGAACCGGGGCAACTCCGGCAAAGGCAACTCGGGCAATGGCAACTCCGGCAAGGGCAACCCGGGCAACGGCAACCCGGGCAACGGCAACCCCGGCAAGGGGAACTCGGGCAACGGCAGCTCCGGCCGGAGCGATACGGGGAGCGGCAACGCTGGCAAGAGTACCTCCCTCTGGGGCAACTTCAACTGGGGCAACTTCAGTTGGAGCAACCTCTGGCGCGGCGGCGACGACGATGACCGCGACGACAGCCGCAGCCAGCAGGGCCAGGGGAACCAGAACAACTCCGGCAAGGGGAACTCCGGCAGCAGCGGCTCCGGCAAGGGCAACTCGGGCAGCACCGGGTCTGGCAAGGACGGCTCGGGCAACAGTGCTGGCAAGAGCAACTCCGGCAAGGGCAACTCCGGCCAGAGCAGTCCCGGCAAGGGGAACTCTGCCCGCGGCGGCGATGGCGGAGACCGCAACAGCGACCGCAACCAGCAGGGCCAGGGGAACCCGAGGGACTCCTTCTTGGGTGACTGGGGCGACCTCTGGCGCGGCGGCGCTGATGATAACGACCGCGGCAACAGCCGCAACCAGCAGGGCCAGGGGAACCAGGGCAGCGCCGGCAAGAACAACTCCGGCCAGAGCAACTCCGGCAAGGGCAGCAGCAAGGGCAACGCAGGCCGCGGCGATGAGGACGACGATCGCAACAACGACCGCAAGAATGACCGCAACCAGCAGGGCTGGGGGAACCAGAAGAACGCCGGCCAGGGCAACTCCGGCAAGAGCGACCCCAACCCGAACAAGAACAACTCCAACAGGAGCAACGCCGGCAAGAGCGACACCAACTCGAACAAGGGCAACTCCAATAGGAGCAGCTCCGGCAAGAGCGACGCCAACCCGAACAAGGGCAGTTCCAACAGGAGCAACTCCGGCTGGGGCGATCCGCGGCGCGGCGACGATGACGACGACCGCGGCCGGTCGGGCTGAGGCAGCCAGATGATCCCGGTGAACGGCAACTCCGTGATCCGGGGCGGTGCGGGCCGGGGAACGGGATGGGTGCGATAGGGGGTCGGGCCACCGGCCCCCTTTCTCGTTGGGCCGGGAAGGAGAACATCTTTGACAGAGCGAACGATTGAGCTATAGATTTTACCAACTTGGCGCAAAGGCGGTGTCCCATCGTGCGAACGCTCTCCACCGTGGCCGCGGCACTGCTCAGCCTGATTCTGCTGGCCGTCCCGGGTCCCTTGCCCGGCATGGGGGCCTCTGTCGCCCTGGCCGAGGTCCTGGATCTCGAGGTGCCGGCCCCGCCGGACGAGGCGCCGGTGCGCGTGGGACTCGCATGGGACCGGACCGAGGCCGAGGTCGGCAGCACGGGCGGGCTCCTGATCGTCGCCGACGGCGCGGTCCAGGGGGAGGTGCCTGCCGGCCAGGCCGTGCGCGCCGTGCTGTCGGACGGGGGCCTGTTCGTGGACGCCGTCCAGGCGTGGTTCGCCGGGCCGGTCCGTCTGGTGCCGCAGCCGCCCGGGCATATTACCTTCAACGGCGCGAGCTATCGCGGCGAGATCGAGCTGGTCGTCAAGTCCGGCAGGATCTCGGTGGTGAACGTCGTCAACCTGGAGGACTACCTGCTGGCGGTTGTGCCGGCCGAGATGGACTACCGCTGGCCGGCGGAGGCCCTGAAGGCCCAGGCGGTTGCATCCCGCTCCTATGCGGTGGCCAACCTGGGGCGGTGGAAGGACTACGGCTTCGACCTGCGCAGCACCACCGACGACCAGGTCTACCAGGGCATCGCCTATGAGCGTCCCAGCACCACCGCCGCCGTCCTGGAGACGGCGGGACAGGTGATCACCTTCGAGGGCCGCGTGGTGCCGGGCTACTACCACGCGTCCTCCGGCGGCCACACGGAGAACAACGAGGACATCTGGACCGGCGGCTCCCCGCAGGGGTACCTGCGGGGCGTCGAGGATTACGACAACCTGCCCGAGAACAAGTACACCTCGTGGAGCAGCACATTCACGGTGGACGAGTTCAGCCAGCGGCTGGAGAAGGCCGGCTTCGGCGTGGGGCGCGTGACGGCGGTGACCCCCGGCACGCCGGCGGCCAGCGGGCGCCCGGCGACGTGGGAAGTGACCGGCACGGCAGGCACCCGCACCCTCAGCATGCAGCAGATGCGGACGGCCCTCGGCCTCTACGCACCCCCGCGGGAGATCGTGCTCGCCGGCGCGGATGGCCGGCCGATCGCGCCGGTTTCGGGGTCCCAACCTGAGCCGGCGCCGCAGCCCGAACCCGGCCCGGCGACGGGGCCCGGGACCACGCCTGCACCCGAGCCTGCGACCACACCCGAGCCTGCGACCACACCCGCAACCGACCCTGGGACTGACCCCGCACCCGTGGCCGAGCGCGAGCCCGAGCCGCCCCCGGTGGCCGTGCTGGGTGCGGACGGCCTCGTCCGGACCCGCCCGATCACGGACACCTACGTGCTGGGGGCGGGGGGCGTGGCGCTGCCCCTGGGGAGCCTCGCGGTCGTTGCCACCCCGGATGCCTACACCGTCGTCGGCGTCATGACCCGGCCCACGACGCCCTCCCGGGGCGAGACGCGGCCGCCTGCGCCCGAGACGGAGCCCGCACCCGAGACGCAGCCGGCGCCTGAGCCAGAGCCCCAGCCACAGCCTGAGACTCAACCCCGGCCTGCGTCCGAGCCCGAGGCGTTCATCGTGAACGGCAGCGGCCACGGCCACGGCGTCGGCATGTCCCAGTGGGGCGCGCACGGCATGGCCCTGCAGGGGAAGAGCTACATCGAGATCCTGACCCATTACTACACCGGCACGAAGGTGGAGACTCGCTGAGGTGAGACTTTCGGATTTTGACTACGACCTGCCGAAGGAACTGATTGCTCAGAAGCCCGTGGAGCCGCGCGACGCCTCCCGGCTGATGGTGGTCGACCGGAGCAGCGGTGCGATCTCGCACCGCTACTTCCGCGACCTGCCCGAGTACCTGCGTCCCGGCGACGCCCTGGTGGTGAACGAGACCCGCGTGATGCCCGCCCGGCTTCTCGGCAGCCGGGAGCGGACCGGCGGGGCGATCGAGGTGCTCCTGCTGAAGCGCCTCGGCCAGGACCGGTGGGAGACGCTGGTGAAGCCCGGCAAGAAGGCCCGCCCCGGCGAGCGGATTGTCTTCGGCGGCGGGTTGCTGGTGGGGACCGTGGTCGGACCCACCGACTATGGCGGCCGGGTGATCGACTTCAGCTACGAGGGCGTGTTCGAGAACCTGCTCGAGCGCCTCGGGCAGATGCCCCTGCCCCCCTACATCCACGAGCAGCTTGACGAGCCCGAGCGCTACCAGACGGTCTACGCCCGGGAGTGGGGGTCCGCGGCCGCTCCGACGGCCGGGCTGCACTTCACGCCCGAACTGCTGGACCGGCTGGCCGCCCAGGGCGTCGAGGTGCACAAGATCACCCTGCACGTGGGGCTCGGCACCTTCCGCCCCGTGGAGGTGGAGGACCCCACGCAGCACAAGATGCACAGCGAGTTCTACCACGTGTCGCCGGAGGCCGCCGCCGGCATCAACGCCGTGCGGGCGCGGGGCGGGCGGCTGGTGACGGTCGGCACCACCTCGGTGCGCACCCTGGAGACCGCGGCCGACGAGGACGGGATCCTCCACCCCGGCGAGGGCTGGACGGATATCTTCATCTACCCCGGCTACCGCTTCAAGATCGTGGACAGCCTCGTGACCAACTTCCACCTGCCCAAGTCGACCCTCCTGATGCTGGTCTCCGCGCTGGCCGGCCACGACCTGATCATGAAGGCCTACCGCGAGGCCGTGGCCGAGCGGTACCGCTTCTTCAGCTTCGGCGATGCGATGCTGATCCTGTAGCACGCCGGAGTGGCGGGCACCGCGGCCGCTGTGTTACCATACCGGAGGAAAACCAGGGGAGGCATCAACTTGGCTGTTCGTTGGGAGTTACTGCGGCGTGATCCGGCCTCGGCCGCGCGGCTCGGGCGCCTGCACACCCCCCAC
>Ga0134099_1003611_pt1 | contig 11257 bp, 8 predicted proteins | sample 10_taG_2_FD_105482 | JGI IMG/M metagenome (GOLD analysis project Ga0134099, IMG submission 105482) | Switchgrass degrading microbial communities from high solid loading bioreactors in New Hampshire, USA - 10_41_5_180_A2 metaG | ecosystem: Engineered > Bioreactor > Semi-continuous > Anaerobic >...
GAATCCAGCCAGGCGAACTCGAGCGCGCCGCCGCCGAAGTGCTGGCTGACCAGCAGGGGCAGCAGACGGAAGACGGGCGAGATGATCAGGTTGAGCAGCATGGCCAGGATGATGATGGCCAGCAGGCCCGGCCAGCGCCCCACCAGGCGCAGCCCCATGCGCACGTCACCCCAGAGCACACGAAGGTTGGTCGCGCCGGAGGGGCCGTCCGCGCGGCGGGGGCTGGGGATGGCGATGAAGATCATCGGCAGCACGGCAATCAGCGCGGTGACCACGTCCACGGCGACCACCATGTGGAGGGGCAGTAGTTCCATCAGCAGCGCGCCCAGGGGCGGGGCGACGATGTTCAACCCGCCGCTGAGCATCTGGTTCAGCCCGGCGATGCGCGCCAGCTGCGCCCGCGGCACCATCAGCGCGGTGGAGGCCTGCATGGCCCCGCGGTGGAAGGTGTTGCCCAGCGAGCGCAGGGTCATCACCACGTACAGGTGCCAGATCTGGATGGAACCGGTCCAGAACAGGTAGACCAGCGAGAGCGTCACCAGCGCCACGGCCAGGTCCGAGACGATCATCACCTTGCGGCGGTCCAGGCGGTCGATCAGCGCACCGGCGAAGGGCCCCAGCAGGATGTCGGGCAGCAGGGCCACCAGCGAAGCGGTCGCCAGGATGGTGGCCGAGCCGGTGGTGCGCGTCACCCACCAGACCAGGGCGAACTGCACCAGATAGCTGCCCAGCAGGGAGAAGACCTGACCGGTCCAGATGGTGAAGAAGGGTAACTTCCAGCCGGGGGAATCGGCTGAGGCGGTCATCAATTTCATGGTGCCTCGACTTTCTGATTGGCGGCGGGGTCAACCCGCAAACACGCAGGGGGATACCAGCCCCGCCGGCTCAGGCGGGGCTATCATCAGACACGTTCAGGCGATGGCGGAGGGGGCGGGGAGGTTACTCGATGAAGACCTCCACCCGCTCCCCGTCCTCTTCATCGTGCACGTCCACAATCTGGCCCATTTCGCCGGAGCGCAGGGCTTCGATCAGCATGTCGGGATCCAGTCCGGCGACTTCCGGGGCGAAGCGCATGCCCAGCCGCAGCCCGGAGCTGACCAGGCCGATGGGCAGGCGCACGTTGACGCGGGTCTTGCCGGAGTCGGTGTCGGTCACGCGGACGCGCAGCCAGCGCGCGCCGCCGGAGTGTGTCGAGTGGGCGGACGGCTGGGCTTCGGGGCCGGGCTGGTCATCACCCAGGGCTTCGAGCAGTTTGGCGGCCTGCCGGGCATCGATCTGCCCGTCCTGCAGCATGGTTAAGATTTTCAGGCGTTCTTCCTGGGTGGGCATGATTAACCTCCTCGAGAGCGCAGGCGCTGCTGGGCTTCCTCGACGCTAATGCGGCCCTGAGCCAGATCATCAAGCACCTGCATGCGTTCCTGCGGGGTGAGCCGGACGGGCTGTTCCTCACGTCCGGGCTCAAAGCCCAGCGCGCGGATGACCTCGTTCAGACGGTTGCGCAGGGTGGGGTAGGAGAGGTTGAGCTCCTCTTCCAAGCGATTGAAGCGCCCTTCGTTGCGCACGAAGGCGAGCAAAAACTGGGTCTGTTCGGGGGTCAGCCGGGCGAACGGCTCCAGGCCGGGCTGGAACTGTCCCTCGACGGTCACGTCGCAGTGCATGCAGTACATCCGGGTGACCAGAACAGGTCCGCCGCAGAACGGGCAGGTGGAAGGCATCTGGTTCATGGTTGGCCTCATTTCTACTCACAGGCGGTGGAGAGCTGGCTGCGGCCTTCGGCGAGGACCAGCAGGCTCTGGCCCAGGCGAAGCAGCGCCAGCGCCAGCGATTTGATCACCCGCCGCCAGAAGCTCACGGGCTGCAGGGCGGCCTGCGCGACCGGGTCACCGGCCGGGTGGTCAACAACCCGCTCCACCCAGGGATTGCGATGGACCTGCCGTTCAACGGGCGCCCATACGTTCAATCCGGTTTCTCGATCGTGCGATATCCACAGGCTCATCACGTCCTCCTGTAAAAGTTAATGCTCGGTTTGTAATTCTGAATAAATATTAGCACAAACTTTAATATTGTCAAGTGTTGATTTTATTTATTTTTGATTTTCTGGCAGGATTTGCGGAAATCTTTCACTCTGGCTTTTTTTTCTCTGACGGTATAATCAGGGTGATTTCTCAAGCCATCATCTACATTAAAAGGACACTCCATGCGCTCCGCATTTTCCATTCGCTACGCCAATTTGCTGTTTCTCGGCTCCGCCCTGCTGGTGGTGATGCTCGGTTCGCTGGTTCAAAGCCGGGACCTGGCCTGGGGGCTGCTGTTCACCGAGGTGGCCCTGATTCTGGCGCCCGCCCTGCTGGCCCTGCGCCGCTCGGGGGTACCGCTGCGCGAGGGGCTGAACCTGCGCCCGCTGCCGGCCCGCTGGCTGCCGTTCTTCTTTGTGCTGGGGGCCGCACTGTGGCCGGTGGGCGCGCTGATCGACGGGTTGATGATCCAGCTGACCGGCATGCAGTCGGTGAATATTCCCGCCGAAGCGCTGCCGGCCAGCACGCTGGAGCAGGTGGTCTATTTCCTGGCGCTGGCTGTGGCCGCCCCGCTGTGTGAGGAAGCCCTCTTCCGCGGGGCGATCTTCGGGGCTTACCTGAAGAACCGCAGCCCGCGCTTTGCCATTGTGATGACCGCGCTGCTGTTTGCCTTCTTCCACCTGCGTCTCACCGGGCTGCCGGCGCTTCTGCCGGTGGCCTTCGCGCTGACCTGGGTGGTCTGGCGCACCGGCTCGCTGTGGGCCGGGGTGCTGGTGCACGCCGGGAACAACACGCTGGCCGCGCTGGTCTCGCTGCTGCCCTCCGGCGATACAACCGTGCTGGGACTGACCGTGCTGGTCGCGGCCGGGCTGGGGCTGGTGATGGTCCCGGCGCTGCTGTCGCTGGTGAAGCGCTCCTTCCCCCTGCCGGAGCAGGCGCCGGAGGAGCCGGAACCGGCTGCAGCGCCTGCCGGCGGGCTGCGGATCTACTGGCCGCTGGCGGTCTTCGCCCTGCTGTTTACCGGCGTGACCGGTCTGGAACTGGCGCAGGGGTTGAACCTGGCCCTGATGCCCGGCCGCGGCCTGGGGTTTGAGAGCGATCCGGCGCTCACCTTCGGAGAGTGGCGCTACCAGGCCGCCAACCGCGGCGGCGAGGTGGTCGGGGAGGCCGTCTGCCGCCTGGGGGCCGGGTCGGAAGACACAGCCCGGCTGGACTGCAGCGCGGATGTGCGGGGCTACGAGGTGACCGTCGGGAACAGCATGTGGATCGACTCCGGCCACCACAGCGAGTGGACGGCGGAGTGGGACCGCCAGACGCTGGCGCTGCGGGCCTACCATTATCTGAAGCGCGGTGAGGACGGCTTCACCTGGGAAGCGGCGCTGGAGGACGGCACGCTCAGGCTGTGGTACGGGAACAGCGAACGCGGGGCGGCGTCGCTGGAAGAGGAGACCCTGCTGGAGAACGAGTGGGCCTGGCGGGCCGGTTTTATGGAAATTGCTCCCGCCCAGCCCCGTCTGGTGCCGTTTGCCCGGCCCATGCGCTGGGACCTGTCGGACGATGAAAAGCGGCCTGGCCTCAGCCAGGAACTGGTGCAGGTCAGAGCCGAAAGGCATTTCCTCACCCCGGCGGGAGAGTTCAGCGCCGACCGGTTCCAGGTCGGGAAGGAGCGCACCGCCTGGGTGGAGGAAGGCACCGGGTGCGTGCTGGCCTGGGAGGACGGCATGCTGACCTATATGCTGGTGGAATCGTCCGCGGAAGGGGAGTAATCCGCCCGCTCCGGATGATCCAGTCCGTCAAGGGATATGGACTAGTCTGACAACTCCGGTGGACTAGTCCATTTTCATTAATCGAAGCGCCCGTGCCACGTGCCGGGCGCTTTTTTGTGCGCCAGCAGCCCGATTCCAGCCGGATACAGCCGCCCGGCGGGCCTGTCAGGCCGCCAGAATCGCGCTGTTCACCAGTTTATCGCACGTAATATCGCCAGCGTCACACCTTTCCGCACACCTTGCATTTATGCAAGGCTTTTATCCGGCGCATCCCCGGCCCCTAACATTTCTGTAAGTGAAAACGGGAGCGAATAGTCTGTATACTGCTGCGCGTACGAGGGCAACCCATTAAAGTTTGCGTCCCTGTACCGGCCGAACCTCCACAACACACACGACACTGCCGGTCCTGGTTCTGAGCCTCCAGGCGATCGTCTGAAAACCACTGGCCTGAACCTGCAGCTTCTGCCCTGTCTGAGACAAGGAGAACCATGTCTAACGACCGCAGCTACAAACGTGTAGTCAATTTCCTGGTGGCGCTGGCCATCACAGTTACATTCCTTCTGCCTGCGAGCACCGCCTTCGCGCAGAGCGGTGGCACTACGATCTACATCCCCATTGCTGGAAATCACGAAACCCCGTCCCAGCCGACCCAGGTCGGCGGACCTTCTCCGGCTCCGATTACCCTGCCGGACGGCCCGAAAGTCTTCGCTGCCCCTGACGGCAGCTCCAAGGGCGATGGTTCCCAGTCGAAACCCTGGGACCTGGCCACCGCGCTGAGGAAGAACCTCGAGCCTGGCACAACCCTGTACCTGCGCGGCGGCAAGTACGGCAAGGGCGGCTCGACCAAGTTCACCGCCGATCTGGAAGGCACCAGAGACAAGCCCATCATTGTGCGCTCCTACCCGGGCGAGTGGGCCGTGGTGGACGGTTCCATCACCGTCAACGGCCGCCACACCTGGTTCTGGGGCTTTGAAGTCACCAACACCGCTTCGGCGCGCCACGTCTCGCCTTCCGACCGCCCCTCGGGCCTGAACATCTTCGGCCAGGGCACCAAGGTGATCAACATGATCATCTCCAACACCGGCCACCCCGGCATCGGGTTCTGGCGCGAGATTGGTGACGGCGGCGAGGTGTACGGCACCATCATCTACGGCGTGGGCCTGTACGACGCCACCACCAAGGAAGGCAACTCCAACTGGACGCGCGGCTCGGCTATTTATGCGCAGAACCAGGAAGGCGAGCGCCTGATCTCGGACAACATCACCTTCCGCAACTGGACCACCGGTATGAAGGCCTACACGGAAGGGGACTACGTCAACGGCTTCAAGTTCTACAACAACGTGCTCTTCGCCAACAACGACCGCAACATCTTCGCCTCGGGCCGCGACCATCCCATCAACGGTCTGGAGATGGTGGGCAACATGACCTACCGCCCGGCCAACGACGGCGAGCGCTCGCTGACCGTGGGCTACGCCTCGGCGGACCAGCGCAACATCCTGATCAAGGACAACTACGTGGTCAACGGTGACAGCGAGCTGGGCGCCCTGTACGTCAAGCGCGGCCGTGATATCACCGTGACCGGCAACACCCTGGTCTCGGCCGACAACCTGGTGACCTACTACAAGGCCTCCAGCACCGGCAGCATTACCTGGGACAACAACAAGTACTACGACGGCTCGGGCAAACTGTTCAAGGTCGACGATAAGGGTATGGACTTCAACGCCTGGAAGAGCGCGACCGGTTTCGACAAGAACAGCACCTACTCCTCCTCGCGCCCGACCAGCAACGTGATCTTCGTCAAGCCGAACAAGTACGAGCCCGGCCGCGGCCATGTGGTGGTCTACAACTGGGAAAACCGCGACAGCGTGCAGGTGGACCTCTCCGGTCTGCTGCAGCCCGGCCAGGCCTTCCGCATCCTGGATGCGCAGAACATCCACGGCTCGCCGGTGGTCTCGGGCACGTATGACGGCGGCCTGATCAGCCTGCCGATGAACCTGACCGCGGTGGATCCGATCGTCGGTGAGATCCGCCACTTTGACAACGTGCACACCCCGAAAGAGTTCAACGTGTTCGTGGTGCTGCCGCGCTAAGAAGAATTTGACCGGCTGAAGCCGGGAATCGTCCAGCCCCGCAGGGATCCCTGCGGGGCTGGAGCGTTAAGGGGCGGAAGGGGTCCGCGGGCAGGTGAGATACAGCCTCGCCTGCCGCCACGAAGTGGGTGTTCCCATAGGGGGCGGGCGACTTGCTCCCCGGCACCGTCGTAGGGAAGGGGGGAGTGAATACCCGTGGAGAAAGCGCGAAACCGGCCAGGTTTCGTGCTTTCTCCACACCAGCTATCCTCACATCCGGCGAGGGATTTACCCCCTCCCCTCAGGAAAAAACCTGCTTCGCGTGTGCAGGTGACCAAGGATGGAGCCCCTTCACCGGTAGTCTATACAGATAATCACCAGAGGGATACATCCATTATAGCCCGTTCCCCCCTTAACCCAAAAGCGGACCGCCGCGCGGCGGTCCGCTTTGCCACCGTTAACCTTTACCGCTAAAATGTCAGCGCGGCGGTGTAGGGCTGGCGCCAGTCCTGGTAGGTCTCGGCCAGGCGCGGGCCTTCAGCCGCCAGGGTGACCGTCTCTTTGCCGCGCAGGATTTCGCCGCCCGGCAGGCGCACGGCCAGGTCGATGACCAGCACCATGCCGGCCTCCAGGCGGGTTTCATCCCAGGCGGTCAGGTAGGGGGCTTCGTACGGGGTCACGCCCACGCCGTGGCCGGCGCCCAGGCCGGAGATCCAGTCCGCGCCCAGTTCGGCGGCGCGGGCCGAGACGGCGGCGTAGACGTCACAGGCGCGCGCGCCGGTGCGCAGGGCCGAGAGGGCCGCGGCGGTCAGCTCGCGCAAGTGGGCGTAGCCCTTCGCCTGGTCGGGGTCGGGCTGGCCCATGGTCAGCGTGCGGGCGGAATCGGCCCAGTAGCCGTCCAGCGAGGCGCGCATTTCCATGCGCACGGCTTCGCCCGGCTGCATTTTCTTTTCCTGGCCGATGCCGAAGCGCGGCGAAACCGGCCAGAAAACCCGGGCGTGCGGGCCGGAGGCGGTCAGCGAGAGGCCGTGGTAGGGGGCCAGGTCGGTGCCGCGTTCCAGGCAGTGCACGCGCAGGTCTTCGCACATGAACTTTTCGGTGCGCCCGCCCAGCGTGGAGACGTGGTGCATGGCCCCGGCCACGCCGTGATCGGTCATGGCGGCCAGGCGCTCGAGCAGTTCGATCTCGTCCTCGGTCTTCACCTGGCGCAGGGTGCGCAGCAGGTCGTCGGCGGAGACCAGCTCGCGGCCCGGGAGGGCGGCGCGCAGCCTGGCCAGCTGGCCGGCGGTGAAGCGCTCCATGTCCACGCCCAGGGGAGCGCCTTCGGGCAGGCCGGCGACCAGCCCGGCGACCAGGCGGGCGGCTTCGGCGGCCGGGTCAGGGCCTTCGGGATAGGGCAGCACGGCGCCGGTCCAGCCGGCGGCGCTCAGCGAAGAGGCCAGCGCGGCGGGAACGACGCAGGCGCGCTGCTGCTGGCTCCAGACCACCACCAGCGGCTGGCGCGCGGCCAGGACCGGCAGCATGGGCAGGCAGACGCCCGTCAGGTACTGTACGTTGTCAGGGCCGCAGACCAGCAGCGCGCCCAGCGAGCGCTGGCTCAGGGCCTTGGTCACTTTTTCGTTCAGGGTTGCTCGGTTCATGGGGATGCTCCGGTAATCTTAGTGCGTGGAACGGAAGCCGGTGATGGCGTACAGCCGGTTCCAGGGTTTGAGCCAGCTCAGCAGGCGCGGGCCGTTTTCTTCCAGCGCGTAGGTGTCCATCGAGCGGATCAGCTCGCCGGAAGGCGCCCGGGTGACCACGTCCAGCACCACCGCGGCGCCGGCCGGCAGCAGTTCATCGGAGCCGGGCACCAGCCAGGGGGCTTCGGCTTCGGACCGGCCCACGCCGTGGCCCACGCCGCGCTCGCCGCAGAAGTCGATGCCCGCCTGGCGGGCGGCTTCGGCCGCGGCGGCGTACACATCGCCCGCCTTCGCCCCGACCCGCAGGGCGGCCAGGGCGGCGGCCTTGACGGTCTGGTTGTCCTGGTAGGCGCGGGCCTGTTCGGGTGCCGGCTGGCCGATGGAGAGCATGCAGGCGGCGCGGGTCCAGTAGCCCAGGTAGCCCACCGAGCATTCCAGCCGCACCAGCATGCCGGGCTGGATCACGCCGCGGGCGGGCAGGTATTCGTGCGCGCCGTCCGCGCCCTGCAGCACGGCCAGATGGCCGACCGAGGAGGCGTCGAACTCGATGGCGTGCACGCGCACGCGCTCGCCCACCTCGACCAGGGTGTAGGGGAGGATGCCGGTGGTGCCTTCCAGGTGGTTAATAGCGCCGATGAAGCCGCGCGCGGCCGAATTGGCGGCCGTTTCGATGCGCTCCAGCTCGCCCGGGGTTTTGACCAGGCGGCGGGCGGCGAACCAGGCGCTGTCGGGGCGCAGCTCGCAGCCAGGCAGCGCGGCGGTGACGGCCTCGCCCAGGGCGGCGGGGGCGTCCTCCAGGTCGGTCAGCAGCGGGCCGGCGGTCAGACCGCGCCCGGCCAGCGCCTGCGCCATGGCGCGCGCCGCGGCCGGATAGCCAGGCCCGGCGTTTTCATCATAGGCGGCGATCTCGCCGTCGTAACCCTGGTCGGTCACGGCCTGGGCCCAGTCGAAGGGCAGGGCCAGCAGGCGGCGGCCGTCGCGGCCCAGGTAGGCCAGCGCGGGGCGCTCAGGCCGCAGGTGGCGGGGGAAGGGCAGCGCGGCATCGGCCAGGTAGGAGACGTTTTCCGGCACGCCGGCCAGCAGGCCGGCGGCGCCGGTGCGCGAGAGCGCATCCAGCAGAGGGGGGAAGATGTCAGCAGGCATGGCAGTCCTTTAAGGATGAGGGATAAGAGGGATCAATCCCCGGCGAACGCGCCGCGGTAGACCAGCGCGGCGGCTCCGGAAACGAAAGAGCGGGTGCCCAGGGTGGAGATGCGAATCTCGGGCAGGGAAGGCAGGCGGCCTTCCAGCCGGGTGAGCACTTCGCGGCGAATGAAGTCACCGGCTCCGGCGGCCTTGCCGGTGATCACAATGACCTGGGGGTCCAGGATCAGGGTCAGGTTGGCGATCATCTGGGCGACGGCGTCCATGGCCGGGTCAATCAGCTCGCGCGCCCAGGGGAAGCCCCGGTCGGCGGCCTGATAAACGGAGAGCATATCCACCAGCGGGGGCAGGCTGGCCGGGTCCATGTCTCTGGTGCGCTCGCGGGCGGCGCGCAGCAGGTTGGGGCCGGAGGCGATGCGGTCCAGCCAGCCTTCCGGGGCGGGCGGCTCCAGCAGGGCCTGCGGAGTGGGAAAGGTGCTGCCCAGCAGCCCGGCCTGGAAGGTGTGGCCCGGATAGAGCTGCCCGTCGATCATCAGGCCGGCCAGGATTTTGGAGCCTAATGTCAGGCAGACGAAATTGTTCACATCGCGGGCAGCGCCGAAGACATGCTCGCCCAGGGTGAAGATGTGGATGTCGCTTTCCAGGTAGACCGGGATGTGAAACTTGCGGAAGAGCTGCTCGCAGATGGGCAGCTGTTCCCAGCCCAGGTAGGTGGACTGAATCACCACGCCGTCGTGGGTGTTGTTGGCCCCCGGCACGCCCAGGGCGATGCCGCGCAGGCGCCCCGGGGCGGATTCGGGCAGCCCGTCCAGCAGATCCTGGATCAGGAGGAACAGGTTCTCCAGATTTGCCTCGCCCTGACCAGGCTGCAGGGGGCGCTGGCACTCGAGGTGTACGGTGCCGCACAGGTCGGCCACGGCGCCGTTCATCTCCGGGCAGCCCAGGTCGACGGAGGCGATCCAGTGCGCGCCGCCGTTGAACTGCAGCAGCTCACCGGGGCGTCCCAGGCCGTTACCCTGACGGCCGGCCGCGTGCACCAGGTCGTCCTCGATCAGCTCCTCGACGATGCGCAGCACGGTGGGCAGGCTGAGGCCCAGGCGGGCGGAGATCTGCGAGCGGGAGATGGGCTCTTCCGCGCGGATCAGATCCAGGATGGCGGCGCGGTTGATGCTGCGCAGCTGGCGGGTGTCTGTCATCTTTTTTCTGGACATTGTTCCGGAATCCCCTTGAAATCCTGGTGAAAGGGCATTATACTCGCATTAGTTTCATACCTTATGTAAGTAATTTTATCCCGTTTTGCGCAGGTTAGCAACCCATTAACAGTATAGTTACCGGTATCCGCTCGTCCCTCTGCCAGAGCCATTGGCGAGCGCGCCGCACCGGCACGCACGCATAGGCATCATTTTACCCGGTTACGAAAGGATCACTTTATGGAACTTCGCCAACCTGTCCGTATCCTTTTGATGGCAGTCGTCGCGCTTTCGCTCGTGCTGTCTGCCTGCCAGCCGGCCGCTCCGGCGGTAAACCCGCCCGCGGCAGAAACCGAGCCCGCCGCCCCGGCCGGTTCGGACACTGAGGACCCCGCCCCTGAGGGCGAGCCGGTCGACGAGCGGCTGACCACCCTGGTCGTGGCCGTGGACGCCGATCCCGCCAACCTGGAGCCGGCCACCAACCGCGCCTTCCCCATCGGCAGCGAGATCATCATCAACGTTTTCGACACGCTGGTGGCCTGGAAGGCCCCCGACTTCACCACCCTGGAAGGCAGACTGGCCGAAACCTGGGAAGTGTCCGAAGACGGCCTGACCTACACCTTCCACCTGCGCCCGGACGTCAAGTTCCATGACGGCACCGAGGTGAACGCCGAAGCGGTCAAGTTCTCCTTCGAGCGCACCCTGGAACTGAACTCGTACATGACGGCCTACTTCGGCCCCATCACCGACATCACCGTGGTGGACCCGCTCACGCTGACCATCACCCTGGAGAAACCCCTGTCGGTGTTCCTCTCCTGGCTGGCGCAGCCGCAGGCGGCCGTGGTCAGCCCGGCGGCGGTGGAAAAGTACGGCGATGAGTTCAACGTGCACCCGGTCGGCTCCGGCCCGTTCATGTTCGAGAGCTACATCCCCGACACCGAGGTGGTGCTGGTGGCCAACCCCGACTACTGGCGCGGCGCCCCCAGGCTGCAGAAGATCATCTACCGGGTGATCCCGGACGCCTCCACCCGCCGCCTGGAACTGGAAAACGGCACGGTGGACATCGCCCAGCAGAACGGCCAGCTGTACTCCGTTCCGGTGGAGGACATCAAGGCCCTCAAGCAGAACCCTGAGATCGAGGTCATCGAGGTTCCCAGCCAGATCATCCGCCAGATCGACTTCAACAACACCAACACCGACAGCCCCGTGGCGGACCTCCGCGTGCGCCAGGCGATCTCCTACGCCATCGACTACGACGGCCTGGTCAACGATCTGCTGGGCGGCACCGCCAGCCGGGTCTACGGCCCGCTGACCAAAAACAGCTGGGGCTTCAACCCGGCCGTGAAGGAGAATGCCTTCTACTACGATCCGGACAAGGCCCGCGAGCTGCTGGCC
>Ga0134099_1003618_pt1 | contig 11242 bp, 5 predicted proteins | sample 10_taG_2_FD_105482 | JGI IMG/M metagenome (GOLD analysis project Ga0134099, IMG submission 105482) | Switchgrass degrading microbial communities from high solid loading bioreactors in New Hampshire, USA - 10_41_5_180_A2 metaG | ecosystem: Engineered > Bioreactor > Semi-continuous > Anaerobic >...
CAGGGTGGTCATGCGCGTCTCCCTCCTCACACGCCGGCCGGGGCGGTGGGCCTGCTCCGCCGGCCGATGGGATCGATCACCAGTACCCGGTACCGGGCCCCGGTCCGCTCGGGCGCCCCGTCTTCGTACTCGAACCAGCCCGCCTCGCCGGCCGCGTCGCCTTGCAGGGTCGCCAGCAGCGACTCCCGCCCTCCTTCGGGCTGCCGATAGATCTCGACCCGGTACGGGCCGGCGGCCCCGCCGGAGAGCCGCTCCGGATGCCGGAACCGGATCCGGTACGCCGTGCCCAGGTCCGTCACCGTCAGGTCGGTGACGGGCTCCGGCGGGCCGGGCGGGATCAGCTGCACGGACGCCACGGCCGACAGCGCCGACCACTCGCCGCGCACGGCAGCGTCGGAACCCGTTGCGCCGGGCTCCGGCGGCCCCTGCAGCTCCACGCCGTAGTGGTAGGTGACCCAGGGCCTGAGCCGCATCGCGGGGGCGATCCCTTCCCACGGCCCCTCGTCGACGTACTCGAAGGCCTGGTCGGCGCCCGGAGCAGGGGCAGGAACCTCGCCGGTGGCGACCACGGGCATGGCAAGCGGCTCCATGACGGCCACGGAGGAGCGGCGGATGCGGAACCGGACCGCCGGCACCGCCCCCGGGGCACCCGCACCGACACGGCGACCTTATAGGGGGCCGGCGCCGCCGGATCGATGACCGGCCGGACGGTCACCTCGGGCTCGGGGGGCGGCCCCGAGTTGGGCACGCCGAACGTGAGCAGCGGGGCCGTCTCGAAGTCGGCCTCGACGCCGGCCGCGGTCACGGGCACGACCCGGTAGAACATCAGCACCCGCAGCGACCCGGAGACGGCGTGCTCGTACCGCATCTCCGGCCCGACCGCCGCCAGCGGCTCGCCCGTGAGCAACTCGAACGCGCCCCGGCGGAGCAGCCGCCGGTTGGCCCGGTAGCGGGCGGCCCGGTCGGGGGCGGGCAGGTCGTCGAGCCCGTCGAGCAGGGCCGCCGCCGCGGCGCGGTCGGAGTCGGCCGGGTCGGCGGCGATGGCCTCCAGCAGCGCACGCACGCCGGTCTCGTCGGCGGCGTAAACGCGGTAGCCGGCGTGGCCGGGGCCCGGCGACCAGCGGAGGGTCGCCCGGGCCTTGCCCGTCACGTCGGGACGGCTGGTGTAGGCGAGGGTGTTGGGGAAGGTGAGCTGCCGGGCCGGTCGGGGGTCGTAGAGCGTGAGCTCCAGCGGCGGCGACCACTCGCCGGCGATCCCGGCCTGGTCGATCCAGCGCCCCCGGATCACGGCGGTTCCCGTGCCGGCCCGGGGCAGGGCGGGCCCCTGCAGCGACACCACCAGCGCCGGCCCGGGCGAGGCGGGCGATGCGAGCGGGTGCTCGCTGGCGGCGCCGTTTACGGTCAGCGCCAGCCGGCTCAGCAGCCGGGAGCCCGGGGCCAGGGAGGACGGCGGCGGCACCGGCACTTCGATGCGGATTGTGCCCCGCAGCGGCCCGTCGTCGTCCGGGTCGTCCACGGCCGGCGGGGTGTAGCCGGCCTGCAGGACCGGCTGCGGCGGCCGGGGGCGCTGCATGTCGGGCACGGCCGCCTCGCGCCACTCGGACCAGCGGCCGAACCAGTCGCTCTGGGCGACCCGGTAGGTGAACGGATCGGGCGGCGCCTCGTCGTCCCACAGGGTGCCGGACCCCGCCTCGGCCGATCCCTCCGTCCCGTCCAAACCCAGGTAGATGAGCTGCCGCCGGCGGGCGGCGTCCTCGCGGTTGAGCGGCTCGAACCGGTCCTTGATGCGGCGGGCCGCGGCCAGGCCGGCCGCCGGCACGGTCTCGCGGACGGGCACGGAGACCGTCCGAACAGCTGCCGGCGGATCCGCGGGCAGCCAGTGCTCGTTCCGGGGCTGGCCGAGGTCCGGCTCGCCGGGCGGGTCGGGCGGTGCGCCGTACGTGACGGCGGTGATCGCAGTCAGGTCCGCATACGGTCCCTTGGCCGCCCCGGGCAGCTTGGCGGGCACGGGCCGGTCGTCGAACACGATCCGGGGCGGATCCTGGGTGATGGCTTCGGGCGGCAGCAGGGCGAGGAGCTGCTTCGGGACGTCCAGCGACCAGAGCGCCCTCACGGCGTAGACCAGAACGTCGCCGGGCTGCGCGGGCGGGGCCTCGTCGACGTCGACCAGGCCCAGCAGCCTCCCGATGCCCGGGTCGAGACCGAAGTGGAGCATGGCGGGAAGCACCGGCACCTCCACCTCGCCCCGCCTCCTTCCGTCCTGGTACACATCCCGGAGGAGCCGGAGCTCCGTCTGGGGCGCCGAGGTGTCGTCGATGACCTGCTTCACGAAATCCAACACTTCGTTGGCTGCGGCCGAGACCCGGACCCATTCGTCTCCCGGGGTTGAGGCGGGGGCGGCGGCGGGGCCGGGCGCGTCCGGGGCGTCGTGCAGCCCCAGGCGCAGAGGCGCGCCCCGGTGGACCCGGGCCTTCGCCTCCTGGTCGGCGTTCGGGACGCCCCAGTACCGGGCGCCGCTCTCCAGCGGCAGCGCCAGCAGCCGCCAGGGGTCCCAGTGGACCTGGGAAAGCGAGACGTCGGCGATCCACTCGACCCCCTCGATGGCGCCGCGGCCGGTGACCAGGATCCGGTCGATGCGGCTCGCACCGAGCTGGTACGGGGGCTGGGAGCGGCTGGCCACCGTGGCGGGGCCCCTGCCGCCGCTCACCTGCGCCTCGACCTTCAGCGCGTAGCTGCGCAGGCCGGGGACGACGATCTGGGGCAGCCGGTCGATCAGGCGCCCGGTCAGCAGCTCGCTGAGGCGCTCCGGCAGCTCTCGGACCTGCGGGCGGGTGAGCGTCAGATCCGGCCGGCCCACCGCCTCCTGCTCGGGTTTCGCCAGCACGTTGACCCAGATGCAGCTTCCCGCCGTCGAGCGGGGCGGCAGCCAGCCCACCACCGGCTGGTCGGGGGTGACCGTGACCGGGGGCGCCAGCGGCCGGCCGTCGACGGTCGTCCATGTGATGTCCGTGCGGCGCTCGAACTTGCGGCCGTCCGGGCCGAGGTTCGCCCGGTAGACCATGAACGGGGCCATGGGGAAGCCGAACCGGGGATTCGGCAGGATGCGGAGGTGCACCCCCGGCTGCAGGTGGGGGCTGCCGGCCGCGTCAATTGCCTGGGCGCTCAGGACCCAACGGGGAGCGAGGATCATAGCAAGCCCTCCTGTGCCAGGATTTGCGGCCCGCCCTTCAGGCGGAGGGCGGCGCTGAGGGGAGCGGGAGCCGGATCCTCCGGACCGGTCCGGAGTCGGGTCTCCTGGAAGTCGAACCGGAGGATCGTCCCGTCGGACACCGTCGCCGGAGCCGTGGCCCGGAAGAGCACCCGGGTGGTGGCGGCGTTGGCCACGACCGGTGTCAGCGTCACCGCCCCGGCCCGGGCAGACCCGATCACCAGCCGGTCGGCCCGGTGCAGGGGCTCGTCGGTCTCCACCAGCAGCCCGGCCAGGCGCCAGCTGCCGCCGGACTGCTGCCACAGGGCCACCGTCCGGCCCGCGCGAGGCAGCGGCCAGGGGTCCAGGCCGAGGCCTGCCAGGGCCTCCTCGAAGAGGGCGTCGCTCGCGGGCCACGGTCCGGCCGGAACGGAGGGCAGCGCGGCGTCTGCGGCGAGCAGCACGTCCAGCGGCGGAACCAGGGCAGGCTGGGCGAGGTCGGTGGAGAGGCCCACCGAGGCGAGCAGCGCGGCGGGCGTCCGGTAGGCCGAGGTGCGGAAGTGGTGCACCGCGATGAGCACCTCGTCGTCCGGGTCGGCCTCCGACTGCGCCAGAACCAGCAGGTCGTACTCCGCCCGGGGTGCGAGCGGGGCGACGATGCTGGCCGTGCTCCCGCCCAGGTGCGGATCGTTCAGGCAGGGCGCCGCAGCGGCCTCCAGGCGAATGCGCTGGTCGGACAGGGGCATGTCGGGCAGGTGCAGCTTGGACCAGTCAAGGAGGAAGGGCTCGTCGGGCGGGTGATCCCGGCCCGCCAGGGCGCCCGGTTGCTGGTCGGTCCGTCGGAGCCGCATGACCAGTCTGCGGCCGTACTTCCGGAGGAGGCCGTCGGGGTAGTCCACGGCCCAGTGGACCCGGATCGGATCGCCCAGGAGGTGGGGGGCACCGGTGCCGTCGGGCTCGAACCGGAGGATGTACCGGGCCAGCATGCGAGCGTCGAACTTCTCCTCTCCGTAGAAGTCCACGGGGTCGGCGGTGGGGGCCGCCCAGGCGGCCGTGCGGAAGCGGTAGACCTCCGTCTTCTCCGGCCGGGACGCCCAGTCGACAGACGTGACGGCCGGCGGCGCCGGCTGGTCCTCCGTCTTGCGCCAGCCCGCCCACTTGTAGCGCACGACGATCTCGTACTCGGTGTCCGCCTCCAGCAGCGGCCGGCCGGCGGGGGCGTTGGTGCCCGTGTGGCCGGTCACCGCGTCCTGCAGGTCGCGCCGCGTCTGCTCCTCGTCCTCGTAGACGGCCCGGGCCGCGGCGGTGATGCCGCAGACCCGCACGACCCCCATGCGCAGACCCTGGGCCGGCCGGATGCGGAAGGCCACCCACGGTCCCTCCCCGGGGGAGTGGTAGGTGATGATCAGGCACCCGGGCGGAGGCGACGGCTCGGTGTCCGGCTTCCAGGGAACCTCCTGCCCGTCGGGCAGGACGCCGACCACCTCGGGGAGCTTCGTCTGGGCCCGCACAATGTGAGTGAGGACCGGCTGCCGGTCGGGGGTCGGTCCCGTCGCCGCGGCGTAGCAGAACCGGTTGAGGGCGAACCCCTCCCCGGACTGCGTGACCACCACCCGGTCGATGGCGAGGGCGGTCACCACCAGCGTCTGCAGCACCTGCTTGTCGGTCGAGGAGACTTCGGCCACCAGCGCCCCCGCGGCGTCGTACGCCCGCACCACGACGGGCCTGCCCGAGAGGGGCGCCACCTCGACGGATACCCGGCTCACGAGCACGCCCGGGTTGACCTCGATCCCGTGGGGGCTCACCACGAGCTGGGGCGTGCCCGTTCCGAAAACGTCCCGCAGCTCGGGGGCCCGCTTGTTCAGGGAGGTGTAGTCGACGTCGCCGATGCGGAACGCGTACTGGTCGGGGGCCAGCTTCAGCTCGCCATAGTGCTGGCAGACCTCCTTGGCGGGCTGCCCGCCCGGGAGGAGCGCGAGGGTGACCTGGCCGCGGTGCAGCTCGGGGGCCAGACTGCCCTGGAAGGGCAGGGCCTGCTGCGGCCTGCCGTGCTGGTCAAAGCGGCCGATCTCCCACATCCCGTCCACCCGCATCCCGTCGGGGAAGGAGAAGGGCCCCGGCAGGGGGCGGACCGCCCCGGGGATGTACGCGGCTCCGGACTCGGCCGCCAGCGCGGCCAGCAGGTCGGGCCCGTAACCGGCGGGACCCTCCCGGCCCCGGACCTGGAAGTGGGAGGGGAAGGGTCCGGGGGCCGGCCGCGTCTGGATCAGCGTGGGCCGCCCCGGGCCGTCCAGGCGGGCATCCTGGCCCAGCACGCAGGCGGGCTCCGGCCCGGGGGCTGGCTCGCAGATGCGGCCCACCTGTTCGGCGGGGTCGGCCTCCGTGCCCGCGCCCCCGTCCGGCAGGTTGGCCGCCCAGGGGGCCGGGTGCCAGGAGAGCAGCGCCAGCTGCCTCCCCTCCTGCTCGCCCGCCGGTGTCGGAGGCGTGCCGGAACCGGCGGGGGGCATCACGCCCGAGCGGTGCGTGGGCAGCCACCAGGCGGCGTCCAGCGGCCCCGTGAGCGGCGCACCGCCCCTCGGCCGCAGTTCCACGCCCGTCAGCTTGAAGGCGTACTTGAGCTCGGACGTGCCGGCCCACTTGTGGGGGGTGGGGATGCCGGTGGAGGGAACCGGGCGGAAGGCCGATCCGCTCAGGTCGGGGTTCATGTACTGGCGGAACTGGAGCACGGGCACCGTGTCGGGCCACACGGTGCTGGGCAGGGCGGGCCCGGACGAGTCCGGCGGCGCAGCGGGCGAGACCCGCACCGCCCGGCCGGTGATGCGCCCGTAGCGATCGGTGAGGTCGATGCCCGTCAGCGGCGAGGCGGGCTCCGGGATGTCGGGGTCGTGGCCCGGGCCGATGGAGAAGCCGACGCAGCCCTCGATGGAGAAGAACAGGAGATCCACCTTGCCGCAGAACTCGCCCTTGAGGCGGGTCAGGGATTCGGTGAGCGTGAGGATCAGTGAGCCCCGGGCGGAGATGGAGACGACCACGAGGTGCAGCCGCCCCTCCACGAAGATGCCGCCGACCACCATGAGCGGCTTCACGCCGAGCCCTACCAGGATCTTGATGGAGGCCGACAGCTCGATGGGCCCGGCCGTCCACTTCACGCCGGCGCCGGCGCCCCAGCCGATGGAGAAGCCGTCGAACTTGAAATCGGGGTGGCCGCCCAGGTAGTGGAGCTTCTTTTCCTCGATCATCAGGTAGGTCCAGGCCTTCAGGTCCAGCAGATCCGGGAGAATCCTCACGGTGACCGGATCGCCGTAGCGCCCCTCGGACTCGACGCCGTCGGAGCCGATGCGCAGGTACCAGCCCTGGCTGCGGTCGAACGGGAAGTAGGCCGAGACGGGTACCTTCAGCTCCAGCAGCTTGGGGATGACGTACTCGCCGCGGATGCCGATCTTCACGGCGGTGCTGTCGATGGCGATGAGGCCCAGGAAGTTGCCCGTGGCCCCGCCGTTCTCCTGCGCCCCGCCGGCGGGTGGCGAGGCGAGTTTCGCGTCGATGGCGAAGATGACGGTGGGCTGCGGGAACTCCACCACCAGCATGCCGAGGGCGCCGAAGGTGAAGGCCAGGTCGGGCAGGGTGCCCACGAAGGCGCCGACGCCCAGGGCCCACTGGCCCGGCAGGGGCCTGTACTTCTGGCTGAACTGCCGCCACCAGTCGATCTCCCGCTGGATGGGGTCAGGGCTGGTGGAGAGAATGTTGCGGGTCCCGTTGGAGACGAACCGGCCGGCGAAGCCGAACACGCCCAGCCCCGTCTGGGCCAGGGGCAGCCCGACCGCGAACCGGACGAAGATGCCCAGGTTCACGAAGCCGAAGGCCGGGTTCAGGTCCAGGTCGCCGCGCACCTGCACCTTGGCGGGGATGACCTCCACGTCGAGCCCCGCCGAGAGGGTGCCCTCCTCGCCCAGGGACATGGCGCCCTCGCCTCTCAGTGCGCCCGGGACCGTCACCGAGGCGTGCAGGCCCCGCAGGGCGACCTCCAGCCCGCCGCCGGCGAAGGTGAGCCGGATGGTGGCCCCGGAGATGCGGATGACGCCCAGGTCCAGGGCGAAGGCCAGGTCCAGTTCCATCCACGTGGAGCCGGAGCCCGAGCGCACGCCGTTCACCCGCAGCAGGTTCCCCAGCGGCCCCTCGATGGCCCACTGGCCCGGGTCGACGATCTCGAAGGAGGCGTCCTCGTAGACCAGCCCCAGCTTCTCCAGGCCGTCCTTGCTGTCGTCGAACTCCGCCCCAACGTTCAGGTACTTCACCTTCATCGGCTTGGCGGCGCGGATCTGAATGGGCCCGGCGTCCACCTCGAAGCCGAGCTGGACCGTGTAGTCGAACAGCGCCCGCAGCCGGAAGCCCGCCAGCGACGCGATGCTCCGCTGCCGCTGTTCCGCCGAGACCTTGTGCACGACCACCCTGCCCTTGCGGGCGAAGGGGGTGGCGACGGCCGCGGCCCCCAGCAGCGCCGCGATGCGTGCCGCCCCGTCGTCGACGCCCGCCGCATCCAGGAAGGCGGAGAGCGCCGGGCCGAGCCCCAGGGCGACGGCCAGCAGGTTGCCCGCTTCGCCCGGCGTCCCGCCCGGCTCCTTCGGGATGGCGAAGAGGCCGTCGGGCGAGCCCTGGTTGTCCAGGGCGACGTTCACCACCGTCTGGCCGGACCGGGCGTCGTACGACCAACGGATGAGCAGTTGGAAGACGGAGGGGCCTCCGGGCTGCTCGGGCCGGGGGCCCTCGATGTCCGCGGGCGCCGGAGCGCCGGGCACGGGCACGGGCTGGGGCTGCCAGGCGACGAGGAGCTCCGCCTTGGTGGGGATGGCGTCGGCCAGATCCACCACCGTCGGCGAGTCCCACTCCACCACCAGCCGGGCCCGGTAGGGCGTCGGTCGCCTGCCGGCCGCCGGGCGCACGGGCGCCGCACCGTCGTCTCCCGGCACCAGGGCCCGGCGGAGCTCGGGCAGGCGGTCGTCCCCGGTGGGCACGGTCTCCTGGTCCGGGGCGCCGTCGGCGGCGACCGCGGCGTACACGTCCACGCGGCGATAGCGCGGCCGGGGGTATGAGCCGGGCTGCCGGTCGCCGGGGAGCGCCGCCTCCTCCCGGATCAGCCAGACGTCGCGGTTGGCCTCGGGTGCGTAGTCAATGACGGGGTCGCCGCCGGCGGGGTCCTGCTCGCCCCGGGCGACGATGGTGAAGCCCCTGTCCGCCGGCAGGAGGGGCGCGACCAGGTCCCGCAGCGCCTCGGCCCGGGCTCGCCCCAGGCGGACGTTCAGGTCGCCCGATCCGAGGTCGTCCGTGCGGCCGATCATGAGGAAGCGGGTGCCGTCGGGGAACTGCTCCATCCAGCGGGCGACGTCCGCCGGGATGGTCTGCACCGCGCCCGAGGCGCTCTGCGGCCGTGACTCGCCCCAGCCGATGATGTCGGTCCGCGCGAACTCCATCCGCACCTGGACGTGGCGCAGGGGCGGGGCGTCTGCCGGGGCGGAGCGGGGGCGTCCGTACCGTCAGGCTCCACCTCCCGCTCCAGCGTCACCGCGGCGAAGGCGCCCCTGGGCACGGTGACGGCGCCGCCGCCCACCGTGGCGTCCGACCCGGCCGCAACGCGCTCGCCCGCCTGGTGAAAGGGGGTGGCGAGGTACGTGCCTTCGACGGCCCGCACGGGGACGGGGCCGTCCTGGTCGCGCACGCCGGCCTGCGTGCCCAGCAGCAGGCCGCCCCGGGCGAGCACCTCCACCTCGACCCGGCGGGGGCGGCCCCGGGCGTCCCGCATGACCAACGCATACCGGCCCGGGTCGTCCGGGATGGCGGGGGTGAAGGTGGCGCCGGTGGCCGTGGCCGTCCCGAACTCCCAGGTGGCGTCGTCCCGGGCCGGCTGCGTGCCGAAGGTGAGCCGGCGCAGGTCTGCCGCCGTGCCCGAGACGGAGAGGACGTTGGTCCAGATGTCGGCGCCGTCCGTGACCGTGATCTGCGGGGGGTACTCCGCCGTATCCTCCACGAAGCGAAACTGGACCTCGGTGGAGAGGTAGGTCTCACCGTCCACCACTTCGAGGCCCTGTACGGTCACCGTGTCGCCGTCGCGCGCGTCGAAGACCGAGGTGGCTGCGCCGGTCTCCTGCCGACCGCCCGGGAGGTGCCACCTGGCCGTTCCGCCGCCGTTCAGCACGGCCCGCACCCGGAAGCGCCCGTCCGAACCGGCGGGCAGCCGGACGGAGCGGGTCTCCCCCGTGCCGTCGACGGTCAGCGCCTCTTCCTGGCCGTCCAGAAAGAAAGAGACCGCCGACGGGTCGACCGGCGTCTGGCCCAGTTCGACCTGGATGGCGCCCTGCAACCCCGCCGGCGAGCCGAGGAGCACGTCGCGCACCCCGACCGAGAGATCCCCGATGACCGGGGTGTTCCGGGGCAGGTACAGCGTGGCCTCGTTGATGGCGATCCCGCGCCACGTCGCGTCGTGGTGGCGGGCGACGATCTCCGGCGGCGTGTAGGTGGTCGAGTCGTCGTAGGTGAGCCGGTCCACCGTGAGGCCGAAGTCCAGGTCGCCGATGAAGAAGTGGGGCGGCTCGAAGGTGAGCCGGAACACGGGGCCGGTCTCGCCGTCGAGGGCGAAGGGATCGACCCGGTCGATGAAGCGCACGTCCAGTTTGCCGGCGGTCATGGCGATGCGGAACACGCCGCTCCCGACGATGCGCACGTGCTCTTTCTCCGGGTCGCGGATCAGGTGCACAGCCGTGGTTCCGGAGCCCTCCACCCGGACTGCCGGGCGCAGGCCGGGGATCACGATCGCCACGCGATCGAGGATCAGGTCCAGGCGCCAGTCGGTGGGGGCAGGTTCGAGGTTCTCACCGGGCCCGGGCGTGCGCCGCTTCAGCACGAGTTGGAACGGCACGCCGGCGTTGAGCCCGGGTATCTCTACCGGCCAGTCCCGCAGCCCCGGAAGGCCGAAGCCTTCGAGCAAGTCGCCGGCCGGGGCCAGCACGCCGTGGTAGATGTATGCGTGGCCTGTCGTGGTGGCGTGGTACTCCAGCACGGCCAGGGCGCCCAGCCGCTCCGCTATGTCCGCGGGAATCAGGCCGGCGCCGGGGGCGTCGGGGATCAGGTCCAGCAGAAGCATGCCGCGCGTCGGTGCCATGGGAACACCTCCTCCCGCCGTCGCTTTCGACAGGGGAGGAGATTATTCCTGTGACATTCAGAAGATTACTCTGATAGAGAAAATTTAGGGGACCGGCGGTGACCGGCGGGCGTGGTGCCGCCGCGATCACCGTCCCGGCCCCTCGTCTGAATGCTGATGACCGCTTCGCGGTTGTCGGAGAAGGGGTCAGCTCTGCGTCGAAGGCTCTCGGAGAAGGCTTCGGCCCTGCGCCGGGAGCTCTCGCAGGAGGTGTCAACTTGGCGCTTAGAACCCCTGGAAGGCCTGGATCTCCCGGCGGAGCACCTCCACCGGGGTGGGAGGGAAGAGAACGCAGCTCAGCAGACCCAGCACAACCAGCACGACCATGTCAGGCGTCCTCCTTCCGGTTCGCTCCGTGTCCTTACGGTTTGAGCGTACCCGGAAGCGGCCGCGGCGAAATCGGCTTGGGGGGAAGTCTTCGGCTGGGCCGTTGGTGCATGTCTCCCGTCTGCCCCGGGGCCGATCGGGCCTCTGTCCCGGGGCTGTGCCGGGATCGGTCGCGAGGGCACGCGGGGCTCGTCCCCCCGGACCGGGCAGGCCGTACGCACGGACGATGTGACGTCGTACCCCGGTCGGAGGTGGGCCGGGGGCGCTACGGCCCGGGCAACGGCACCGGGATCGGCCGGCACGTTGTGAGGCCGGAGAGCGTCCCGGAAGGGAGGGCATGAACGAGTGCAAGAAACTAGCCGCATGATTGAGGGGGATATGGCAAGTTCTTGGCCATATCCCCCGCAGAACCGCGCGGTGGACCTCAACTGTATCAAACGCCTCGACAGGTTACCCTCTGTGTCAACATAGGTGAGACAGCAGTGGGGAACGAATTACGAGTACAAACGGGCGGAGAAAGGTGCAGTGATCTTGGC
>Ga0134099_1003628_pt1 | contig 11222 bp, 7 predicted proteins | sample 10_taG_2_FD_105482 | JGI IMG/M metagenome (GOLD analysis project Ga0134099, IMG submission 105482) | Switchgrass degrading microbial communities from high solid loading bioreactors in New Hampshire, USA - 10_41_5_180_A2 metaG | ecosystem: Engineered > Bioreactor > Semi-continuous > Anaerobic >...
GCGCCATAGCCCTGCAGGAGCTTGAGCGCCTGGGGGTTGAGAACATAATCACCTTCGACGCCCATGACCCGAGGGTGCAGAACGCAATTCCCATAAAGGGATTTGAGAATATCCTTCCGACCTACCAGATAATAAAGGCCCTTGTGAACAGCGAACCCGACCTTAAGATAGACAAATCGTGCATGATGGTGGTAAGCCCGGACGAAGGCGGCCTTACCAGGAATATCTATTATGCCAACGTCCTGGGACTGGACCTCGGCATGTTCTATAAACGCCGCGACCTGACCAGGATGGTGAACGGAAAGAACCCCATCATAAGCCACGAGTTCCTCGGGGAATCGGTCGAGGGAAAGAGCGTGCTTATAATCGACGACATACTGTCCTCGGGCGATTCCATTATCGATATCGTGAAGGAACTGAAAAAGAGAAAGGCAGCCAGGATCTACGTGGGTGTTACCTTCGCCCTGTTCACCGAAGGTCTGGACAAGTTCCACGATCTTTATGAGCGCGGCATGCTTAACAGGGTGTTCTCCACGAACCTGACCTACAGGAAGGATGAGCTTAAAAAAGCGCCCTGGTACGTTGAGGTTGACATGTCAAAGTTCCTCGCGCTGCTGATCAATACCCTCAACCATGACTGCTCGCTGAGTTCCCTCCTTGATCCTACCGAGAAGATTCACGCCCTTATGGAGCGCCACAGGAATAAGGGCTGAGCATAAAAACGATGATGGGGTGATCGCATGCCAGGTCAGGATATCCGATACTTTGAGAATCCAATTCTTCCGGGCTTCTATCCCGATCCGTCCATATGCCGCGCAGGCGAGGACTACTACCTGGTAACATCGAGCTTTGCCTATTTTCCCGGGGTCCCGATTTTTCACAGCCGTGACCTGGTTCACTGGAAGCAGATAGGCCATGTGCTGGACAGGCCTTCCCAACTGGACCTGGATGGCGCGGGACATTCCCAGGGTATCTTCGCACCTACCATACGCTACCATGACGGCCGTTTCTACATGGTCACCACGAATGTGACAAGGGGCGGAAACTTTATTGTAACCGCCGAAAAGCCGGAGGGTCCTTGGTCCGATCCGTACTGGCTGACCGACGCTCCGGGGATCGATCCGTCCCTGTTCTTTGACGATGATGGCCGCTGCTACCTGGTGGCCACCTGGGAGGTTCCCGAGGGACCGTCCTACAACGGCGACAACGAGATATGGATGAGGGAACTGGACCTTGATACCATGACGCTCAAGGGAGAAAGATACGGGCTCTGGCGCGGGGCGATGAAGAATGCCGTATGGCCCGAGGCTCCGCATATATACAAGAAGGACGGGTATTACTACCTCATGATAGCCGAAGGCGGAACAGATTTCCATCATTCGGTGGCCATAGCCAGGAGCCGCAATATTACCGGGCCTTATGAAGGATGCCGGTGCAACCCGATCCTGACCCACCGGCACTTGGGCAGAAATTATCCTATCGTCAACGCCGGCCACGGGGACCTGGTGGAAACACAGAACGGCGAGTGGTGGATGGTGCTCCTTGCCTCCAGGCCCTATGGAGGATACTACCGAAACCTGGGACGCGAAACCTTCCTCGTTCCCGTGATATGGGAAAACGGATGGCCCGTGGTAAGCCCAGGAACCGGAAAGGTAGAGTTCTCATATCCCTGTCCTGACCTTCCCGCCTGGGAGGTTGAGACTCCCGCGCCCGTGGACCATTTCGATAAAGACAGCCTTGATCCCTGCTGGATGTTCCTGCGAACCCCGAGGGAAGAGTTTTACAGCCTGACGGAGCGCCCGGGATACCTGCGCCTTTATGTCAGGCCGCAAAAGCTGACCGAGCTTGCGAACCCCAGCCTGGTGTGCAGGCGTCAGCAGCATATGAGCTTTATGGCGAGGACGGTCCTGGAGTTTGCGCCGGGACCCGGTGAAGCGGCGGGAATGGTTCTTCTCCAGAGCGACCGCTACCAGTACAGGATGGAGTATGCCCATGACGGCGAAAGAACCGTTATCCGGCTTGTCCGGTGCATGGGCGGCGTCGAAACGGTAATGAACGCCGTTCCATGGAACTTAAGCCGCTTCGAGATGCGGATATCGGCACAGGGCCAGGATTTGAGCTTCAGTTTCGGGGATGGCGAAGCGATGCATGAACTGGCCCGGAACGTTGACGGAAGGATACTCAGCACCGATGTGGCCGGAGGATTCGTGGGAACCACCATAGGCCTTTTTGCCTCGGGCAATGGCCGGCAGAGCAAAAACAAGGCCGACTTCGACCTTTTCGAATACCGGCCCGCCCTTTAATCAAATTCTAATCTTTCTTATATCTCCCCTTTAGGATTGGAGTATAGAATAAACTTAAAAGCGGTATACGGATAAGGAGTAAAAGATGCCATGCCCGGTATGCCCCCTGAGCGCAGGGGGAACCGGGCGGCCGTTGTTCAAGAGTCCGTATTGAAGCGGGATAGGGATGAAAACAATACTTGTCGCCATAAACGCCAAATACGACCATGAGAACCTGGCGGCCTGGTACCTGAAAGCCGCCTGCATGCAAAGGCAGGTGGATGTTACCGTCCTCCAGTACTCCATCAATGATTCTGTTCAGAAGATTTGGTCGGGGATAATGGATGAAGAGCCCGACGTGGCGTGCTTTTCATGCTATATCTGGAACCGCCTGCTGGTGCAGGACCTGGTGTCCGACCTTAAAAAAGTCCGGCCCGAAACCGTTATCGTGGTTGGCGGCCCGGAAGTATGCTATGACGGAGCAGAAGACGATTTCAGGTCTTTCGGGGCCGATTACGTCATCAAGGGAGAAGGGGAAGGCCGGCTTCCCCGGCTGCTCTTAAGGCTTGGCGGAAAGATGGCCGACGATACCGATCCCGGTGAGGAACCGGAGGATGAAGGCTATGTTTCACCGTTCATCCCCGAGTACCTGGAGCGGGTAAGGGGCAGGATCGCATATATTGAATCGTCGAAGGGCTGTCCGTATAGCTGCTCCTATTGCCTGTCATCCGTGGACAGAAGGGTGCGCCTTTTCCCGCTGGACGAGGTTTTCAGGGGCATCGACGCCCTGGTGGGCGCGGGGGCGAGGGTCATAAAGTTCGTCGACCGTTCCTTCAGCGTGAACAGGCGGCATTCGATGGAGATATGGAAGTATATAAAGAAGTTTTCGCCCGATAATACAACCTTCCATTTCGAGATCAACCCTGACCGGCTGAGCGAAGAACAGATGGAGATCATGTCATCCATGCCCGGGGGCCTTGTACAGGTCGAGGCCGGGATACAGTCCACCAACCCGGAAACGCTCAGGGCCGTATCCAGGACGATGGATGCGGGGCTGGCCATTGAAAACCTGAAGAAAATAATGTCATGGGGCAACATCCATGTTCATGCCGACCTGATAGCCGGCCTGCCCCACGAGGACATGAATTCCTTCAGGGAGTCATTCAACGCGGTTTATGAAGTTAGGGCGCACCACCTTCAACTGGGCTTCCTGAAGCTTCTTCCCGGCACCAGGATCAGGATAGGGGCCGAAGAGCATGGCTACCGGTACAGGAGCTACCCGCCCTACGAGGTCCTGTCCAGCCGGTACATGACAGCCCGGGAACTCTTGACGCTCAAGGAGATCGAGGAGGTGCTCGACCGCTTCTACAACACGGGAAGGCTGAAATTTACGCTGGAATATGCAGAGACCCTGTTTCCGTCGGCCTTTGACTTGTATTCCCGCCTTAGCCGGTGGCTCAAGGAGAGAAATCTCCTGTTCACGCCCCTGGCGGCCATCAGGATTTACGAGCTTTTCAGGGATTTCGCCCTGGACGTTGGAGCCGATCCTGGTATCCTGGAGAGCCTGCTGTGCCTGGACTATTGCAGTTCCCTCAGGACCACGGCCATACCCGAATCCCTGCTTAAGGCCACAGACCGGGAGAACGGCCCGGCAATACTGGAACCTTCGGAATTCGCCGGCATCGAATGGATCGGGTCCGTGGGGAGAAACCAGTTCAGGAGAAGGTTCATAGGCCTTGAGGGATACCGCCCTGTGATAAACGGGGATAGGGTTGAATATAAGAGAAGTAGGGCAGTGGTGGATACAAAAACGGTCGATCCGGTAACCGGCCGCGCCGTTGTGAGCTTTGACTGACGGACTTTACATGGCGGTTTTGTACGTGTAGAATGAACTTGCGGAAGCTTTTTCAATACCATTGACAATACTAAATTTTGCGGATACGTGTCCGATCATATATTGGTGGTGAAATAATTTGAACGCCTTAATAACTGTATTATTCGGGGCAGGGGGCATTGCAATCCTGCTGATCGTGCTTCTTGCCGTGATCATAATCGCGTCGATCAGGAGAAAGGACGATTTTGTAAAAGTCGACAGCGCGACCAGGCAGGAGATCGACAGCACCATAAAGGCAGGAAGAAGACTGACCCTGGCCATGAGACAGGCCTCCTACCGGCTCATGCAGATAGAAGTAAGAAAAGAGATAGAAGACCTGTGCAAGATCGCCGAATCCATGTTTGACATGCTCAGGAAGGATCCCAACGATCTGCGAGTAGTCAAGCAGTTTATAACATATTACCTGGAGCCCACCCACAAGATCGTCCTGAAGTATGTTGAACTGGCCACTACCCGGCCCATGCCGGCGGAGGCCGTCAGCATACTGGACAAGACCGAGAAATCCTTCAAGAGCATCCGCGCGGCTTTCCTGCAGCAGAAGGAGAAGATGCTCGCCAATGACGTGATGGACCTCGACACCGAGATAAAGGTTTTTGAAACCATATCGAGAAACATGAACATCGAGGGGAGTTCCGGGAAGGACAAGAATCCGCCCCCGGTGTCCACGAGCGGTCAGAAGTAGGGATTGTTAACCATTTGGGCATTTGGTAAAATGAGTATGTTATTATCTCAGGAAAGGTTGGATGGGATATGGATGCACAGATGCAACCCTCACCGGTCCAGTCGGCAGCCGCTATCGACAACTATGATGTGAACAGATGGAATGAAATGACTCCCGAAGAGCAGCAGAGGGTCATTGAACTCTCTAGGAAGATAGATGTGAGCGATTCCCAGGCCGTGATCCAGTATGGCTCCCTGGCCCAGAGCGAGGTGTCCAAGTTCTCCGACGCCATCCTCGGACAGATCCGGGCAAAGGACAGCGGAGAGGTGGGAACAGTCCTGACCGACCTCCTGACAAAGGTGCAGGAAGTGGACGTGGACAGCCTGGATCCCAACAAGCAGGGGTTCTTCGACAAGCTGTTCGGGAGTAGCTTGCGGGATACGGGCAAATTCATGGCCCGGTACGCGAAGCTGAGCGTCCAGATAGAGAAGATCATAGACCAGCTGGACCGCGCCAAACTCCAGCTGATCAGGGACATTACCGCCCTGGATACCATGTACGCCAAGAACCTGGAGTACCTGAAGGAACTGGATATATACATCATGGCCGGTTCGCTGAAGCTCAAGGAACTCACCGAGAAGGTTCTTCCCGAGCTCAGGGAGAAGGCCGAAAAGACCGGGGATCCCGTGGATGCCCAGAAGGTCAAGGACATGTCGGAGCTCATCAACCGGTTTGAGAAGAAGATCCACGATCTGAAGCTGACCAGGATGATCGCCATCCAGACCGCTCCCCAGATCCGGCTGATACAGAATAACGACCAGACCCTCGTGGAGAAGATCCAGAGCTCCATAATGAACACCATACCCCTATGGAAGAACCAGATCGCCCTTGCCATCACGATGCTGCGCCAGCAAAGCGCGCTTAAGCTACAGAAGGACGTTACTAGGACCACCAACGAACTCCTTTCCAGGAACGCCGAGATGCTCAAGACCAGTTCCATTGAAATCGCAAAGGAAAGCGAGCGCGGCATCGTGGAGATAGAAACCCTGAAGAAGGTCAATGAAGACCTCATGACCACCCTTGAGGAAACCATAAGGATCCAGCAGGAAGGCCGCGCCAAGAGGCAGCAGGCCGAACTGGAACTGAGGCAGATGGAGGAGGAACTCAGGAGGAAGCTCATCGACCTGCGCGACCGCGCTTAAAAGAAGCAGGAACGGAAAACATGGTGCAGAACGGGCCGGTGTTGACACATCGGCCCTCATGACATATAATCAATTAAGCATATAGCCGAAAAAAGACCTGTAAAGGCGATGACCGGTACGAGTAGGGTTTCCGGAGCCTTCAAGAGAGCGGGGAAAAGGTGGGAGCCCCGCAGGACAGGGAATCTGAAAATCAACCGCGAGCCGCAGCCTGAAAGGCCGGGAAGGCCGAATAAGGCGAGCCGGAATGAGTCCGTTATCCTCGAACAAGTGGTCCCGTAATCCATGGAAGGTTATGGGGCAATTTGGGTGGTACCACGGAAAGCAGAGCCTTTCGTCCCATTGGACGGCGGGCTTTTTTAATGGATACATAAAGCCCTTGCCGGGCTGTTGCCGAAAAAACCAGTGAACCTGAGATTTGGAGGTAATGAGATGGCAGTCGATTATGGAAAGACTCTTAACCTGCCGAAGACCGATTTCCCGATGAGAGGCGGGCTTCCCGAGAAGGAACCGCAGATCCTCGAGGAATGGGAGAAAAAGGATATATATCATAAAAGGCTGGAACGGAACCGGAATTCCGGCAGGAAATTCGTGCTCCATGACGGGCCGCCCTATGCCAACGGAGGCATCCACATGGGGACAGCCCTCAACAAGGTGCTGAAGGATATCATAATGCGCTATTACGACATAAGGGTTATTATACGCCCTATATCCCCGGCTGGGATACCCACGGCCTTCCCACCGAGCAGCAGGCCATCAAGGAGAAAGGCCTGGACAGGCATGGGACGGACCCGGTGGTATTCAGGCAGGCATGCAAGGAGATCGCCTGGAAATACCTGAACCTCCAGAGGGAATCCTTCAGGCGTCTCGGGGTAATAGGGGACTGGGACAATCCCTATATAAGCTTCCAGCCCGAGTATGAAGCCAGGCAGATAGGCGTGTTCGGTGAAATGGCGAAGCAGGGGTGCATATATAAGGGCCTGCGCCCGGTGTATTGGTGCCCGTCATGCGAGACCGCGCTTGCCGAGGCCGAGATAGAATATGCTGAGGACACCACGAACTCCATTTATGTCAAGTTCCCCGTAACTGACGATAAGGGAAAACTTAAGGGCATCGTCGAATCCCTCGACAACCTGTACGTGGTAATATGGACGACCACCCCCTGGACCCTGCCGGGCAATGTGGCCGTGTGCCTGAACCCGGATTTCGTTTACGCGGTCATCGAGGTCAACGGCGAGCGCTATATAGTCGCAAAGGACCTCACCGGCAACATGGCCTCCGCCGTGGGGATTGACGGGTATAAAACCCTTGGAGAGATCAAGGGATCCGAACTGGAGTACGTGGTATGCAGGCACCCGTTCCTGGACAGGGACTCCCTGGTTATAGTCGGAGACCATGTCACGCTGGATGCCGGTACGGGATGCGTTCATACCGCGCCCGGCCATGGCGCCGAGGACTTCGAGGTATGCAGGAACTATCCCGAACTGGAAACCATCGTGCCCGTGGACGACAAGGGGTACCTCACCAAGGAAGCGGGTCCCTTCGCGGGGTTGTTCTATGAAAAATCAAACGACGTTATCTTGAAGCTTCTCAAGGAGAAGAACCTGCTCCTGGCCGAAGAGGTCATAACACACCAGTACCCTCACTGCTGGCGCTGCAAGGACCCCGTCATTTTCAGGGCTACCGAGCAGTGGTTCATCTCGATAGACAAGTTCAAGGACGCCGCGCTGAAGGCCATAAAGGAAGTCCGCTGGATCCCGAAATGGGGCGAGGAGCGGATTTCCAAGATGGTGGAGGACAGGGGAGACTGGTGTATTTCCCGCCAGCGCCTCTGGGGCGTTCCCATTCCCATATTCTACTGCAACGAGTGTGGCAGGGAGATCATCGACGACGAAACCATAAAAGCCGTGCAGGACCTTTTTGCCAGGGAGGGCTCCGACGCCTGGTTCATTTATGATGCTTCCGAGATCCTGCCCGAAGGCTATTCCTGCTCCTGCGGAAGCCGCAGCTTCAGGAAAGAGAAGGATATAATGGATGTGTGGTTTGACTCCGGCTCGTCCCATGCCGCCGTGGCGGAACCCAATCCCGAACTGGGCTGGCCCGTGGACATGTACCTGGAGGGAAGCGACCAGCACAGGGGATGGTTCCAGTCCTCGTTGCTGACCGCGGTTGCCACGAAAGGCCGCGCCCCGTACAGGCAGGTTTTGACCCACGGATACGTGGTGGACGGGCAGGGCAAAAAGATGAGCAAATCCCTGGGCAATGTCATAGACCCGATGGATGTCTGCAGGCAGTACGGCGCCGATATCCTCAGGCTTTGGGTATCATCCAGTGACTACAAGACCGATATCCGCATCTCCAGCGAGGGCTTCAAGCAGCTTTCGGAGAGCTACCGCAAGATCAGGAACACCGCAAGGTTCCTTTTGGGAAATATTTACGATTTCGATCCCAACAGTGACAGCGTGCCCTATGCCGAGATGGAGGAACTGGACCGCTGGGCGCTCATGAGGCTCAACAGGCTGGTCGAGAAGATCGAGAAGGCCTACTCGGAGTATGACTTCCATGTGATGCTCTATGCCATCCACAATTTCTGCACTGTGGACATGTCCAATTTCTACCTCGACGTCACCAAGGACAGGATGTATACCTCGAAGGCTGACAGCAGGGAGCGCCGTTCAGGGCAGACAGCCATGTACATCATCCTGGACACCCTGGTAAGGCTTTTGGCTCCCGTGCTGGTTTTCACCAGCGAGGAGATATGGAAATACATCCCCCATTCCGAGAAGGACAATCCCGAGAGCGTCATGCTCAATGACTGGCCGGAGGTCAGGCCCGAGTATGACGACCAGGCCCTTGCCGAGAAATGGGACAGGATCCTCGAGGTTCGCGAAACCGTCCTCAAGGCGCTGGAAGATGCCAGGAACGAAAAGCTCATCGGGCAGTCCCTGCAGGCGAAGGTTATACTGAAGGCAGAAAAGCCGCTTTACGACTTCCTTGAAGGCGTGAAGGACCTTCTGCCGACGGTCTTCATCACCTCGCAGGTTGAACTGGAACTCAAGGACGGAAAAGGCCTGGAAGCGATCGTGAAGCTTGCCGACGGCCAGAAATGCGAGCGCTGCTGGGTGTACTCGGAAACCGTGGGGCACAATCACGAGCATCCCACCCTTTGCGAGCGCTGCGTGAGCGTGATTTAAGGGCAAAATATCCACAAGGACAATCAAGGGCGGCCGGAACCCGTGATCCGGCCGCTTTATAAATTTCGCGTCTTTTTAATGGTTTTCTGGCCGGAAGTTGACGGGATGGCGCCGGCTTCCGGCTTTATGGTATGATATTCAATGCTGATAAAGCCTGCCGCTTGTGCGGATAATATTTGAGAACGACATGTATTCCCGTTTGAAAAGCGATTCCCGGGGCGGGGAACGCACGGGATGGAATCGAGGTGTATCGCATGGAATGCCGCGAGCTGCTGATGAAGCTTTGCGATATAAATGCCGTGACCGGGAGGGAGGACACGGCCGCCCGGGTTATATCGGGCATTTTGTCGGAATACTGTGACGAGGTAAGCGTGGATAAGTTTTACAACGTGATCGGCCTCAAGAGGGGGCACGGGGAAAACCCGCGCAATGTGCTCGTCACCGCGCATTACGACCAGATCGGCCTTATCGTTACGGGAATAGACGAGAACGGTTTCTTAAGGTTTACAAGCATGGGGGGAGTCGATCCCAAGGTCCTTGCCGCCCAGGAAGTGACGGTGCATGGAAAAAAAGACCTCTTCGGCGTTATCGGTTCAAAACCGCCCCACCTGATCCCGCCGGAGGATGCGGACAAACCGGTAAAGATGGAGGACATGCTCATCGATATCGGGTACGATGCGCAAAAGGCCCGTGAACTTGTGTCGGTGGGCGACGTGGTGTCCTTCAGGTTCCCGGTCCTTGAGCTTAAGAACAACAGGATGGCCGGCAGGAGCATGGACAACCGCAGCAGCGTGGCCGCCCTCGTGGAGATGCTGAAGGAGCTCGGGCGTATCCGGCACCGGGACAATGTTTACGCCGTGGCCACCGTCCAGGAGGAGTCCGGGCTGGTGGGAGCGTTCATGGCCGCGTGGAACCTGAAACCGGACCTGGCCATAGCCATAGATGTCTGCCACGGTGATATGCCCGACGCCCCCAGCGATGAGAGCTTCCCGCTGGGCAAGGGGGTTGCCATAGCGGTAGGCCCCATTTTGAGCCGGGAGCATACCAGGGAATGCATTAAGCTTGCCAGGCGCGAGAGGATCCCTTACCAGATCGATGCGGAGGAAAAAGACACCGGGACCGAGGCGGCGGTTTATTCCTCTGCGCTGGAGGGCATACCGACACTGCTTCTGTCCATCCCGGCGAAGTACATGCATACCACCGTGGAGGTGGTGAGCCTGGACGATATCGAGGCCACGGCCCGGCTGGCAGCCCGCTATATCGCTTTCAGGGATGAACTGGAACAGGAGGGCGATTCCGATGACCGAACATGAATCAATCCTTATTGGCACACTGAAGAAGCTCACCATGCTCGACGGGGTTTCGGGCGACGAAAAGCCCGTAAGGGATTTCATAACCGAAAAGATCAGGGACCGTGCGGATTCCTTGCACGTGGACAATATCGGGAACCTGATAGCGTTCAGGAAAGGGACCGGCATGAACAAAAAGGTCATGCTGGCCGCACACATGGATGAGGTCGGGCTGCTCGTGACCGGGATCAACGATAACGGCCTTCTGAAGTTCAAGACAGTGGGCGGCATAGAGCCCCGCGTCCTGGTGGGAAAGAGGGTCAGGATCGGCAAGGACAGGGTGCCTGGCGTAATAGGGTATAAACCCGTGCACCTGCAGGACGCAAGCGAGAGAAAGAGCCCGGTAAAGAAAAGTGGCCTTGCGATCGATATAGGCGCAAAGGACAGGGAACAGGCCGAGCAGAGCGTGGCCGTGGGCGATACGGCGGCGTTTGATTATGACCCGGTGGAGTTCGGGAACAACAAGCTGATGGCCAAGGCCCTCGACAACAGGGTTGGCTGTGCAATGCTGATCGAGCTTCTCGGCGGCCGGTATCCTTTCGATCTTTACTGCTGCTTCACAGTCCAGGAAGAGATAGGCTTAAAAGGGGCCAAGGCGGCTGCTTACGCCGTTGAGCCGGACGCGGCCATCATCCTGGAAGGA
>Ga0134099_1003636_pt1 | contig 11205 bp, 5 predicted proteins | sample 10_taG_2_FD_105482 | JGI IMG/M metagenome (GOLD analysis project Ga0134099, IMG submission 105482) | Switchgrass degrading microbial communities from high solid loading bioreactors in New Hampshire, USA - 10_41_5_180_A2 metaG | ecosystem: Engineered > Bioreactor > Semi-continuous > Anaerobic >...
CAGAGCGTTGCCAGTATGTCGGTTTTGTCCTGCCCCGGCTCCTTCATCGACGTGATGACGATGAGCTGCATATCCTGCCCGCTGATGCAGACGCGCCGCACCGCAGCCGAAGCCACCTGGACATAGCTTCCCGTCACGATGTTCACCTGACGATTGGCAGGCGTCATCCCGGCCGACAGCAATGCTTTCACTGCGCTTTCGTGCTCTACAATATCCGTGAGCAACCCAGCAGCCAGCCCGAGCTGGGAGGCCGTCTGATTGGCCTTTATAATTTGCCCCGTCCGGAAATCGGCCAGTATGGCCGGTAGCGGCCAGACATCAAATACTTCGGTGAATTTGATCTCGTCCATCGCGCATTCCACCTTTTCATCTTCGGCGTACTATATGAAAAGTATACGCAGAAGCCAGGTAAAAAATTGGCGAACGGCGCGGGCATCTGGATTTTTTTGATGTTTTTCATAAAGAGGTTGGAAATGATACCCATGGGTGGTATAATTGTAATAATCTTTTGTGCGTCTTAAGGCCCATCAATCGAACAACAGCACAAATGTACATCTCCCTTTTCGGCAAACTTCTTCCCGGTGTTTGCCGCTTTTTTTGGGCTTTTATACCGAACAGTTTATTATCTTTGCCGTACACGCCCAGCTTGACGCTCACGGCGCAGTGTGCTATATTTACATAGTTGAAAACATGCCGGTGTGATGGAATTGGCAGACGTGACGGACTCAAAATCCGTTGGTAGCGATACCGTGTCGGTTCGAATCCGACCACCGGCACCATCAGGCATCAGTGATGGCAGCTTTGTTCAGGCAACCGTGTTATGACACCAGGAGCTGGCATCCGGGAAAGACATCAGGGATTGACATCTCAGGCAAGACATCGGGGTTTAAAGGGTTTAGGAAGAGGCCGCTGTAGCGATTCAGCGGCCTCTTCCTTTTATATACAGGCATTGCCGCGGGAAATACACACTGTTTACCAGCTTGTGACGCGTTGCCGGACCGCATATGCCGCGACGCCGGCGGCAGGTTACAGCTTTTCCCCCTTTATTCGCTGTTTGACGTCGAAAAAGCCCTGCCACGGGTCTTTGTTTGTGATTCTCTGCAAAGCGCCGTGAAAGTTGATGCCGTCCGGCGCAATATTATCCAGTTCTTCAAAAGAGATGGGCATGGAAACCGGTGCGCCCGGCCTTGCCCGCAGCGAATACGGGGCTATGCTGGTGGCGCCCCGGCTGTTTCTGATCCAGTCGATGAATATCCTGCCCTGCCGCTTGTCTTTCCGAATGTTACTGGTATAACGGTCCGGCCAGCGCTGCTCCATCACTTCCGCGATGCGCCTCGCGAATTCGCTGAAAGCATCCCAGCCCACCGAAGGTTGCAACGGCACCACAACATGATAGCCTTTGCCGCCGCTCGTCTTCAAGTACGACACCAGCGCCAGCTCGTCGAGTACCCGCTTTAAGTCCCGGACGCCCTCGCGGATTTTATCCAGCCCCAGCCCCTCCCCCGGGTCCAGGTCGAATACCATCATATCAGGCAGCTCCAGCTGGCTCACGCGGCTCCCCCAGATATGAAACTCCAGCGTGCCCATCTGCACCTCGGAGATCAGCCCGAACACATTGTCAATATAAAAATAGTACTTGGTTTCCCCGTCCTTCTCCAGCGGCACATTGATCACGCCCTTAGAGCCCGGCCCGGGATGCTTCTTATAAAAGCACTGTCCGGATATGCTTTTGGGGCAGCGGATGATGCTGAGTATCCTGTTGCCGACGTACGGGAGCATGCGTTCCGCCACGGCGGAATAGTATTCCGCGACTTGCTGCTTTGTGATGACAGGGTCTGAATACATGGCCTTGTCCGGGCTGCTGATCCTGACTCCATGAATTGTGACGCTCGTCCGCTTTGTTTCCATCCGTTTTTCCTCCTCGTGCTGCGCTCCGGTTTCCACGCCGCCATTCTCCCTTCTGACATCTTTCGGGTTTTTGTCTTCCCGCAGACCTTTAAAGCTCGCCTGCCGCAATGTGCCGCTTTGGGTCCACTCCGCAAACCTGACCTGCGCCACAAGGGAAGGCTCCAGCCAGATCGTTTTCTCGTCTCTTCTGGGTTTCGGCGCGTCTTTAAACGGCGGAGCAGAGCGGATGATGGCGCGAAACTTCTCCTCAAGCTCGCGCATGGTCTTTGCCGTAAATCCGGTGCCCGCCCGCCCCGCGTAGACCAGCTCGTCTCCTTCGTAGACGCCAAGCAGCAGCGAACTGACCCCGGTCTGCTTTTTGGCAGATATGGTATAGCCCCCGATGACAAACTCCTGCTCGTTGCCGCACTTGATCTTAATCCAGTCGCCGCTGCGGCGGCCGGTGTACATGGAATCCGCCTTTTTGCCGACGATGCCTTCCAGCCCAGCCCTGCACGCGGCAAGCAGGAACTCCCTGCCTTTGCCCACAATGTGGCTGCTGTAGCGGATATTCGGCGGCGCGTCTTTCAGCAGCGCCTCCAGCTTTTCTTTCCTGTCCACCAGTCTGCTGCGCCGCAGATCCGCACCGTCCAGCGCGAGCAGGTCGAACACCATGTAAACGAGTCTGTATCCACCGGGGTTTTTCAGGCGGTTCTGCAAAGCCTGAAAGTCAGACTTTCCCGACGCGTCCAGCATCACCGCCTCGCCGTCCAGCACCATCACCCTGCCATCCGCCCATTCCGTGAGGGCTTCTGCGATGTCCCGGAGCTTGTCCGTGTAATCAAGCCCGTTCCTTGTCACCAGCTTCGTACTGTTCCCTTCGATATAAGCGACAATCCGGTACCCGTCATACTTGATCTCGTAGAGCCAGTCATCCCCTTCAGGCGCCCGGCCTGCCGGCTTGGCCAGCTGCACGTCGATGCGGCTGAACGGATTTTTCGCTCCGCTGCGTATCGGTTTTTTACCGTGCAGTATCTCTTCCATGGTCCGGCCGGTCCTGACGCTGGTCACAAAACCGGATATGCCGTCGCTGTCCATCGCGTATTCGTCTTTTTCCTTGATGAGCAGCCAGTTCTTTTTGGTATCCGCGGGCTTGGCCGCCATCCTGACCAGCGCCCACTTGCCTTTGAGCCTTTTGCCGTACAGTATGAATTTTAAGCTGCCTTCGTCCGGATTAAAGTCATACTGCGGCTCCCAGGTACCCTCGTCCCAGATCATCACGACGCCGCCGCCATACTCCCCCTCAGGTATGGTACCCTCGAAGTCCCTGTACTCAACGGGGTGGTCTTCCGTCTCAATGGCAAGCCGCTTGTCGCGAGGGTTATACGAGGGCCCTTTGGGCACAGCCCAGCTCAGCATCACGCCCTCCCATTCCAGACGCAGGTCATAGTGATCCCTGCGGGCGGAATGATGCTGCACCACAAAGCGTAAGCGGCTGTCGGACCGCGCCGCTTTCCCTTGGGGCTCTTTGGTCTTTTGGAAATCCCTTTTCCGGTTGTATTCCTCAAGCGCGCCGGCCATTGAACCTTGCCGAATCCCTTTCCGATGATAACCCGTTCACATAGCTGTCATTATTATCATTTCTATTATTCGAGGATGAATACCGGTTTTTGAAATTTTTAGTTTTGTACTGGGACAAAAGCAGTAAAGCAAATTCTCTTTCTCTTTGGTTTTCTGATATGAGGGCTTATCCTCTGCTTCTTCTTTGTTTTATTCTTTAATTATAAATACCAATGTTTCACCCCAATGCAGCCCATCGCTATTCCTCCTGCCCAAGTTCAATACCATATCAATTCGCCGTTCCTTTTTAAAGCTTTACTTCCATGCTGCATGGTATTTTTTCCATGGATACGTCATAGAAAATTTGTTTAATTTTCTCCGAGCTCCTGATAACAAATTTCTTATCGGCACTTGCATTTTCGGAACTAATAGTTTATAATCATCAAGCGCAACGAGGGTAAGTCTAAGCGCCCTTTAAATGCGGTGATATGTGCCCGTAGCTCAGCCGGATAGAGTGTTTGACTACGAATCAAAAGGTCACAGGTTCGAATCCTGTCGGGCACGCCAGAGAAAACGCCGATGAATACTGATGATTCTCGGTGTTTTCTTTTTGTCCGTTTGTCCTTAGGGGGGTAAGCATCATCTGCGCGCCCATAATACCTCTTTGGCTTCTTTGTCAGCATCATAACACGCCAAGTGTACAAGGTGTTCCGCACGCTATGCAGGTTGCGGCCGGCTGGCTTTTATGCTAGTATTATTTATTAGCAAACAAATATTAGCAAAAAAAGCTAAGGGGTTCGCTAAATATTATGGCATTGGAGGAATTGGCCAGTACAGCCAAAAAACTGGGACGCATTATAATCCTGAGCTGTAAAGCCCGGTGTGGCGTTTTTGATCAGTTCGACCATATTGCACTTATTCGGGTTTCGGGTATCAGCCTGACATATTGGGAATTATAACAATATGGCCGGCCGATCCCATGAACTATACCTACGGTCTGTCGTTTAGCTCGTCACGAAGAATCGTGACCCGTAGGCGCTGTTTACTAAACTGGATCTACCCATATGAGCGCCGTGATCGTATTCGCGGGCATCGTGGTGCTGCTGGCTGTTACAGGAGAGGGATGTGAGCGTCCGCAGCGCGATAAACAGGCGGAACCTGTGGTTCAGGCGGGTACTCATGATCGCCGCCATCATTTCCCTGCTGATATACGGCGTATATAGTGCCGGATACAGCGCGCCCAGTTTTGTCCATTCGCAATTTAGTCGAGGTGATACGCTGTGAAGCTTGTTTTAAGATGCGTGATATTTGCCGTCATCATAGGCATTATCATATTTGTGCTGAACGGTATTTATACGGTGACCAAAACCGGCTACATCGACACTTATGGCGATTCCTCCATTATCGCGGGTTTTTACAACGAGCCCAAAGGCAGCATCGACGTGTTGATATTTGGCACGAGCACGATGTCCAACGGCGTACAACCTGCTGTCCTTTGGGACGAGCAACGATTCACAGCTTACAACCTCGCCACCACAGAGCAGTATGCCCTGTCAGCCTATTACCTTCTAATGGAGGCCTTAAAATACCAGCAGGCCAAGGTCGTCGTACTCAACGCGCGCTGGCTCACCACGCCGCCCGAGGGAGACGAAGACCTGCCGGAGATCGACCGAAAAAGCGCTGCGCTGCATCTCGCGCTGGATTACATGAAGCTGTCGGATGTTAAATTTAAGGCCGCGCTGGATATCGCATCGCAGAGCAGCACACAAAAGGCGATCGATTATCTCATTCCCTTGCTTACATACCACAGCCGGAACAATATAACTGAAGACGATTTTGATCTGTCGTTTGTATCCCGGCTCCACCCTCTCAAGGGAAGCTGCATTCAATTGTGGGCCAACCTAGTAGCTGCCCCCAACATGACTGAACCGGTTGAGGAAGTATATGATCTTATCAGCATTAATCGCGACTATGTTGATAAGATAATCAAGCTGTGCAAATCAAAAGGCATTGAGGTGCTGCTGCTGGCGCTGCCGATCAGCGAATGGAACCGGGGACAGCATGAGGCGGTGCAGCAATACGCCGATGATATGGGCGTGGACTTCCTGGATATGAACATCCCGGCGGTGATGGACGCGCTGGCTCTGGATTTCAATACGGATTTCGCAAGTCCAAGACACGAAGCTATCAGTGGCAGCAGTAAGACGTCGCGCTATGTGGCATCCTTCCTAGCTGAAAACTATGCCTTGGGCCGGGATTACCCGGAGGAGGTCGTCGCCTCATTTGACGCCAGCTACGCCGCCTATATGGCTTACAGCCGAGTTTATGACCGGATTATCCCTCTTATGTCTGCGGCGCAGTTCAGCGATTATCTTCAGCTGCTGACCGATATTGAGGACTACATCGTCGTGATATCCGCCAAGGACGAGTTTACCTACAGACTGACGGAACAGCAAAAGGCCGCGCTTGCTGCGCTGGGCCTTAACACCGACTTTAATGACGACATCTATCGATATTCGTTTGCCGCCGTCCTCGATTCCGGCAGCGTGGTTTTTGAACAATGCTCGCCCGACAAAATTGAATACGACTATACGTCCCCCGATGGCATTAACATTTCCGTGATCAGCGAGGGTGCGCTTGTCGGAGGAAGTATTAAATCCTCCGTGCTCGTTGAGGACAAAGAGTATTCGATAAACTGGCGTGGGTTCAATATCGTGGTGTACAGCAAGACGACCGACTCCGTCATAGACAGCGTCAATTTCGATACCTGCGGGGGTAAGGACGCTTTCAGAGGCAAAGCAGTCTGAAACAATCTGCTCCGCTCAGCCGAATTTTTCCTGGAACAATACAAGCGCCGAGGCGATGGTTTTGTCCATGTCATAATATTTATACTCCGCCAGCCAGCCGCGTAACAGCACATCTTCCTCCTTCTGCGCCAGTTCCTATACACGGCAAACGTCCGCTGGTTTTTCTCGTCGTTGATGATGGGGTAAATACGGTTCCGCGCCCGGCTTCCACTCCTCGAGGTATTCCCATATCATCCAGGAGACGGGCTGGTCTCCGAACTCCAAATGCTCGTGCTCGATGACACATGTGTACGGCGTCTCTCGGTCGGTGTGGGTCATCGCCGCCACATCCTGATATTTCGCCGTATCCAGCGCTTCGTTTCAAAACGCAGGCTGCGGTATCCCAGCGGCCCGTAACAGCCGTCGATATACGCGTCCAGTGGCCCGGTGTACACTACGCTATTGGCTTTGCGCACGATAATCACTTCGATTTCGTGGTTTTCATTTTTTTGCCCAACTCAGATTTGTGTATTACGTGCGTATTACGGCAAAATAAACCCCAGAGTCGTCCTCCGAGGCCATAAGTTTTAAAAATCCTCACTCCGCTGGCAGATTTCAATTCATGAAAATAGAATGCGTATAGCCTACAAGAACATTGTTATGTCATACAAAATTATGGGTATATATAATCCGGCTTATATATGTTCATTACTTAAAGCTTTAATCCTGGGTCATTAGACGAATTAGGGAGGATACAGTACTGTGAAAAGAAAGTGCATTATACTGCTGGTTTTGCCGGCGGTCATGCTGACCGTATTGTCGGGCTGCGCATCCGGGCTTCCGGACGGCTTCGTATATGTTACAGACGTGGTTAAAACGGCCCAGCTTGATATCCGGTATTACGGCGACAACAATTTCGTGGGAACACGCATAGACGGTTACGAAGCTCCGGTGGCGATCCTGACCAAAGAAGCAGCCGAAGCCCTGAAAGTGGCAGCCGACCTGCTGGAAGAACAGGGGTATTATATCAAAATCTTCGACGCCTACCGGCCGCAACAGGCGGTTGACCATTTTATCAGGTGGGCAAAAGACGTTCATGATACAAAGATGAAGGAAAAGTTCTATCCTGATCTCGACAAGTCCGTGCTTTTCGAGCAGGGTTACATCGCCGAGAAATCCGGTCATACGAGGGGAAGCACTGTTGATTTGACGATTGTGGACATGAAAACAAATGAAGAGCTCGATATGGGAAGCGGGTTCGACTTTTTCGGCGAAATTTCGCATCACGGAACAGATCTCATCACAGAGCAGCAGGAGGCCAACCGGAACATACTGCGCGACGCAATGGTGGCAGCCGGTTTCGAAGTTTACCCGGGGGAATGGTGGCATTACAAGCTGAAGGATGAGCCTTATCCGAACACATATTTCGATTTCAAAATAAAATGAGCCATTGCTTGAAGATATTTAAGACTTGATACATTGACAAAAAGCCTCCTTAAGGGGGCTTTTTACTGTTGTTACCAACCAAACAGCAGAGGAATGCCCAGCATGGGAACATAGTATAGATACCAAATGTATCGGATTACGATCGTTCCCTCTGCAAAAACATAATACTTCATTGCACGCAAAATGATCCAAAAAACCAAAAGTACAGCAATCGCTTGCAGTAAAAGACGCACCTGAATTTGTGTAATACGTCTGCGTACCGAAACGCCCCAGACAGAATACAATCCGGTAAATACACTTTTTGGATTAAACTAAGTATTAAAGAAAGTTCGGCGAGCGATTATCATTTAATATATAGGCAGCAATAGCAATGACAAGCAAGAACACCACAATGCCAGGGATACGTATGCTTTTTTCGTCACTTTGGGCTTTTGATTACTCCTTTATGGAAGTCCGGCCGGATAATGGTTTGCCCACGCCCTTTGTTCCAACCTGAAAGCTAGGGAAACGGGTTTCCAGAATAGGTATATACTGCTTGATCTCATCGTAAGCCGAATGGATGGGCTGTCAAGGTTTGTATGCCTGACATCGGCGCGATATTGTTTATGATACAGTAAAATACAGTAATAGAACACATAATTAGCAAATATCGGTATTTTGGCAAAGCAAAAGCCCTTCGCAAATCAGTTTGCAAAGGGCTTTTGTCTTGGTGGGTGATCGGGGGCTCGAACCCCGGACACCCTGATTAAGAGTCAGGTGCTCTACCAACTGAGCTAATCACCCATAGAGCCAAGTCATCATTCTCGGCACGCAGACGATTATAGCATAACGCATTTTGTTTTGTAAAGTGCAAAATTTTATTAATCGGCGGATACCTTAAACGGCCCGTCATGGTCAGAAATACGATAAAAACGCACCGATATCTTCCGATATTAAGGTCGCTATACGCGCTTTTCCTGCGCCGCAGGCTGAACCCTTTTCCCTACCCTGTCCATCAGCCACGCCGCCAGGAACCCAAGAGCAAAGCTGATAACCCATAACAACAGCGTGTTTGCATCGCCGGTATAGATCATGCCGATTATTTCCCCGTCCACGCCGGTGTTGCCGGAAGCAGGAAGAATGATCCCGATTGCCGAGGCGATGACAAATCCGATAACCGCGTGGGAAGCGGACGAATAATGCCTATCGAACATATAGTTAATCGCCCGCGCCGTCAGTAATATAACAAGCACAATCCCCACGGCCATGGGAATCACAACTTCCAGCGAGAAATTCGACACCCCTGCTGCCATAGACTGATACAACCCCAAAAACAGCATCAGCGACGACGAACTCAGGCCGGGCACCACCAGGCTAAGGCCCCAGAGAACGCCACACACCAGATACCACCACATATTGGGCTGAATGGATATCCTGACCCCGTACTGAAGATACAGCAGAAGCGCAAACACCGATAGGAAACTGACTGCCAGCGCTATCCATGATTTATACGTGCGCCCCTGTTTGCCGGCGTCGCGGAAAAGTTGAGGCATCATGCCCGCAATCAGACCCAAAAACAGCCATATCGCAGCGCTGGAGAGCGACGGGTGGGTGAACAGCATATTCAGCACTCTGGCCAGACCCCAATAACCTAAAACCCAACCGGTCAGCACAGGCAGCAGTTCTTTAAAATACTTCCTCACCGCGCGAAAGGGATGCGCCAGCAGCGCCATCATGGGCTGATATATACCAAAAATGACACAGAGCACACCGCCGCTGATTCCCGGCAACATTGCGCCCGCGCCGATCAGCGCGCCCTGTATCACCCTCAACAGCCAGTGCAGTATAGACCGGCGGGGCGTTTTTTTCCTCGTCGTGCTGCCGCTGTTGTTCTGAACCCCGTTCTCCAAACCGCTCTCCCAATGATGTATTTGTGTCTTTATGCATTATAAACGGCGGTACCATATACGTCAATGCGCTTCAGTAACTTTTTGGAAATTGAGTATCAGAAGGCAGCGATTGGATAAGCTCATCGGCGGAAAATACCGGTTTTTTGCAGACGCGGTTCTCGCAGACCCAGGCGGTAAACGGCTTATCCGCATTATAACTCTTAAGGAATGGCATCGCTTCCTGAGCTGCCCGGCTGCCGTCATGCCAGATGACGGTGTTGAACGGGTCGAACCGCCGCAGCAGCGCCCTGTAAGCCGAGGCTGCTTCGGCGCTGTCCGCATCTGCCGCGATAATGATCTGACGGGGCGGTTCCTGCTCGATAAGCGCTGTGGTAATAAGGTGCGCGTGAGAAGGCGGCGAGCTCTCCGCCATCGGCAGCAGCGCCTGAATTGCGTCGTTGTAAGCCTCCTGCCACTTCTCTTCTCCGGTCAGACGCCAGATCCGCTGCAGCGCCCGGATCGCACAGGAACTGCCCGACGGCATCGCGCCGTCATACGCATCGCGCGGAGCGATGAGCAGCGCTTCCGCGCCGTGCGACGTCATTGAAAAGCCGTTCGCATCCGCAAACCGCTGCAGCAGGCCTTCGGCCAAACTCTTGGCTTTCTCCAGCCAGGCAATATCCCGCGTTACGGCATACAGCGACAAAAGGCCATTGGCCATATTCGCCCAGTCGGCCAGAAACGCCGGGCCGCCCGGTTTGGTCAGCCACGTGCCGCAGACCAGTCCCTGCTCGTCCGCCATATGCGTCATCACGAATCTCGCCGCACGGACAGCACTGTCCGTTAGCGCCTCATCGCCCAAAACAGCGCTGGCCCGGGCCATTCCCTCAATCGCAAGGCCGTTCCACGACGCCGATATTTTGGTGTCTTTAAACGGCGACACGCGCCTTTTGCGGATTTCAAGCAGCTTTCGCAGCAGCATTTTATCCTCGTCATCCGGCTCGTCCGCCTTGCCGATGCGGTTCAGTATCGTTTTGCCCTCGAAATTGCCCTGCGGGGTAAGCCCCCAACGTCTCAGGCGGTCTACCTCGCCCACCGGCAGCAATTCTGACAGCTCCGCTTCCTCCCAGACGTAGAACTTGCCTTCCTCCCCTTCCGAATCGGCATCCTCGGCGGAATAATATCCGCCCTCGGGCGACTGCATGTCGCGCATCAGATACTGCGCAGTCTGAGCCGCGACGCGGCGGTATGCGTCTTCGCCCGTAATGGCATACATCTCGGCATACGCATAAAGCAGCAATGCGTTGTCGTACAGCATCTTCTCAAAGTGCGGTACCAGCCAGCGCATATCCGTGGAATAGCGGGAAAAACCGCCCCCCACGTGGTCGTATATGCCGCCGCGCGCCATCTGCCGCAACGTATGCTTCGCCATGTCCAGCGCGTCCGCATGGCCGTAAGCCTTCCATTCGCACATCAGAAACAGTATGTAATGCGGCATCGGGAACTTGGGCGCGCGCGAAAAACCGCCGTATTGCGGCTCATACATGCCCCGAAGCGCCTGAGCCAGGCCTTTTACGGCGCGCTGCGCGTCGCCGCCGCGGTCCGAAATCCTCTGCTGCGCCATGAACCGGGCGATTTTATCTCCCTGCTCAATAAGG
>Ga0134099_1003641_pt1 | contig 11193 bp, 9 predicted proteins | sample 10_taG_2_FD_105482 | JGI IMG/M metagenome (GOLD analysis project Ga0134099, IMG submission 105482) | Switchgrass degrading microbial communities from high solid loading bioreactors in New Hampshire, USA - 10_41_5_180_A2 metaG | ecosystem: Engineered > Bioreactor > Semi-continuous > Anaerobic >...
TACGTTCCTTTATGCTTCCTGAACGATAAAAATCTTATTTACCGTTAAACTTCCCTCTAAAACAGTAAAACCTATATTTTATAAGCAAGATTTTGCTCTTTGATATGGTGTGGGTGCAGTTTTCGTTGCAGGAGACGAAGGGGAAAAACTGCGATTGTATCTCCTTTGTTAAGTTTTGGCACAAACATTTTTAAATTTCTCCGTTTTATCAATATAAATTCTCCTAAATTCGTATTTTTCTACTAATGCATACTTACACCATATCATCCATATAAACATCTAACATCTTTAACCCAAATATAATAACACATCAAGCAAAACAGAATATTTTTTATAACTAAAAATTAGATCGCATCATTTTCTTGGAACAATACCAAAATCATTATCATACTTACTAATTCTTAACGCATAATGACATAACGCATAACACTTTATCATACTTACTAAAACATTTACATTTAAATTTTTGTATAGCATTTAGTTATAAATAAATATCCTGCCTGCTTGATGTGATATTAGCTCATTAATATTGCAAATATGTGTCATCTATATCAATCATTGTATTAAGATTATATCTGTCTATAGTCATTTGCAATTTAGAAATTTTATCATTTGTCTTATCATATAGTTGCTTAAAATAATCAATATTATAATTTATTTTAGTGTATTCTACTTCTCCTTTTAAAGTTGTTTGTCTACTAAGTGGTTGTTTATTAGCTAATACATTATAAAATGGTAATTCACTTTTACATTGTCCTAGCATAATTATACAACCACCTAATGTTGTATTAAATTCAGGAACTTCTACCGTTGCGTTTAAGTAAGCAATTTTATTTCTCAGAAATACAACTTTATTTTGCAATTCACTTATTTGGTTAGTAATTTCTTCTGGATTAATTTCAGGAATTATTGGTTCTTCATCTTTAATGTATGAATATGTGGCATTTTCAGATCTTAGTTGTTTTAACTGAATAATACGCTCTTCTATTTTCTTAACAGTTTTTAGTAATTCTGATATACATACTTGCATAAATCACACCTCATACTTATATTTTTACCAATATTCAGTAAATTTGAACATTTATTTTTAGTGATTTATATCGTCTTTATCTCTACCTTAAAAATATCATGTTTTAAATTAATGTAAGGATTAATATGAGGTAAATACTCTCCATATGTACTATTAGTTCAACAAGAGATGTTTCTATTGATATGTCATGGTTACAAAAATACATATCTCTTCTCTCTATCACATCAAGGCAATAAAAAATTTAATTATTAAATTTCTCATCCCTCCTAAAAATAACAGCAGAAAAATACTACCACAAAGTTTTTTAGTACACAAGACTTTTAAAGAATTTATTATAAAAATGTAATATTTCCTCATTGAACTTTGCTTTCCTTTTCCCCTTTGCATCATCTGAAACTTCTTCAGGATTTGCCATACTATTGATACCTGTTAACGTAAATCTTCTTAAAATCATTTTGAAGTTCACTTGGAACCTATACCCCCTGTCACCATTTAATATCCTTTTTGCAGGGGTGTGTACTTCATGGGTTTTAAGTTCTTTAAGGACTGCTTTTGCTGATGCTTCATCTTTATACCAGGATCCATTGGTTTCAATTTCACCACCTGACACCGAGGGATATACTATGCTCTTCAGTTGGCTTTAGAACTTCCAAATCTGCTTTTAATAGAGAAACAGCAAGAATTCACCAATCCTCTATAGGTAGAAGAATTCTTGCTGTTTCTCTGTTAAAATACAGCTAACTGCAGGTAAATTTCTTGTGCAAGACAAGAGCAAGACAAGAGAACCGTCCCCATGTCTATTTACCTACCTGCTCAGCATTGAAACTTCCGTCCAGGTCTGCAATTTTTTTCAACCAAGTTTTATACCGTTCAAAACTAAATGGTGGCATTCCTAATACATAGTGATTGACTGAACGAATACCTCCAATCGTCCACTCAATGAGCATTAATCTCTGATCACCATGAGATATACGGATACGATCTACTTCAGTAGTAGCATTGGCATATGCTGTAAAATTACCTTCTGAAAGTGTTTCATTTGTATCTCCGTCCCATACCCTGTAAGTTCCATGTTTTGTACTTAATGTATCATTGCCGACCATTAATTTCACATGCCAGTTTTCTGGTTCTGATATCATCAAGCAAATTGGCTGCTGTGAACGCTTAATATAGTAATATGCAAGTTTCTTTCCAAAATCATAACTAACTACTGCATCAGAGAATTGGGGCCAGCCATCTATCATATTCCACCAAATCACACCGGTACGTCTCCACTTTTTACAACGGGTAAATTCAATAAAGAATTTTTTCGCCTCTGCTTGAGAAATTTGAGAAGCAAGTATGAAGTCTTCCAAATTCTCCGGATCAAAACCAAACATTTCATGAATCTGGTCAGCCATCAACTTAATGCGATATGCATATGGTCCATTCTTACCATACATTTCTGAAGCATGAGTCAGCCATTCGTCATTGTCCTGCCAAGGCCACAATTTTTCTTCACTTATGAATGTCTTTATTGATGACAAATTATTGCATCCATGATAACCCGTCTCACTGACAAAATGAGCTGTTGCCTGGGTATAAAATGTGGATTTATAATAATCTCTTGGACCCCATAAGTGTTGTTCCGGTATAAATGATCGAGTCCTGGCAGGATCTCCGTTTCCAAGCTTATGTGCTATGGGAGATATATAAGGTGAAGAAGCCAGATAAGGACGGTACGGATCAAGTCTGTTAACCATCTGTGGCAGCACTTCTCTTGTAATTCGATTAATTGACGGATCCAAATTTACTCCTTCAATAAATTCATCACATTCATTGTCTCCACTCCACAGTATGATTGATGGATGGTTTCTCAGCTTAGTTATCACTGCTTCGGCTTCATGTCTCATTACAGCCATAAACTCCTCGTCAATCGGATATAACCCACATGCCATGGTAAAATCCTGCCATACCATAATGCCGTGCTTATCGCAATAATCATAGAATGCATGATCCTCGTATACATTTCCACCCCAGCAACGTACAATATTGCTTCCGGTATCTACCCACATTTGAAGCATACGCTCATACCGGGAAGCATCACGGCTATGCAGTGCATCTGCAGGCACCCAATTAGAACCTTTGCAAAAAATAGGTTCTCCATTTATAATAAAGCGGAATTCTCCACCACTGGCATCAGTAATATCCGTACGCTCAAGTCTCACAGTCCTAACTCCCATTGAAGTTTTATATTCTGCAATTACCTTACCTTCATGAATCACTTCAGCGATAATGTCGTATACGTTAGGCTCACCATAACCTAACGGCCACCATAATTTAGGATTCTTGATATAAAAATCTGCCCTGCCGCATACAAATCTAATTGGCGTTTCATGAACAAATTCAGCTCTATCTGATATTTTGCCTGTTATACGAAGTGAAAGCCCTTCATAGTTAAACACATTTGTATGTATACGATAACTGCATGCGATATATGCAGTATTTTTTTGAATATATACCGTAGAAAAACTTATATCTTCGATTTCTGTAGGTTCTTCAATTTCCAGAGTTACATCCCTCCACAACCCAGCCGATACAGTACGTGGCATAATATCCCATCCATATGCAGAAGGAGCTTTTCGTACACGCAACGCTTCATAACAACCAACCAGTGCTTTAGAATAAGCATCATATTTAAGCTTGGCAGCATGGAGAATTGGTGACCTAATATCAACTGCCAAATGATTTTCTCCTTCCAGAAGTAAATCTGTTACATCAAACCTATGGTCTATTAGTGCATTCTCGCTTGTTGCAAACTTTTTCCCGTTCAACTCATACGATGCAATACAATCCACGCCCCCGAAATGCAAAAAAGCACGCTGGCCTTCTTCCAGCTTAGGAGCAATAAAAGTTTTTTCATAACGCCAACGATAAAATTCGTATTGCCTAAGAAGTTTCACATTATTCCCAAAATAAATATCAGGAAGTATGCCGGCATTCATCAAATCAATTTCCACATTACCGGGTACTTTTGCAGAAATTGTTTGCATTCCTTCCAATCCGGAAGGATTTTTCTGTTCATCAGCAAAACGTAAAATATAGTCGCCGTTTAATGATATTTTTTTCATGTTGTTAACCCTCCCCAATAATGTTCCTTTAAATTGCTTTATTTTTCTCATATTTCTTACTCATGTGTAGACTTAAATTTTCACTTCAAGCGCTCTCAAATGTAATTATATAATATGTATATTTTGTGGAAGAGTCTAAAAACCAACTAATGAAATCAAATAATACATAAGGTTATTGTTTTATTCTGCTTAAAGCTATGCCGGAAACAATATACTTTTGCAAAAATAAGAACATAATTACTATTGGCAACGCATTTATTACAACTACTGTCATATGCGGTCCCAAATAACGAGTATTCTCTGAAGCATTGAACATTGAAACACCTACTGAGATTAAATATTGCTCACGCAAACTAATAATAATTAATGGCCATAAAAAGCTATTCCAATTTAATATGATCTGAAGTATGTACATTACTGCTATAATAGGAATCCCTGTCAATACATTTTTATCAAATGACATGGATATTGTCCAACAAAGTGGTACAAGCATCAATACCAGAAGAATTGTCAGTAATAATATATTTATATAGCGATAGATTTTTACTTTTTTCATTAACATGATACTCCTTTCACTTGGTTTCTTTCTTCAATAAACCTGTAAGTCGAAGATTGATGCTAGTAACACCGAGTATCATTAAAAGCAATATCATTAAACCTGCTGTTGATAACCCGAATTTAGGTGTACAAAAATTATATTGGTAAATATACATAAGAATAATTTTGAGTGAACCATTTTGATTTCCCGCTGAGTTATTTCCACCATCCAGTTACCCCTTAGAACAGCATCTATTTTAACTTCTACATTTTTTGACCTGATATTATAAACTTAATCAAGTTTATTATTTAATTGAGTACATGTTATCACTATAAAAATAAGTTGTCAATAATTAAATTAAATTAAATTTAATGGACATACTTACCAAAGTATTGTTATAGCAATATTTAGCTATTTTAACTACTTATGGAGTTTCAAGTGTTATTAGGAAATATTGACTACAGTTTATATTATTGCTACAATGTTTGTAATACAATAAACTAAAATGAGTTGAATAATTGCCAAGGTTTTTATTGCTAAATTATATGTGTCACATTACACAGGAGGTATTTTTTTGTGAAACATACAGCCATAAATAAAGATGCTATGAAAAATACCAATCAACGAACAATCTTGAACTTGATAAATAATTCTCCTTCTACGAGAGTAGACCTGGCTCAGCAAACAGGACTTACGCAAGCCGCAATTGGTATAATAATCAATAAGTTGCTTTCGAGCAACATAATAATAGAGGTTGGCAAGAAAGATGATACCGGCATGGGAAGAAAGCCGGTTTACTTAGCCATTAATCCCAAATGGAAATATGTAGTAGGTATCAGCATTAACCATGAGGGATATGAAGTTGGAATTGTGGATATAAAAGGTAATATCATTAGTAAGATTCACACATTAGAATACGATGATGATGTACAGCAAAGCCTTGATAACATTGCTCATGTTACCAATATTTTGATAGAAGAAAATGGATTAAATGCAAGCGATATTCTTGGAGTAGGTGTTATCGCACCCGGGCCGATAGATTCCAATGCCGGCCAAATATTAAACCCTCCTACGTTCAGTGCCTGGCATAATGTTAGACTAAAAGAAGAACTTCAGCGTCGCCTGCCATACCGAATACTTATTGACCACAATTCGAATGCATTAGCTCACCTCGAGCATAATCTCGGTAAGGGGAAAAAGTATAATAGTTTTGCTCTTTTAGTTATCAACGTAGGAATAGGGTTAGGTTTAGTTCTTAATAATAAAACATATAAAGGTATAAAAGGTCTGGGATGTGAAATTGGGCACACATCCATTGATATTAACGGCAAAGTTTGTACATGTGGTAATAAAGGTTGCTTGGAATTGTATGCTTCAACTGCCGCAGTTCTATATAATGCTAAACAAGTTCAAGAAGATATTACCTCATGGGAGGTTTTAGTTGACAAAGCATACAATGGAGACATTTTTTGTAATCGTTTGTTGGATGAGCAAGCTCACTACCTGGCTCATAGCATAATTAATTTAAATAACCTATTAGAACTTGAGGCAGTTATAATAACCGGAATGGCAACGTATAGAGGAGAACTTCTCATTGATAAAATAAAAAAACATGTAGAAAGCAGAATGATTTCACGAAATGTACGTAGTATAGCAATAGAAAAATCATCAATTGAGAATCATTCTTTAGTTATCGCTGCAGGATATGTAGTGATTAATAAACTTTTTGAAGATGACCTATACCAAATAATTGTAGAGGAAGAATTGAATGCAGAACGAGATATCAAATAATTATAGAGAAAAAAAATCTGACAGTCATAGAGAAAGAAGTAAATGTAAAACGAAGTATTCAATAAAATTATTCAATTAAATAAGGGGGTAACATAGTGGAAAAATTATCTTTAAATGGGCAATGGACTCTATATGGCTGTCCGGAAAAAAAAGGATTACCAAACCGTCTTGATGAAATTGATCTAAACTCCTGTTGCAAAATAACTGCAACAGTACCGGGAAATGTAGAACTTGCACTTATGGAAGCAGATATACTTCCAGATCCGTTTTACGGTGATAATCTCTATCTCTATGCACCTTATGAATATTGGCAATGGATTTATAAGCGGACTTTTAAAATTCCTAAAGAAATGCAGGATAAGGAAATGCTTATCTGACTTGAAGGTATTGATACATTTGCTGATATATATATTAACGGCATCCTGGTAGGTAGTACAGACAATATGTTAATCTCCCATGAATTTCCAATTAATAGCGTAGTAGTTCCGGAGAAAGAAAATGAGATTATTGTCCACATTCATTCCACCATGAACAAAGCCCGGGCAAAAGATTATACGATGGTAATGCGAGGCACGGGCCATCGCAATGAAATTTGCTGGATAAGAAAAGCTCCTCACATGTTTGGCTGGGATATTGCACCGAGGCTCGTTTCTGCCGGTATTTGGCGTGATATTGGCATTATCACTCGTAAGTCCACTCGGATTACACAAACTTATTATGCAACGCCAAAATTTACAAATGATGGTATTATTCTCAGTTATGGTTATCGTTTTGTTACTGACCATGATACTTTAGAAGGTTTTACCATGCGTGTTGAAGGTCGTTGTAGTGACAGTACTTTCTTTCATGAATTGCCAGCCCATTTTATCAGTGCTAACCATGAAATTCATATTAAAAATCCTAAGCTATGGTGGCCTTTAGGTTACGGTGAACAACCACTTTACGAAGTCACCATGTCTTTACTTCATCATGGTGTTGTTATGGATTCCCGTACTGAAAAAATTGGGTTACGAACTTTGCAATTAGAAAAAAATTTTACCCCCGGAAAGCAAGAATTTCTTTTTCGAGTTAATGACGTTCCTATTTTCATAAAAGGAACTAATTGGGTACCCCTCAGCGCGCTGCACAGTCAGGATATAAGCAGAGTATACGAGGCAATTGGATTGTGTGTAGAAGCTCGATGCAATTTTATACGATGCTGGGGTGGCAATGTTTATGAAAGCGATGAATTTTACAACTTATGCGACCAACATGGTATACTGGTTTGGCAGGATTTTGCCATGGGAAATACAAATTATCCTCAGAGCGGCCAATTTTTTGAAATGATAGAAAAGGAATGTGCCAATGTAATTCAGCGATTGAGAAATCACCCCTGCATTGCAGTTTGGTCAGGAGATAATGAAGTTGACTATAAAAACCTTGGTTATTACTATCCCAATTATGCATCGCGTTATAACCGCGTCTCCCGGGAACTCCTGCCCCGCTTGACCCAGGCTCATGATCCATATAGGTATTACATTGCTTCTTCTCCCGAAATACCTGAAGGCTTTAATGCTTATAATGTCCCTGAGCAACACAACTGGGGTGCCAGAGCATGGTATAAAGATGATTTTTATAAAAACTCGACGGCCAAACTTATAAGTGAAATAGGTTATCATGGTTGTCCTGCTCCTAAGAGTTTACGCAAATTTATTCCGGAAGATAAGCTCTGGCCTCTCGATAATGATGTATGGGCTATTCACAGCACAGAAGATATTCGTATCGAACCAATAAAAAATGGAAGAAATCATCTAATGCGCAACCAGGTTGCCTTACTGTTTGGTGAAGTACCCGATAATTTAAGTGAATTTTCTTTTTTGTCTCAGATTTCCCAGGCTGAAGCATTAAAATTCTTCGTAGAACGTGCTCGGGCAAAAAAATGGGAATGTACGGGAATTATATGGTGGAACATGCTTGACTGCTGACCCCAGATTTCAGATGCAGTAGTGGATTATTATTTTAACAAGAAGATAGCTTATCATTACATCAAGCGTGTTCAAAACCCAATATTGGTTTTTATCACTGAAACCGAAGGATGGCATCAAAGTGTGCTGATTTCCAATGATACCAATGAAGACGTAGAAGTATCTTTCACTGTAATAGATTATGATAAAGGTGAAACATTGCTGAACGGGAAGAGAACGGTTAAAGCCGGTCATAACATTGAAGCAGGTAAAATATGGTCAACTGTTAGTAATCAAAATCTTTACATCATCACATACAGCGTAAATGATAAAGAATACGGAAATCATTACATCACAGGTCTCCCCCCCCTATGACAAAGGTAAGATGAAAGAGTGGTTTGAGGTAATCAGGCAATTACCGGATAGTTTTGAAATAGATTTTAGCTAAAAGTATATTTCAGCCAGCTAGCCAGTTGCCTAATGATGTTATAAAACCTGCCTTATCATTTTATCATGTGCATAACCATATTATCATGTAATAAAAGCTTAATTGAGCAGGGGTTAGGTGATTTCTCACCTAATTCCCTCAAATGCTACTAACTCCCTCAGATGATATAATTACGTAAAATAGGTTTTAAGCTACAATACTCCTTTGTATAACCATAGAACTGCGCAGTTAATAGTTGAACCTTTTAGCTTTCTTGAAATCAGGAAGTTGCTCTCAAGATATAACTTTGAAAATCAAATCATTAATATCCCAGATGTTTTCTAATAATAATTACTTTTATTCTGCCCTTAACAAATTGACCCCTGATCACTACAAAATCATTGCATATCCTGTTTGGGCTTTTGCAATCCGTACAATATCCCAAGGCAGTACAAGGCGTATCCTTACTCAATCTTTTTGCATCTATCGGAGCAGCATATTGTCTAACTCTTTTTTCAGCTTCATCAATATCACGGACTATTTTATTTATGCCTGCAACTAAAATTACTTGTCTTGGTCCATATAGCATAGGAGCAACTCTACTTCCGTTGCCGTCTATATTATACAATTCACCGCTTTCAGTCAAAGCATTTGTGCTACATATAAAGGTGTCAGCAGAAAAGTTTTTTATATAAATTTCTCTTTTTTCTTCACTTGTTATACCATCCCTATATTTATCAAGAAAAATGTAATTGCCTTTACGGAGAAAATCTATTACTCCTGTTTCAAAAAGCGTTACAGAATCCCCTACACCTACTACAGAATTTTGAGGAATAAGTTTTGTCAACAACTCTATCAGTTCTACTTCATCATTAACAAAGTATCCTTCCATATTTCGTCTTCTCAAACCCTCTATCGTTCTTTCAACCTTTTTATCTATATACCATTGAACGTTTTTTCCATAAGATACCTTACTTATACCTCCCCTGTATTAAAAATGCAGATTGTTGTTACCATATCTCTTATTCGTTAAGTTTTCTAAAAAAATTATAGATCCATTGTTTTATGCTTCATTAGTTACTATTTGCATGCTTATTTTATGATCCCGATCTTCCATCGATTGGTGTAAATCATATTTTTTATTGATATTCAAAACTCCCAAACTCTAACTCGCAGCGTCAAAAATTTAACATGATAAAGAGCGTATTTTCTATTGGTACAATTTCTTAATATTCCTTAATATTTCTGACGCTACCTCTTGTCAAATCTCTTATTCTTTTAAACCATCATTAGTATAAAACTTATAGTTTCCCAAAAAGAAAGCTGCTCCTGGTAAATAGAAGCAGCATTTTTAGTACAAACTCATGTAAACTAATGTACATCCTGCAAATTAACGTATATCCCATGAAAACACATGTACCTTTTCTGCACCCCAGGTAGCTTCCGGGATAAAACGAATTGCAGTGGTTTCTATATCTACCTTTAGTTTAACTAACCGCTGATAGTTGTTATCAACTTTAAGTACCGTCCTCCATTGACCATTTTCATCTTTTGCATCAATTCTAAATGCTCGGGTCATGCTGTCAGGTACTTTAAGAGGTTCACTATCCAGCGGATAATTACAGGGCATATTGTGAGCCTTTCGCACTTTATTATTAACTTTTTCGTTACGATTTAGGTCACTGTCAAATATAAAGCGCATTTCCCTAATTTTTTCCGGCTCTTCAAAAGTATATTGCACCCATGAACCAATGCTCCCGATCCAGCCATTGTCCTCTTTTCCAACAGGCCTATCTATTCCGTTTCTTAAAGGTTCAGGATCTCCTTCTGAGGCAGTTAATCTTGCTTTCCTGGTCAGTTCCGGTATATCTCTTCTTTTCCACGGCAGATAACAGTCGTCTTCCATCAATGTCTGCTGAAGTTCTGTAATCTTATTTTCATAAACACCCCTGGGTGTTAATCCATTTTTTATTGCAATGGCTGCTGCCGTTCCTACGGCTTGCCCTAAAATAGCGCAAGTAGCCATTACCCGGGTTGCACTCATTGCTGCATGTGTTACACTGATATTCCTGCCTGCAAAAAATAAATTATCAATATTCCTGGAATATAAACACCTATATGAAATTCCAAATGGAGACGGTGCGGGGTGAAATATAGTAGGATATCCCGGATATTTAAATCCAGCAGGATGATGGTCGTCCATAGTCCATCCTCCATATGCAATTATATCGTCAAATTTGCCTTCCGCTCTTACGTCATTCTGGGTCATAATGTAGTCTCCAACATAGCGCCGCCTTTCCCGTTTCCCCGGCAACAAGCCTACCCAATCCAATATCCAGTTTTCAGCCCCATGA
>Ga0134099_1003648_pt1 | contig 11173 bp, 8 predicted proteins | sample 10_taG_2_FD_105482 | JGI IMG/M metagenome (GOLD analysis project Ga0134099, IMG submission 105482) | Switchgrass degrading microbial communities from high solid loading bioreactors in New Hampshire, USA - 10_41_5_180_A2 metaG | ecosystem: Engineered > Bioreactor > Semi-continuous > Anaerobic >...
CGCGGTATATGCATGGCCTGGGTCACGATGTACCTAAGCCCTATCTATGCACAGATAAGCAAATTAAGCAGTCTGCCCGGAAATTTACACAAAGATATCAAATTTGCCAGAAAAAGGTCGAGCCATGACCCAATTGCTGATTTAATACAACAAGCTAAGAAAGGAGTTTCTTAATAATGAAAAGCATTGAAGAAAGAAAAAAGATAGTTATGCCTATCCTTGAAAGAAGGATGGGGGGATTTACCAAGCCGCTTAAAGCCGGAAGCCTCAAGAACAAGGTTTTTGGCAACAGCTGCACCGGTTATACTTTCCAGCTCAATACCCTCAGCTACCGTGGTGTCTGGGTTTCCACCATTGAGGACATTGAACTTACGGTAGACGGTGAAAAAGTCCCGAAGAGAGATATGCTTTTCTGTGTAAGGGGTCTTAAAATACCAATCGATAATCTTGGAGGGCATACCGAGGTATTCTGGGGCCCCGAGGATGATGCTATCATCAATGTAAACAAGGTCGGTGGTCTCAAGCCCGGCGAGCACAAGGTTGAGATTGTAATTAAGAAGCGTTCAGATTTCGGTCACTCTTATGGCGAGGCTGAGCAGGGCTATGAAAATGCTACAGAGTTCCACAACCCCGCTATAATCAAAGATGAAGCTGTGTTTACTATTGAAGGGGAGGGTAAATAATGGGTAACATAAAACATAGTATTACACTTTACGGGTTCGGCCACAAGTATATACAAGGGATCTATACCTTTGAAGAAGTTATTCAGAAAGCAAAAAAGATGGGCGGAGACGGCATTGAAATAGTTTCTCCCCAGATGGTGCATGGCCACCCGAATCCCAGCGATGAATGGATAGAATATTTCAAGGGCCTTTGTGCCGACAACGGTCTCGTTCCGGTGTGCTACAGCGTTTATATTGACAGCGGTAAACACAAAGGTCGCTTCCTGAACGAAACCGAGCGCATGACCTGTACAATTAACGAGATGGAATACGCCAAAAGGATGGGATTCTCAATCGTCCGTTCCCAGGATGCGCTTCTCCCGTCCACAATGGAAAAACTTCTCCCATATGCGGAAGAGTTGGGTATACACTTGGCAATTGAACTCCATGGGCCCTGGTCACCTTCAACTCCTATATTCCAGGAATATGCCGAGCTTTTTGAACGCAAGAATTCCGAGTATCTGGGCATTGTAATGGATTTTTCAGCCTTTTCATCCGGAGCTCCTGCAACCGTTCTGAACGCATTTCCTGATGATGTTTGTCATAAAGATATACTGAATGAAATCAATCACCTGTATGCCACCACGGAGATACCTGAAGATGAACTTATCTCCATGATAAAGGAAAAGGGCGGGGACGAGATAGACATCATGATCGCCAAGAAGAGAATATTCTCCATCGGTCCTGACGCGAAATTTGGAACTCCCTATTACCGTACTCATCCTGATTATGACGGTTTCCGCCGCTTGCTCAAGTGGTCCAAGTACATGCATGGCAAGTTCTGGTATATTGACGAGAACCTTAACTGCCCGGGAATTGATTATCCTGGCTTTGTAAAAATCATGAAAGAAGAAGGCTATGCTGGCTATATCGCATCTGAGTATGAGGGAGAAGCTTTTGACGCATCCATCGACGATGAAGAACAGATAGCCCGCCATATCAGGATGCTTGAAAAACTGTGGGCAGAGGTTTAGCAATATTGGAATACACTGCTCATGTTATCTATGGAATAGTGTTTGGCCGGTATGTTGAAAACATGTAAATGATCATGCGGAGATCGTATAGATGGACAGGTTATACACCTCCCTGTGTTTCATTATTTTGTTGCAAGAAAGACGTTCCAGAGGAACGTCTTTCTTGTTATATTGCCTATATCAATGTCCAAAACCGTTCATAGGCCAAGGAATGAACTTGACTGATAAGAAAACCTCTTTCTGTTTTTGTAAATATGCTGTTGTAGATTTTATGTCGCAAAATCCATATAATTGAAAAAGTGATGCCATCCTGTTAAGATAATGTTTGAAACTCCGATATAACAAAAAAAGTATTTTCTGCATTAATGCGCAGATTGAGCTTACCTGTGGATCAGTATGGATAAAGCATCCTGGCTATGCAGAAACCGTTTATTGGGCAGGAAAAAGCGAATTTTTTCCTATTTCATGCTGCCGGCCCGGATGATAATCTGGAGTCAGTATGGTATTATAATAAAGGCAATTTATAAACAAAGGCCAAAAAGTTTCGTAAAACTGATTGAGCTTAAGTTCAAGCATAGAGGAAGCGAAGAATTTTATGATTTTAAAAAACCAGGATATGGACATGTGCAGCGGACCGCTGTTTGGAAAGATATTGAGATTCTCTCTGCCTATCATGGCAATGAATTTATTGCAGCTGCTGTTCAATGCTGCGGATATGGTGGTGGTCGGCCAGTTTTCAGGGAGCAAAGCGCTTGCTGCAGTAGGTGCAACCGGATCCCTCATTAACCTCATTGTAAACCTGTTTATGGGTTTGTCGGTAGGCACGAGCGTCATCGTGTCGCAAGACTTTGGCGCTGACCAGCCGGCCGAAGTGAGCAGGTCTGTGCACACTTCCATCAGCATTAGCATAATAAGCGGACTGATTGTCATGGTTATGGGGCTTGCCCTTTGCGAGCCTTTGTTGCATATGATGGGTACTCCGGAGGATATTTTTGATTTATCCGTATTGTATATGAAAATCTACTTTATAGGCATTCCTGCCAGCATGGTGTACAATTTCGGGGCAGCCATACTCCGTGCGGTGGGTGACAGCCGGCGTCCGATGTATTATTTGGTGGTTACAGGTATCGTCAATGTAGTGCTCAACCTGTTCTTCGTAATTGTGCTTCATATGAGCGTGGACGGAGTGGCATGGGCTACGGTGATTTCCCAGTACCTCTCCATGCTGTTGATATTGGTTTGCCTGTACAGGAGTGACGGAGCCATACGGTTTGTGCCCCGCAGGATGCGTATTGATTTCCATAAACTGAAGCTCATTGTGAAGATTGGACTGCCTGCAGGTATGCAGAGCCTGCTGTTTTCCATCTCCAATGTGCTTATCCAGTCGGCTGTCAATTCCTTTGGTTCCACCATGGTGGCAGCCAGCTCTGCAGCCGGCAATATTGAAAATCTTGTGGGTACTACGATGAACGCCTACTACAATGCAGCCATCACCTTTACCGGGCAGAATATGGGAGCAAAGAAATATGACAGGATTGATACCATCGCAAGGATATGTACAGTACTGATTTTTGTTACATGGTTTCTCCTGGGTGGCATTATATTGATTTTTGGCAAGCCGCTGCTTGGCATATATACATCTGAGCCGGATGTTATCGAGCTGGGCATGCTGCGCATGAAAATAATGATGGCGGTATACTTTACCTGTGCCACGATGAATGTATTCCCGGGCCTGAGCCGTGGAATGGGTTATTCCGTACTTCCCATGCTTTGCACGCTGATTGGGGCCTGCCTCATGAGAATAGTATGGCTGGCTACGTTTTTCGCCTGGTATCCCACGGTTATCATGCTTTTTCTCTGCTACCCAATTTCATGGACGCTGGCCGGTCTGGGTCAGGTTGGCATCTTCTTCTATGCACGGCGTCAGATTCGCAAGCGTGCTGCCCTGGAGGGAGGGTCTGCCGGTGAAAAGCCGATGTCGGATGAAGAGGTGTTGGTGACTAAGTAAAGAAGCCCCTTTGAAATGCCTGATGTTTAAACTGATTGAAACTTACAGCCGCTTGCGGAATGAGTAATAAATTAGTATATGGTTAAGGAGGGGGAAGTAATGCCGCTGAAAATAATCCACAATGATATAACCAAAGTTCATGTTGATGCGATAGTGAATGCGGCAAACTCATCTTTGCTTGGTGGCGGAGGAGTTGACGGAGCAATCCATCGTGCCGCGGGACCGGAGCTTTTGGCGGAGTGTCGCACCCTTGGCGGATGTGAACCAGGACAGGCAAAAATAACAAAGGGATATAAGCTGCCTGCGAAGTATGTTATCCATACTGTCGGACCTGTTTGGCGCGGAGGTAAATGCAATGAGGAGAAAGTTCTGGAGGATTGTTACAGAAATTCCCTGGCATTGGCCAGTAACTACAAGTTAGAGAGCATTGCGTTTCCTCTGATATCTTCCGGTGCTTTTGGGTATCCTAAGGATAAAGCGTTAAAAACTGCGGTTTCGGTGATAGAGGACTTTCTTTCCGGCAATGAAATGAAAGTTTTCATGGTTTTATATGACATGGATGCGTTTATGATGGCCAGGAAGTTGTTTTCATCCAACGCACGGTATTTCGATGATGTGTAGCTGAAGAAAGCCCGGTTTGCCCAAGAAAGTTTTTATAGAAAGTGTATTTACCGGCAGACATTAATCCATATTGACATATATGGCACTGATTCCGGTGTTTTGCACAGAAAACCATATTTTACCATTTAAGCAAAAGGAGAAGAATACGATAAGACTATGAAATGCTTAATCATATATTATTCTGTTTACAAAAAGCACACGGAAAAGATAGCTGAGGCATTTGCAAAGAGGATAAATGCTGATTTAGTTGACCTGAAAAAATCAAAAACCATAGCAATTGACGAATATGACATGATTGGATTTGGGTCCGGAGTATACAGGGAGAGCATGGCTGTCCAATTGTTTGACTGTGCCGATAAATTGGACTTAAGGGGGAAAGACGTATTTGTCTTTTCAACAAGCGGAATCGGAAAGAAGTTTTACAATAAAAAACTTATAAAGCTTTTAGAATCCAGGGGAGCCAAATGCATAGGAAGTTTTGCATGCAAGGGGAGCTTTGTCAGCAGGGAATTCAGCAATAATAAGATATTTGAAATCATGAGCAGATTTGCCCAGGGGCATCCAAATGAAAAGGACCTGCTTAAAGCTGAACGGTTTATTGAAAAAATAGCCTGCCGGGACTGAAACTGATTTATAGTAATTCTATTGTCAATTATTAGAAGTGATAAAGAATTGATTCCTGGGATTAGGGTTTACGGAAATGAAAAATTCGTGATTCTGTAACCGGAAGCTGTTATCCGGTTTATTGGCAATGTGTTTGGTCACTTTTCAACATATGTTTTGCAGAGTACAAAAGAATACAAAAATGGTCAGAATTCAGCCAAATGAAATGGATGATGTTGATTCATCCACTATTAGCTGAATTCATCCTGTTCTTAATAAATATATAGCGATACCCGTATTGCAATACCCATATTGCAATACATGTATCGCCTCAACCGATGAAAACATGGATACTTATCACCCAACATACTATTAATTAGTTTACACTGTTCAGAATCTCAGCATAGGTGGGAATAGTCCAATACTTGCTGCTGACAAGCGTTTCAAGCTCATCCACAACCAGTCTTAACTCGCTCATTGCCGTGTAAACTTTTTCCCGATATGCCTTGGCAAGTTTTAAACTGTCCTTAATGTCCCTGACTGTTATTGTCTGTTCTGACAGATGCTTCAGTCTTTTTTCCAGGCATTCCGAAAGCTTGGACAGTCTGATGAGCAGATTTTCCTCCGGGGTTGTCACAATATCAGCGCTTATTGCTTTCTTGCGGGCGATCAGTTCGGCCAGCTCGTTCTCATAGCTAAAGACGGCAGGAACTATCTGCTTATTGACCATATCGATCATTGTAAGCGCTTCAATATTGATGGTCTTGGAGTAGTTTTCAAGCAGTATCTCATAGCGGGAATGAATTTCGTGCTCGCTGAATACATTGTGACGCTTGAACATTTCTACATTTTTGGGCTGAATAAATGCCGGCAGCGCTTCAGGTGTATTTTTTAAATTGTACAACCCTCTTTGCTCTGCTTCTTTCACCCAGGCCGGGTCATATCCGTTTCCGTTGAAAATGATGCGCTTATGGTCTTTTATGGTTTTCTTGATAAGAGCGCTCAAATCCGACTTGAAGTCTCTGCTTTTTTCAAGCTGATCGGCGAACTGGCGCAACACTTCCGCCACAATGGTATTCAGCACAATAATCGGACCTGCGATGGAAAAAGCTGAACCGAGCATACGGAATTCGAACTTGTTTCCTGTAAAGGCAAAGGGTGATGTGCGGTTTCTGTCGGTTGTGTCTTTCGGGAAAGGAGGCAGCACTGTCGCTCCTATTTCCATCAGGGTTTTACCTTTGCCCACATACAGTGTGTCATTTTCCAGTGCATTTAGAATCTCAGTAAGTTCTTCGCCTAAAAATATGGAAACAATGGCAGGTGGCGCTTCATTTGCTCCGAGACGATGATCATTGCCGGCGCTTGCAACCGAGAGCCTCAGCAGGTCCTGATAGTCATCCACGGCTTTAATGACTGCTACCAGGAATAAAAGGAACTGGGCATTTTCAAAAGGTGTATCGCCGGGCTCCAGCAAATTGATCCCCGTATCAGTGGATATGGACCAGTTGATGTGCTTTCCGCTGCCGTTTATCCCCGCAAAGGGTTTTTCATGCAGGAGGCAGGCCAGATTATGCTTTGCCGCTATGCTCTTCATGAGCTCCATTACCAGCTGATTGTGGTCTGTTGCAATGTTAGCCTCGGAATAAATTGGTGCAAGCTCATGCTGCGCAGGTGCCACTTCATTATGCTTTGTTTTGGCGTATACCCCCAACTTCCATAATTCCTCATCCAATTCGCGCATGAACTCGGAAACGCGGTTTTTTATTGCCCCAAAATAATGGTCTTCCATTTCCTGACCCTTGGGAGGACGGGCGCCGAACAGGGTTCTGCCACAATACATGAGGTCGGGCCTTTTTAGATACATGTCCTTATCGATCAGGAAGTATTCCTGTTCAGGACCTACCGATGATACAACGCGCTTTGCGTCGGTATTGCCGAACAGACGCAGTACACGCAGAGCCTGATGATTGAGCGCCTGCATGGAACGCAAAAGCGGGGTTTTCTTGTCAAGGGCCTCTCCGCTGTATGAACAGAAAGCGGTGGGGATATACAGGGTAGTGCCTTTTACAAAGGCATAGGATGTGGGGTCCCAGGCAGTATATCCTCTTGCTTCAAAGGTGGTGCGCAATCCTCCGGAGGGGAAGCTGGATGCATCCGGTTCACCCTTAACCAGGGATTTACCTGAAAACTCCATAATTACACGGCCTTTACCGTCAGGCACGATGAAACTGTCATGTTTTTCGGCGGTTACACCCGTCATGGGCTGAAACCAGTGGGTAAAATGCGTGGCTCCTTTTTCCACCGCCCATTCTTTCATGGCATTGGCCACCACATTGGCTACATCAAGTTCCAAAGGTGTTCCGTCTTCTATGGTTTTTCTAAGAGCCCTGTAAGTATCTTTTGGCAGGCGCTCCTTCATAACTGCATCATTAAATACCATGCTGCCAAAAATACCTGGAATATTTCTATTTGACACTTTTATCCCTCCTTTAAAGCAGTTCTATTCCAGCTGCCTTACAGCCTGAGATAGTATCATCATCCCATACAGAAACTTGAACTTCTCCAATATGAGCTTTTTGCAACAGCAACATGCAGATCCTTGACTGACCTATGCCTCCACCCATGGTGAGCGGCAATTCACCTTTCAACAACATCTGGTGGAACGGGAAACTGCGGCGGTAATCGCAATCTGCTTTAGTCAGCTGTTCATCCAAAGATTTCTCGTCAACACGGATACCCATGGATGATACCTCATGAGCGCGCCCCAAAAGATCATTCCAGAACACGATGTCGCCGTTCAACTTCCAGTCGTCATAATCCGGTGCTCTGCCGTCATGCTTGATGCCCGACTTCAATACATCGCCAATCTGCATGATAAAGGCGGTTTTATGCTCTCTCAGGTAAAGGTTTTCTCTTTCCTTTGGCGGAAGAGAAGGATACATATCTTCAAGTTCCTGGGTTGTTATAAATGAAACGTCTCTTGAAAGCTCCACCGTAATCTGCGGATAAATAGCTTTTAACTCATCAAGAGTATCACAGATTGCACCTACTATTTTCACGACAGTTTCCTTTAATGTTTCCACATTTCTGGTTGAACGATCAATGACCTTTTCCCAGTCCCATTGATCGACGTAAACGGAATGGAGGTTATCCATTTCCTCGTCACGGCGTATGGCATTCATATCCGTATATAATCCCTCACCTACAGGGAAGCCGTATTTATACAATGCCATACGCTTCCATTTTGCCAGGGATTGAACAACCTGGGCATTTGTGCTGATCGCCTTGATATCAAACTCTACCGGTCGCTCGACGCCGTTCAGGTCATCGTTAAGTCCTGTTTGGGGCAGGACGAACAAAGGCGCGGAAACCCTTCTCAAGTTCAGAGCATTGCTTAATTTGTCCTCAAATATTCTCTTTATTTTTCCGATTGCGCTTTGGGTATCATACAGGCTTAAGATCGATTTATACCCCTTTGGAATTATCAGCTTTTCCATACTTAATGCTCCTTTCATATCAAATTATTTAGTAAAAAAGCAAAGGCGCTGCGGACTTTTTTAATCCACAGCGCCTTTGCTGTATGGGAAAATTGTAACATGATGTATTTTATTTGTCAATCATTTTTTAGAAAATTTATCATACATTTTGCAACTTTAATATTCACGCCTTGCATATTTTTAAATCAGCTTGGCTATGAATGCAGGTTACGCAAGTTTTATTGCAATATTGGAAATAACAAATTGCATAAACCTATTGACATATAAATAGCATTATTGTATCATTACATTATGAACAAAGGCGTTCATCAGATAGTGACACAGGCGACAAGCCTAGACGGCTTATTGCCCTGTAACGTTGCTATGTGATGAACGCCTTGTTTTATCTGTGATTGGGGGCATGAAATGATATGAGGGAAGGACAGTTCAGAAACCTTTCGGGATGTGCTATATCTGGCATTTTTTCCAGATCCGGCAAGCGTTTCTCCGGTGAGAGGATAATAGAATCCATCTCCACCATGCGTGAACGTTCCAACGGTCTTGGAGGAGGATTTGCGGCCTATGGCATATATCCTGAGTATAAAGAATATTATGCTTTTCATATATTCTATAATGATAATTTCGCAAAAAAAGAATGTGAAGAATTCCTGGGGAGACATTTTGATATTGTCAACCTTTCAGAGATTCCTACAAGAAGAATACCGGAAATCACGGATGCGCCTCTTATCTGGAGGTATTTTGTGACTCCGTTGCCAGCGAAGCTCGCAGACAGCCAATTGGATGAGAGGGAGTTTGTGGTCAGATGTGTGTTGAAAATTAACTGCGACATCGATGGTGCGTATGTTTTTTCCAGCGGTAAGAACATGGGAGTGTTCAAAGCTGTGGGATTCCCTGAAGATGTAGGAAGGTTCTATCGCCTGGACGAGTATGAAGGGTACTGTTTTACCGCCCATGGCAGGTATCCCACCAATACTCCGGGCTGGTGGGGCGGTGCTCATCCCTTTGCTCTGCTTGACTATTCAGTGGTTCACAACGGTGAGATATCATCCTATGACGCAAACCGGCGGGCAGTCGAGATGTATGGGTATAAATGCACCCTGCTGACCGATACCGAAGTGATTACTTATATCATAGACTACCTGCACAGAAAAGTGGGGCTTACTTTGGAGGAAATCTGCTCGGTAGTCGCTGCGCCTTTCTGGTCAACCATAGAAGACAAGCCGGAAGAAGAGAGAGAGGAACTGGAGTATTTGAGGTATGCCTTTTCATCCCAGCTTATAACCGGACCGTTTTCCATCATAGTGGGATTCGAGGGCGGAATGATGGCGCTCAATGACAGGTTGAAGCTCCGAAGCATGGTGGTGGGCGAAAAGGATGACATGGTATATGCCGCCAGCGAAGAAGCGGCTATCAGGGTGATTCAGCCGGATTTGGACAGAGTATGGTCGCCAAAGGGCGGAGAAAGAGTTATTGTTACGTTAAAGGAAGGGTAGATATAATGGCTATTGAATATTTGTATCCTGAATATGAAATCGTGAGAAATTATGATCGTTGTATAAACTGTCGCGTATGTGAACGACAATGTGCCAATGAGGCACATGAATACTTGAGTGACTGCAGTAAAATGGTGTCTGATGATGCAAAATGCGTCAATTGCCATCGGTGTGTTTCCCTCTGCCCTACCAGGGCTTTAAAAATCGTCAAGTCGGATCATACCTTTAAAATTAATGCAAACTGGAATGACAAAAGCATCAGGGAGATATACAAACAGGCTGACAGCGGAGGTGTCCTGCTTTCCAGCATGGGAAACCCTGAAAGCTATCCGATTTACTTTGACAGGATATTGCTCAACGCATCACAAGTTACCAATCCTTCTATTGATCCCCTGAGGGAACCGATGGAAACCAAGGTTTTTTTGGGCGCGAGGCCCAGCAGGATTGAAAGGGATGAAAATGGCAGAATTAAAAATAATTTATCGCCTCACGTCGTACTTTCAATGCCTGTCATGTTTTCAGCGATGAGCTACGGATCTATCAGTTATAATGCGCATGAAAGCCTGGCAAGAGCGGCTGAGGAACTGGGGATCCTCTACAATACGGGAGAGGGCGGCCTTCACGAGGATTTTTACAAATACGGGAAAAACACCATTGTGCAGGTGGCTTCAGGGCGTTTTGGCGTTCACAAGGCATATCTGAACAGTTGTGCCGCCATTGAAATCAAGATGGGACAAGGGGCGAAGCCCGGCATTGGCGGGCATCTTCCCGGAAAGAAAATTGTGGGGGATATTTCGAAAACCCGTATGATACCGGAAGGCTCGGATGCGATATCACCCGCTCCCCATCATGATATTTATTCCATTGAAGACTTAAGGCAGCTTGTATACTCATTAAAGGAGGCTACCGGTTATACAAAGCCGGTTATCGTTAAAATCGCAGCTGTCCACAATGTCGCTGCAATTGCCAGCGGCATCGCGCGCAGCGGTGCAGACATTATCGCCATTGACGGTTTCCGGGGCGGTACCGGGGCTGCTCCCACACGCATACGGGACCATGTGGGAATTCCCATAGAACTGGCGCTGGCCAGTGTTGATAAACGGCTGAGGGACGAAGGAATCCGTGAAAATGTATCCATCGTCGTAGGAGGAAGCATACGTTCCAGTGCCGATGTCGTAAAGGCGGTCGCCCTGGGAGCGGACTGTGTTTATATAGGGACTGCTGCACTGATTGCTTTAGGTTGCCATTTGTGCCG